>LSQX01066889.1_pt1 | contig 23010 bp, 19 predicted proteins | sample 654561 | NCBI WGS metagenome assembly LSQX01 (sample SAMN04489861, study PRJNA283612) | anaerobic digester metagenome | isolation source: 4 biogas reactors fed with cattle manure at either 37C or 55C with and... | place: Denmark: Kongens Lyngby | collected 2014
CAATACGATTTTTCTTGGAATTAGAGTAACTGTCAGATAATGAATGCCATTTTTGAGGAAGGCTACACTTCGGCATGGCACGATGAAAAACCTAATATAATCCGGTTTTGCGGAGATAAGGAAATTCTAGCCGATATGTCAAGTGAAATTCTGAAATAGTTACCTCACTATTATGTTATAGGTGTCAGATTTGTCAGGAAACAATAATTAATACGCCGTATGCACAAGCCCAAAGAAGATAGGATGAAAGCAAAAAAGCGGAGGCCTTTCTATTCCATTCTGCTTTTCCTGGTTTTCTTGTTAATGGCAGGAAATCTTTACAGCCAGGAAGAGATTTGGGTGGGTAGCTGGAGCTGTGCCACTTATGCGGCAGGGGCAGCTAATACGCCACCTTCTCCCTATCTGGCCAACAATACTTTACGTCAAATTGTACGTGTTTCGATTGGCGGTGACAGTTTGCGCATGAAAATCTCGAATAAAACCTGCTCAACACCGCTAAGCCTGAATTCAGTAAACATAGCTGTTTCGACGGGAGGGAGCAGAGTTGATACCTCAACTATAACTCCCTTGCTTTTTAAGGGCAATCGTTCTGTCAAGCTGGAAGCCTTTTCGGCAGTTTGGTCCGAGCCTTGTGCTTTCGAGCTAACACCGGGCATGCGCGTTGCCATCACCATACATTACGGGCAGGCCTCATCTTCTGCCGATATAACGGGGCATGCAGGTTCACGTACCGATTCATACCTCCTGAGTGGAGACCAATCTGCATCGGCTGATTTTGCTGCTTCGGTCATAACGCCCCATTGGTTCCATATCAATACCATCGATGTACTGGCGCCGGACACCGCGGGCTGTATCGGCGTTCTGGGTAATTCCATAAGCGACGGTTATGGCTTGTCCGGCGGTCTTCAAAACCGCTGGACCGACGTATTTTCGCAGCAGCTGCTTGATAATCCACGCACCGAAAAAATGGCTGTGCTCAATTTGGGTATTGGTGCTACTACTTTAACAGGCTCAGGACTTAGCAGGTATAAGGAAGATTTATTAAGTCAATCGGCTTTGCGCCGGATCATTATTTTTTATGGTGTTAACGACATTGCCGCGGGAGTAGCAGCCTCTGCCATTATCGATGCCTACAAAACAATCATTGCCGATGCCCATGCCATGAACGTAAAAGTGTACGGCGCCACCATCACTCCATTCAAAGGCCACAGCTACTATACCGAGGCCCGTGATTCCGTCAGAAATACAGTGAATCAATGGATACGCGCAGACGGAAATTTTGATGCCTGCATAGATTTTGACAAAGCGATCCGCGACCCGAACGAGCCTGCTCAATTGTTGGCAAAATATTCAAACGACTGGCTGCACCCCAATGTTGCCGGATATGAGTTGTTGGGAAAATCGGTTCTGCCGGAGATATATTCAAACTTCCCATAAAAATTGAGTTCTTTTTTTATCTTTGTTGCCAATTCGTTTAAGATATCGCTAAAGATACCATTATATTGCTTTAAGTATGCCGAATAATAACAAGATTGATTATTAGACAAACGATTTTTTGCCTAAGTGTTAATTACAATAAATGACTTACTGTGAAAACCAACTTTAGATTACTCCTTTTTATCTTATTTTCAATAATCTATCCTTTTTATTCCCTTTTGGCAAATGAGGAGGAATCAAAAAGAAATGAAAAACCCCGGGTAATAATGATCTCGGATTTCCCCCCTATTGGTGTAGTAAAAACTGGAAACGATGTACCCAATACAATGAAAAGTGATCCTGACGACATGCAGTCTATGGTTCGTTTTTTGCTGTATGCCAATGAGTTTGATATCGAGGGACTTGTGGCAGCAGCAGGTACTTTTGCTATGGAAGCACATAAAAAGAATATTCTTGATGTACTTGACCGGTATGAAATGGTGTACGATAACCTGAAAACCTACGACCCTGATTACCCTACGGCTGATTATCTTCGCTCGGTTACATACGAGGGCAAAGCAAATAACCATGGACTTAGTATTAAGTGGGGGTGTGGAAAACAGGATTATAAGGAAATTATAGGCAAGGGACTGGACAGCGAAGCTTCCAACGCCATTATTGCCACTGCCGACAAACCAGACCCCCGCCCTCTATGGATAGGTGTTTGGGGAGGGCCACGTGAGGTCGCTCAGGCAATTTGGGATGTAAAAAACACACGAACTAAAAAGGAACTCAAGGCTTTTATCAGCAAGCTCCGTATTTTTCTTATTTACTGCCAGGATGCTACGCATGAGTGGATGATGAATGAATTTCCTGATTTATTTATTATTGATTCCAGAACAACTTATCAGGGAATGTTCGGTGGCCATGATCCAATTTCTGATCTGGCATGGGTTAACGAGCATATTCGTTTTAATCACGGGCCTTTGTGTGATATTTACCCACACGAAGGAATGGGATGCACCGGCGTGTGTGAAGGAGATTCTCCTGCTTTTCTTTATCTGGTAAGCGCAAACCGTGGAATCAATAACCCCGAAGACCCAACTCAGCCTAGTTGGGGTGGACAATATGTGCGTAAAGATAACTCCAATCATTATGTTGACGGTCCAGGAAAAACAAGCATTTCCAAGTGGCGCGACGATTACCAAAAAGAATTTAAGGATCGCGCAGACAGGTGTATAAAGCCCAAATCAGCCCTAAGTTATACCAAACCCAGAATAATTAATACCACCGATCTGGGTGCCGATCCCGACGATGAACAATCGATGGTACGCCAGTTGGTTTGTGCCAACGAGTTCGATATTGAAGGTTTAATTGTTGCTACCGGCTGTTGGAGAAAAACACAAAGCAACACCAATATGCTAGACAAGCTTGTCAATGCTTATGCAGAGGTATACGACAATCTGATTGTACATGCCCAAGGATATCCAAGTCCTGAATATTTAAAATCCATATCGCTTATGGGACAAACAGGCTATGGCATGAGCGACGTGGGGACAGGCAAAGACAGCCCGGGCTCGGAACTGATTATTGCTTCAGTAGATAAAGATGACCCGCGCCCGGTTTGGGTAACGGGATGGGGAGGCATGAACACTGTGGCGCAGGCAATATGGAAAGTGCGCGAGACACGTTCTCCCGAAGAATTGGCAAAATTCCTAAGTAAACTTAGGTTATTCGATATTTTAGGACAGGACGATGCCGGTGCATGGATTGCCAAAAATTTCCCCGAAGTGTTTTATATTCGTGCAACGGGCGTTTACGGTTGGCAATCTCCTAAAAATGGCATTTATTATACTGAGCACATCCAAAATCATGGCCCTTTGGGTGCGGTATATCCCGATACAAAATGGGCTCCCGAAGGTGATACGCCTGCTTTTATGCATGTCTATCCCAATGGCTTAAACGATCCCGATCAAATTGACCAGGGCGGTTGGGGCGGCCGTTTCAGTTTTGAAAAAAAGGCAGGGATACGAAGCATGTCGGAAGTGGCTAAAATCAATCCTAATGCAGAACCACAATATGATCCTTATTATATGTTTGGAAACACCAAGGAAGGTGCCCAAACCATAAAGCGCTGGAACAAGGGATACGATAACGACTTTGCAGCCCGCATGGACTGGAGCCTTACCAAAAAGTACGAAGAGGCCAACCACCATCCTGTTGCGGTACTGAACGGAGATAATACCCGACAGGTATTATACATGACCACCGGCGCCGGCTCAATTGTCGGGCTAAGTGCAAATGGCTCCACCGATCCCGATGGTGATTCATTAAGCTATTCCTGGTCATTTTATAAGGACCCCGGTTCTTACGCAGGGACTGTAAGCATTCAAAATAGTTCTTCCCCAACAGCACAATTGGAAATACCCATAGATGCCGTTGGAAAGACAATCCATATCATATTGGAGCTTCAGGACAATGGCACACCCAATTTGCTTGCCTATCGTCGCCTGATTATTAATGTACAGCCTTTATAAATAAATGAATAATTTTTGCGTGGACACTGTGGATGCTTTACTTTTTCAGAAATTGGATTTTGATGGTTTAAAGGAATTAGTAAAATGGGCCAGGGATGAGGGATGGAACCCCGGGCCCTACGATGCCGATGTGTACTGGGCAACAGATCCGGAAGGCTATTATGGTTATTATAAAGAGAATGAGTTGATTGCCGGAGGTTCGATTGTTTCCTATGCCAATGAATTCGGATTTATGGGTTTTTTTATAGTTAAACCCGAATACAGGTCTCTTGGCATAGGACGAAAACTTTGGTATCAAAGACGAGATACTCTGATATCGAGATTAAACAAAGGAGCCTCCATCGGAATGGATGGGGTTGTTGCCATGCAATCCTTTTATGAAAAAGGAGGATTTAACATTGCCTTTAGAGATATTCGCTACGAAAAAATGGGGAGGCCCTTTTTGCCTGACAGCAATATTTCTTCGATCAACGTTAAAGATTTTCAATCCATTTTGGAATACGATACTCTGTGTTTTGGATTTTCGCGGCCGCAAGTTTTACTTCCCTGGTTAAAAATTCCGGACAATAAAACATTTAAATATACAGAACAAGGGAAACTTAAAGGTTTTGTCGTTGTGAGAAAAGTTCATAAGGGATATAAAATTTGCCCGCTGTTTGCCGATAATATTATTATTGCAGAAGAATTGTACAAGGCCTGTTTAAATTCGGTAGGAGCCGAGCCTTTATATATTGATATTCCGGAGATTAATAAAGAGGCAATCGAGCTTGTCGAAAAATACAACATGAATTATATCTATGAATGCGCCAGAATGTATTTCGGCAAAGCTCCAAAAATGGAAATGAAGAAAATTTTTGGAATAACAAGCTTTGAACTTGGATGAAAACCACAAAAGAAAGTGGAATATGCAACACCTGACAGACGACATAGAGCAATGAAAAAATACCTGACCGTAGTGGCCTCCTTTGTAATTATGCTTTGCATTGGCGGCATATATTCCTGGAGTATAATTGCCTCAGCATTGATGGAAGATTACCAACTCTCTGCCATTCAATCTCAGATCATATTTGGAGTGCTTATAGCCATACTCCCCGTAACAATGATATTTGTTGCAAAAATTGGAAGTAAAATAAACAAGAAGTATATAGGATATGTCTCCGGTATTTTGTTCTTATTGGGCTATTTATTGGCTGGCGCTTCTCATGGTAATTTTCTGCTGTTATTTACCGGTATTGGCATTTTGTCGGGAGTGGGCACCGGTTTTGGTTATTGGCTGGCTCTTACCACGCCTGTTATGTGGTTTCCCGGCAAAAAGGGTCTTATCACAGGTATTGCCGCCGCCGGTTTTGGTTTGGGAGCGGTCCTGATGTCGGAATTTTCCGAAATAATCCTCAGGCAGGGCTACAATGTGCTGGAATTGTTGAAGATTATCGGGATTTCTTATGGTATAGTGATTCTGGCTTTTTCGAATCTGATTTATACCGTTCAAAACGATCCGACTAAGATAGAAGCACCTGCCAAACTAAGGCAATTTATGTCTGCCGGAATTTTTAAAAAACTTTTTGCAGGGGTTTTTCTGGGAACCTTTGCGGGTTTGCTTATCATCGGAAGTTTAAAAATAATAGGTGGACAGTACGACATTTCTGAACATATACTGATTCTGGGGGTGGCATTATTTGCCTTTGCCAATTTTTCGGGCAGATTGATTTGGGGTTTCCTTAGCGACTACCTTGGAGCAGGCCTGAGTATCTTTTTGGCTTTGCTGTTTCAATCCTTGTCCATTATTTCTTTGAATGTTTTTCAATTGTCGGATAGTTCCTATTTAATTATTTCATCGCTCATAGGTTTCGGGTTTGGGGGCAATTTTGTGCTTTTTGCCAAAGAAACAGCTCAGGTTTTTGGAGTGAACAATCTGGGACTTGTTTATCCCTATGTGCTTCTGGGTTATTCCATTGCCGGGATTGCAGGACCTTTGAGCGGGGGGCTGTTGTACGATTTATCACATTCTTATCACTCTGCGATTTTTTTGGCCGCCCTTGTAAGTCTTGCCGGAAGTCTGCTGTTTTTGATTCATGTGCTTTCTTCAACAAAAAACAAAAAGACGGCTGAGAAAAGAGAGTCTGTTGAAAAAAGCTCTTCAAAGACAGGTTAGCTTTTTGATCTTAAAGAAAATAAGTTATATTTGAACTGAATTTTTGGGCTCTTTTTTCAGAATGAAATGTTTTAATCAGTAGTTTAATAATGGGCAGAAATGTATAATAATAGAATGGCTTTGCTTGTGTTTTTGCTACTACTCACAACCGGAGTTGTTTGGGCCGTGCAGAATGATTTCATGGAACAACCGCTCTGTTTTTCACAAACTGTCGAACAAAAAAAGCAACAGGAAATTTCAAAATTACCAGCAAAATCCCCAAAATCAAAACCAGAACCAAGGTCAAAACCAGAACTTATGTCACTAGCATCAAAGCAACAAACTCAGTCCCCACAAACTAATCAGCAAACCGCAAACACCGACAGCAAAATAATCGTGCTGGCCGGCGGTTGTTTCTGGGGTATGGAAGAATTGATCCGAAAACAGCCTGGGGTGTTGAACACTACCGTAGGTTATACCGGGGGGAGGGTAGAGAACCCTGACTACCAAAATCACGAAGGCCATGCCGAAGCCGTTGAGATTGAATACGATCCCAAGTTGACATCCTACAGGCAATTATTGGATTTTTTCTTTAGGATGCACAATCCAACCACCTTGAACCGTCAGGGGAACGACATTGGCAGTTCTTATCGTTCGGCCATTTTCTACGGCAACGAAGAAGAAAAACAGGAAGCCGCTCGTTTCATCGAAATCGTGAATGCCTCCAAACGCTGGAAAGCCCCCGTGGTCACGAGCCTGGAACCACTGAAGAAATTTTACAAAGCCGAAGAATACCACCAGGATTATTTGCAAAAGAACCCCGGCGGGTATACCTGCCATTTGATTTATTTCGATTCTTATCTGAAATAAACTGCCGGACGACAATCCCGGACAACAACCCTGGACGACAATCCCGGACAAAAGAACAATACAAGCGTATTGAAACCCAACAACAATACCAGCGAAATGAAAACCACAGTGATCCTATTGAGCCGGCTGCCTCAGGCAGCTTACACTAAGAGTGTGCTGATGCTGGCCTTAATTCTTTGTCTGACTGCCTGTGCAGGAAAGAAAAGGCAGGTGGATGAAAACAAAATCCGCATTATTGTGACCTCGGACGGGGAAATTGATGACGAATGTTCTCTGGCGCGTTTTTTGCTCTATACCAACGAATGGGAGGTGGAGGGCATTGTCACTTCCAGTTCCCAATACCACTGGCATGGACACAACTGGGCGGGAGATGACTGGATTGAACCTTATCTGGAAGCCTATGCCGAGGTTTACCCCAGTCTTGTATTGCATGATCCGGATTATCCCTCTCCGGAATACCTGAGCTCTGTTACATTTTTGGGAAATGTAGAAGCCGAGGGAGAAATGGAGTTGATAACGCCCGGTTCACAACATATTGTAGAGCTTTTGCTTGACGAGAGCGATCATCGGCCCATATGGATTCAGGCTTGGGGAGGAACCAATACCATTGCCAGGGCCTTGAAAACCATAGAAGAAAATCATCCTGAAAAAATGGACTATGTTGCCAACAAGATCCGCTTCTTTTTTATCTGGGAACAGGATCCCACTTATCAATCTTACATTCGTCCGCATTGGGGCAAATACAATATACTCACCATTATATCGGATCAGTTTTGGGCTTTTGCCTACCAATGGAACAAAATTGTACCCCGGGAAAAACGTTCCTATCTTGAAGCAGATTGGATGAAAGAAAACATTCTCGGGAACCACGGGCCTCTGTGCTCTCTTTACAAAGCACATGTAAGCGGGAGCCACGGCCTGGCAGGTGACAGGGATTTTAATCAGGGCGATTTCAGGTCGGAAGGTGATTCCCCGGCTTTTCTGCATGCCATCAACACGGGTTTGGGCAATCTGGAATTTCCCGGCTATGGCGGCTGGGGAGGTCGTTATGTTAAAGTGAGGGATAATACCTGGCTGGATCCGGTTCCTGTGGCTGATTATGAATATCCCCTGGGGAGATGGTACAGCAGTTCTGCCTGGGGAAGACAATATATGCGTCAACAATACCCCGAAAATCTGCACTTAATGGAGGCCTACTTCAAACCCATAACACGTTGGATCGAGGCAATTCAAAACGATTTTGCAGCCAGGGCCGACTGGAATGTCAAACCCTACGAAGAGGCCAACCATCCCCCTGTTGTGAAATTGAATCACAAAGCAGAATGCAGGGCAAAACCTGGCTCCCGTGTTCAATTGAGTGCTGTGGACAGTTTTGATCCTGATGGTGATGAGCTCAGTTTTAAATGGTGGTATTACAAGGAAGCCGGTAATTACGGAGGGGAGCTTCAGATACTGAATGCAGAGGAATCAGAGGCTGTATTGATGTTGCCCGATGAGCTTCCTGACAAAACAACAATACATATCATTTGTGAAGTCCGAGACTCCGGCTCTCCGGTTCTGACTCGCTACAAAAGAGTAATAATAAAGATATAGTGGCGCTTATTTCCTAATCCTATAAACAGTTACATTATGAAAAAATATCTAGCATTCATTCTGCCGGCCTTGTTTTTTTTGTTGAACGCAAAAGCAGGGCCACTGGCTTTCCCTACAGCCGAAGGTTACGGGAAATACACACTTGGAGGCAGGGGCGGAGAGGTTTACGAAGTCACCAACCTGAAGGACAGCGGCCCGGGCAGTCTGAGAGAGGCCGTCGAAGCCTCCGGACCCAGGACGGTGGTCTTCAGAGTGTCTGGAACTATTATGCTCGAAAGCCCTTTGAGCATTAAACATCCCTATATTACTATTGCCGGACAAACAGCTCCGGGAGAGGGTATTTGTCTTAGAAAATATCCGCTGAACATCGGTGCCGATCATGTTATTATCCGCTACCTTCGGGTTAGATTGGGCGATGAATCGGGTGGAGATTACGATGCGATTTCGGCCAGATACTGCAAACACCTGGTATTGGATCATGTTTCTTCCAGTTGGAGTGTGGATGAATGTATGTCCATCTATCATTGCGACAGTATCAGCGTTCAGTGGTGTATTATTTCCGAGAGTATGAGCAAATCCAATCACATCAAAGGTTCGCATGGCTTTGGCGGTATCTGGGGTAGCAATTACAGCAGCTATCATCATAATTTACTGGCTCATCACTCGAGCCGTAATCCCCGCATGGCCTCGGGCTCGGGCAACACCGACTACAGAAACAATGTTGTTTACAATTGGGGCTATCAAAGTCTTTATGGTGGTGAAAAACAGCAGGTGGGAAACGACAAATTCAATTTCTCAAATTTCAACATTGTGGCCAATTACTACAAGCCCGGGCCCGCCAGCAGCCCGGGTCAGCTAAGCTACAGGATAGCCAATCCCTCGTCAAGAGGAGAGGACGATGCCGGCCAGTGGTATATTGCAGAAAATGTCGTAGAGGGAAATTCTCAGGTAAGCCAAGATAACTGGAATGGAGGAGTCCAAACAAAAATACCCTTTGATAAAATAAAGAGAGAAAAGCCCTGGTCCTCGATGCCCATCAATCAACAGACCGCAGAAGCTGCCTATTTTTCGGTGCTGGATCAGGCCGGAGCCGTATTGCCTCAAAGAGATCCAATTGATCTGCGCATAGTAGCAGAAGTGCGAGGCGGATATGCCAGCTTTGAGGGCAAGACTTATAAAAGTGAGCATCAAGTGCCCGATACTTCTGTTGTTTGCGGTATCATCGATACTCAGGCCGATGTAGGAGGCTGGCCGGAGCTAAAGAGCCTGCCCGCTCCAAAAGATTCCGATCAGGACGGAATGCCGGACAGCTGGGAAGATAAAAACGGCCTGAACAAAAACGATCCCGGGGATAGAAATAAATTATCGGCAGAGGGATATACTATGCTGGAAGTTTACCTGAATAGCCTGTAGTCTTGTTTACTTCCATTTCAAGCGCAAACTGTTAAGAACTACGCTGATGCTGCTCAGCCCCATGGCGGCGGCGGCAATCATCGGATTCAGCATAATGCCGGTCAGAGGATAAAGCAAGCCGGCAGCAAGGGGAATACCGATCAGGTTGTAGATAAAGGCCCAAAACAAATTCTGATGTATGGTGCCGAGCGTTTTAGAAGAGAGATTCAGGGCCTGGGGAAGTTTGTTCAGATCCGAAGAGATAAGGGTCATATCGGCTACTTCCATGGCGATGTCGCTGCCTTTGCCCATGGCAATACTTAAATCGGCCGTAGCCAGGGCTGTGCTGTCGTTGATGCCGTCACCTGCCATAGCCACTTTTTTGCCATCTAACTGAAGTTGTTTGATGATGTCTGCTTTGTCCTGTGGCAAGAGTTTTGAACGGTACTTGCTGATACCACAGGCAGCAGCAATGGCCGCAGCTGTGGCCTGGTTGTCGCCCGTCAGCATATATACTTCGATTCCGTTTTGCTGCAGCTGATGAATGGCTGCAGGGGAGCCATCTTTTACTTTATCAGCCAGGGCTGCCAGTGCCAGCACGCTGCCGTTGCCTGCAAACCATACCAGGCTGTTGGCCTGACTGCTCCAGCTGTCCGCCAGGCTTTCCAGCTCCGGCCCGGGTATTATGTTGTGCTGATGTAGCAGATCAAGGCTGCCCACATAATAATGAACCTTGTTGAAAACTGCGCTCAGCCCCAGGCCCGGGTGATGCTTGATTTCGCTGAGTTTCACTCCGCCACTGCCTTCCAGAAAATCGACCATAGCCTGCGAAAGGGGATGAGAGGAAGTTTTTTCCATAGTCAACAACAATGGTTTTAATAATTCATCTTTGTTCAACCAGTGAATATCGCTTACTCGTGGCCTGCCCTCGGTGATGGTGCCGGTTTTGTCGAGGACCACGGTATCAATTTTTTTGGCTCTTTCCAGGGCTTCGGCATTTTTGATCAAAATGCCTTGTTGGGCAGCTCTGCCCATACCCACCATGATGGCGGTGGGCGTTGCCAGTCCCAGGGCACAGGGACAGGCAATAACCAGTACAGTTATAAAGGCTTTCAGCCCCAGGCTCAGCGCCTGCTCTCCGCCCAAAATCAACCAGAGCGCAAAAGAAAGAACAGCAACAGACAAAACCAGGGGAACAAAAACAGCGGCCAGTTTATCCGCTTTTTTCTGCACTTTGGCTTTGCTGTTTTGGGCTTCTTGTACCTGCTGAATAATTTGCGATAGCAGACTGTCTTTGCCCAGTTTTTCTGCCCGGTAAACCAGGCTGCCGTTTTGATTGATGGTGCCGGCAAACACTTGGGCTCCCACCGTTTTGTAAACAGGCAGGGCTTCGCCACTCAGCATACTTTCGTCCACCAGACTGTAACCGCTGTGCACGCTGCCGTCGACGGCAAATTTTTCTCCGCTTCTGATTTGTATCAAGTCTCCCTGTTGTAACTTATTGACTGGGATTTCGAGGCTGGAACCGTCTGCCCTGAGTAGCATGGCTGTTTTTACCTGCAAGCCCATCAACTGCCTGATGGCAGAAGCACTCTTGTCTTTGGCCCGTTCTTCGAGGTATCTGCCCAGTAAAACAATGGCAATAACCATGCTGGCTGCTTCGTAAAAGACCATACCCGACAATGCGGTTTCTGATAAAAGCCGGGGGAAAAAGGTCTGAATGACACTGAATACGTAGGCTACCCCGGTGCTCAGAGCTACCAGGCTGTCCATATCGGCGCTAAAGCGGCGGACTTGTTTAAAGGATCGAATAAAGAAATTTCTGCCGAACCAAAGCACCACAGGTGTGCTCAAAGCCCATAACCAATAGTGAGCCCCGGGAAGTTCGGGATAAAACATGGAAATAACGAAAACCGGTATCGAAAGCAACAAGGCTCCAAGGGCTTTGCCCAGGGCGGAGCGACGAGGCGTTTGATTCTGACTAGTTGTTTCAATCAGCAAATCATAGCCGAGTTCCTGAACCTTGTGCCGGAGATCAGCCGGGCTGACAGCTTCAGCATCGAATTCCAGGCTCAGCACAGAACTGGCAAAATTGACGGCAGCTTTGCTGACACCGGGGTATTTGTTGAGGTTTTGCTCTACTTTGGCGGCACAGCCGGCGCAGGAAAGATGGAGCAGGGGATAGGTTTTTTTAGTTGCAGACATAGTATTGCTCTTTTGTCTGCAAAGTTCCGTGATATATCAGCAAGTGCTGTTACGATATTTTCTGAAAGACTTGTAAAGTTTAGAGCTGATCCAGGGCTTTGCGCTTGCTGCCCTTCATTTGTTTGAATTGCCTGGGACTGAAACCTGTGGTTCTTTTGAATTGGTTACTCAGGTAGGCCACGCTGGAATACTGCAGCATATCGGCAATCTGGCTCAGGCTGAGTTCATCGTAAATCATCAGCTCCTTAACCTTTTCAATCTTTTGGGCGATAAAGAATTTTTCGATACTGATGTTTTCCAGTTCCGAAAACAGGCTGCTCAGGTAGTTGTAATCCAGATGCAGTTTATCGCTGAGGTAATCCGAGAGATTGCTGCTGAGTTGGGCATTGTGCTGTTGAACCAATTCAATGATATGGGTTTTGATTTGCAGTATCAGGCGGCTTTTTTTGTCGTCAATCAGTTCAAAGCCAAGTTTTACTAAGTCCTTTTCCAAGTCTTGTTTTTGTTCAGGACTGAGTTCCGAAGACAGGCTGACTTCGCCCAGTTCTACAGTGTGGGCAGCTATCCGGTGTTTTTGCAGGAGATCTTTGACCGCCATCTTGCAGCGCTCGCAGACCATGTTTTTTATATAGAGTTTGTCGGTTTCCATATCAGCCGCAAGTATAGCGAAATTTTTTGAAACCTGTTGACTCAGTTTAAATGATAGCCTTGTGCCCTCAGCTCCGAAGCTTTGAAGAGAGTGTATTTCTCCTGATCCAGAGGATAATCCCAGCAACCCAGGCTGTGGTAAATTCTTCCGCCAAAGCCGGTTTTGAATTTGTACAAGCCATAAAGCGGGTGGGAGGGATCGGGACTGGGTGCAATGCCGAACATATCGTACTGGGTGCAACCCAGTTTTTTGGAACGCATCATGGCTTCCCATTGCAGAGCATAGGTGGGCATCAGCTTGCGATGTTCAGACGAGGAGGCTCCGTAGAGATAGGAGCCTCTGTTGCCCGAAATTACCAAAAACAGGGCTGCCAGGGCTTTGCCCTGCCATTCGGCCAGCAAAAGTTGTACTGTTGTTTGAGCCTGTTGGGTTTTGGCTTTCAGAACAGCTTCGAAATATTCGATGTTATTGAGGTAAAGCCGGTTTCTTGTAGTGGTCTCCCGGTAGAGCTCGTACCACACCTCAATGTTTTCCAGACCGATGGAGCGAATCTGTAAGTCCTTCTTTTGAGAGAGCCGGATATTGTAGCGGGTTTTGGCTTTCATGCCCGACAAAAGGGCCTCAGGTTCTTTACTTATATCCAAAAAGACGGTGCTCGAAGGCAGATTGTTGAAAGAGGCTTTCTGAAAATTCCAATTGTTGGTATTGATATTGAAACGCAATTCCTGAGCAGTGCTTTGAGGTTCGCCCATCCACAGGCCTTTATCGTCGTAATTGGCATGATCTTTGGCCCAGTACGATTCCCAGCAGAGGTCGTAACGTATCAAGAAACAAGAGGGAGGAAGAAAGGAACGCAGGCATTCGGACAGCTCTTCCAGAAACTCACCCTGCAATTCTTCGTCGGGCTCCAGCTCGGGCCCGTAGGGGATGTGGGCAATGGCGTGACGGGCATCAATCTGTTGCAGCACTACCAGCAGGTCTGATACTATGTTCCCCTTTATGGAGGGCTTATTGTAAAGCGAAGATTTAACAGAGCTAAAGTCGATGGCCAGACTTTTGTAACCAAGATTGTTTTTTAAGGAAGACCAGAAACTGCTTTGCTGAACGATGGGTGTATCGTAGAGTTCCTCCAGGTCTTTGAGACGAACGTCACTGAGCATAACCAAAAAAACCACAAAGGTCGGCAATAAAGTTTTGAAAACCAAACCAAATAAGCGGACTAATTATGGTACAACAGGCCTGAGGAGACTTTAAAAAGAAGAGAAGGGCAGTCTCCAGGGCTGCTCTTCTCTTCAAATCTCAAGTTGACATTTTCAGCAATACGGTTAGCGAATAAACAGCAGTTCCCGGTATTTGGGCAAGGTCCACATTTCATTGTCGACAATCAATTCCAATTTGTCGATGTGATAGCGGATTTCTTCGAGCATGGGGAATATCTTGTCGTGGTAGGCAATGGCTTTCCCGCGCTCGTTTTCTATTTTGTTGGCCACTTTCCTGGCATTGACCATAGCGTCGACCTTTTCTTTTATAAAGATGGTACGTTGTGCAATGTCTTCAATAATCTCCAGGTTTTTGGCTGACAAGACTGCTGCTTTTTCGGCAGGGAATAAATCTCGCATTCTGTAGACGTTTTCAATCAGCGAGGTTTGATAGCGGGTAGCCACAGGAATAATGTGGTTCATTGCCAGATCGCCCAAAACACGGGCTTCGATCTGAATCTTTTTGGTAAAGGTTTCCCATTTCACTTCGTTGCGGGCCTCTAGCTCTTTATGATTCATTACATGAGTCGATTCGAACATGTCGATACTGCTTTTCGATAAATAGGCATCGAAGATAAGTGGAACGCTGGTTTCGCAATCCAGGCCTCTTTTGACTGCTTCTTTTTTCCAGGCTTCGGAGTAATTGTTGCCGTCAAAGTGAATGGCCTTGCTTTCGCGGACATCTTTGCTGACTACTTCAACTATGGCGGCAAATTTATCTTTGCCTTCGGCAATCAGCTTATCCACTTCGGTTTTGAACAGTTGTAGTTGTTCGGCAACGGCCGCGTTCAGTACCAGCATGGCTGAGGCACAGTTGGCAGAGGAACCTACAGCTCTAAATTCAAAGCGGTTGCCGGTAAAGGCAAAGGGCGAAGTGCGGTTACGGTCGGTATTGTCCATCAAGAGTTCAGGAATACGGGCAATGTCGAGTTTTAAGCCTTGTTTGCCGCAAAGGTTGAAATCTTCTTCATCGCTATTTTCCAAATGTTCCAGTACCGTACTGATCTGCTTGCCCAAAAAACTCGAGATTATCGCTGGCGGGGCTTCGTTGGCTCCCAACCTGTGGGCGTTGGTAGCAGACGAAATACTTGCTTTGAGCAAAGCATTGTGACGATATACAGCTTTGAGTACGTTGGAAACAAAGGTGATGAAGCGCAGATTCTCTTCGGGTGTTTTACCGGGGGCCATCAGCATAATGCCGGTGTCAGTACCCAGAGACCAGTTGTTGTGTTTGCCCGAGCCATTGATGCCTTTGAAAGGCTTTTCGTGCAACAAGACCCTAAAGCCATGCCTGCGCGAAACCTTGCGCATCAGTGACATAATCATCAGGTTATGGTCATTGGCCAGATTGCATTCTTCGAAAACAGGAGCCAGCTCAAACTGATTGGGAGCAACTTCGTTGTGCCGGGTTTTGACCGGAATTCCCAACTTGAGGCTTTCGATTTCCAGTTCCTGCATAAAGGCCATGACCCTGGTTGGAATGGCTCCAAAATAATGATCTTCGAGCTGCTGATTTTTACTGCTTTCATGCCCCATCAGGGTACGTCCGGTCAATAAAAGATCGGGTCTGGCGGCATATAGGCCTTCGTCCACCAGGAAGTATTCCTGTTCCCAGCCCAGATATGCCTGAACCTTTTTGACATCTTCGTTGAAATAATGACAGACGGCGGTTGCGGCCTTGTTTACGGCTTCGAGGGCTCTGAGCAGGGGAGCTTTATAATCGAGCGATTCCCCGGTATAGGCAATAAAAATAGTGGGAATGCACAAAGTATCTCCAACAATGAAAGCCGGCGAGGAGGGATCCCAGGCAGAATAACCTCTGGCTTCGAATGTGTTTCGGATACCGCCGCTGGGGAAACTCGAAGCATCGGGTTCCTGCTGGATGAGCAGTTTGCCCGAAAATTTATCAATCACACCTCCTTTACCGTCTGGTTCGCTAAACGAATCGTGCTTCTCTGCCGTCCCTTCGTTCAAAGGATGGAACCAGTGCGTATAATGCGTAGCCCCCATTTCCAGGGCCCATTTCTTCATAGCCGAAGCAACCGCGTCGGCCAGCTCGTGACTCAGGGAGGCATTGTTGTCAATGACATCCATTAGTTCTTTGTAGGTTTTTTCCGGCAAATAGCGGAACATTTTTTCTCTGTTGAAGACTTTTTGGCCAAAATAAGCGGAGGCTTTTCCCGGAGCTTCAACCGGTTTTACCTTCTTGGCGAAGGCCGTTTCTACTACATTGAATCGTAAAGTTGACATAAATCAGTGATTTTAAGGGTGAAAAGATTAGTTATTATAAGCAGTTTCGCCATGTTCATAAATATCAAGGCCTTCTTCTTCAATCCTGGGTGGAACCCTCAGAACTTTGAGGCTCTTAAGCAATTTGAAAAGCAAAAATCCTGTTGTGGCAGCCCAGAGTCCTATGCTGAGAGCTCCGAAAAGCTGAGCTCCCAATAAGCCGAAACCTCCGCCATAGAATAAACCGCCTTCGGTGGCAAAAAGCCCGGTGAGCAGAGTGCCCAGTATGCCACAAACGCCATGTACCGAAGAAGCGCCCACCGGATCATCAATTTTGAGTACTTTGTCGATGAATTCCACTGAATAGAGCATAGTCACTCCACAGAGGGCTCCAATAATTACAGCGCCTCCGGGAGAGACCAGATCACAACCGGCAGTGATTCCCACCAGACCGGCCAGAATACCGTTGAGACTCATCGATAAGGAAGGTTTCTTGTATTTGACCCAGCTGAGCAGCATGGAGGCGACGCCGCCTGCGGCTGCGGCCAGGTTGGTCGTCAGAAAAATATGCGATATAGCTGTGCGATTCACTTCGCCCGATGCCCCCAGTTGTGAACCCGGATTGAATCCAAACCAGCCGAACCATAGTATAAACACACCCAAAGTGGCCAGGCTCAGATTATGACCGGGAAGAGCCCTGGGTTTTTTATCCTTGCCGTATTTACCTATACGCGGGCCCAGAACAGCAGCTCCCATCAGGGCAATCCAGCCACCTACCGAATGCACAATGCTGGAACCGGCAAAATCATGAAAAGTGTTGCCGAAAGTACGCATCATAAAGCTTCCTTCGTCTGCGTTCATTAACCAGCCCCCGCCCCAGGTCCAGTGACCGGAAATAGGGTATACTATGGCAGAAATAAAGATGGAGATCAGAATATAGGAAGAAAAACGGGTGCGTTCTGCTATAGCTCCCGAAACGATGGTGGCTGCCGTGGCACAAAAAAAAGTCTGAAAAATCAGAAAGCCTTCCACGGGTAAATCGCTTTCATAAAAGCTGAGATCGAACAAATGGGGCTGGCCGGCAAAATGTCCCGCTCCGAACATCAGGCCAAAGCCCAGTGCCCAAAACAGCAAGCTGCCCAGTGCAAAATCCAGCAGGTTTTTCATCAGGATGTTGGCCATGTTCTTGGATCGGGTAAATCCGCCTTCGACCAGGGCAAAACCGGGTTGCATAAAAAAGACCAGCATAGCGGCCAGTAACATCCATACAGTATCGAGTGAAGTGGCAATATCGGTAATAGTAGTGATAGTTGTTTCCATAATTGTTTTTATTGTGATGCTTTTTTATTGAATTGATAGTAAAAAAAAGCCGGGAGTCTGTTGGACACTCCCGGCTATTCTTCTTCCTGCGGATCGTAAAGAGTTACATCACCCCGTTCACCCGTTCGTATTCGTACTGCGTCTGAGATGGGAATTACAAAAATTCGGCCGTCTCCGATTTCACCCGTTCTGGCAGATCGAACAATTGCCTCCAGGGTTTTTTCTACGTTTTTGTCCCGAACGATGGTCGAGATCAGAATACGTTCAATGGAGCTGGTGTCGTAAATGACCCCACGGTAAATTCTGCCTTCACGGGCTTTGCCGATGCCTCTGACATCGTAATAGGAAAACCATTCAATGCCGGCATCCAGCAATGCTTCCTTGACCTCTTCAAATTTGGTTTTGCGAATAATCGCCTCAATCTTTTTCATAGGAATAGTCTTTGAGAATAATAAAAGGAGTGGATAAAATTGAAGTCATTGACTTAGAGTCACAGACTCATACCGAAGACCAAAAAAACATTGTTTTGATTCGGGGCAACAATGATTTGAGTGAATACCGGCAAGGCAAAACTCTGGCTGATGGGAATGCTTTTACTGGCCGTTAATACCACATCTGCAACAATAAAGCCATTGGTGCCGGTTTTGTGGTAATAGCCTGTCCAGGGAGAAAGACCAATTGCCAGATTCAGATCGACATCCTTGAGCGAAACATCATAAGCAGCCTGGATGTAGGTAGAGGCATCATTATCCAAAAAAGTATTCCAGTTCAGGGAGAGCGGAAATGCTTCTCCAAAAGAGTAGCCGATGCCGGCTTCGTAATAATGAAGGTTGCGGTAATCAAAATAGGGATTGCCTTCACCTGCCCACCAGTAATCATTAAAGATAAAAGAGAGACCTCCGTTTTCGTATCCCAGACTAAGATCAAATTCCTTGAAACTGGTAGAAAAGTCGGTAGAGCCCCAAGCGGACACAAAAAAACCCGAATAAGTTGCACTTAATCCGGGTTGTAGTGAGATGCCAGTTTGGTAAGCTCCTCTCCATACGTAGGTACTGACGAGGTCTGCACTGGGGGATAATTCTAATCGTTCTTTGGGTTTTTCTGAAGCCGAGGTGCCGGAGCTAAAGGCGACAAGAAGGATTGCAAGTCCGAAGACTCGTTTTAAGTGAGTTACTTTCATTGTTTTGTTTTAAAAAGTTAGACATTAAATCAAAAACCTGAAAGCTCTTTTGCCGGCATGGAGTTTTCGTGGTGTCCTGCTTTTGCGGCGTTATGCACAAGGGTCTCGGGGTTTTTGTGCATGAAACAGGCAAATATTCTCCTTTATTCGGTTGCAAATGTAGATACATTTTTGAAATAATCACACTATCCAACAAAAAAATAGTGTTAAAAAACATAATTTCAGAACATAATTACTGATCAAAGATATAAGTTCTTCATTATTAAACGATAAATGCCACCATCAAATAAGAAATTATTTCCACTTAACACAAGTAGATTATTATTACCTTTGCAGCTGTGATTCTGAGCAGAAATGAAGCGCACAAGTAAGTCTCAGGAGGCGAATAAGGCAGGAAAAATGCTGGAAAATATACCGGGAATACCGGAAGCAAAACAGAGAAAAAAATAAGGCTGTCTCATTTAAGAAACAGCCTTACAGAAATGGCGGAAGAAGGGGGATTCGAACCCCCGGTACCCTTACAGGTACGACAGTTTAGCAAACTGTTGGTTTCAGCCACTCACCCATCCTTCCTTATTAACGCAATAATAAGCCTAAATTTGAATTACAACAGGGAATTCGATGGTGGTTTATTTAAATGCGGCGCAAAGATAGAAAGAGTTTTATTCTATTCAAATTTTCTGTCGGGAATTATTAAAAAAAAATAGTGTAAATGCTCTCTGTGGAGCTTAATTACAAATACAGGTGAAAAATAAATTACGACTGTTTTGGGCCGTTTCCGGACTCCTGGTAATCATTGCTGCAGCGATAGCGGTGCAGGTTTACTCCAATTTTTATCGACCGAATGTGCTTGCCGGACAAAGTCAGGAGGTTTTCCTTTACGAAGAGGATGATTTTGACAGCTTGCTGCAGCAATTGCAAGACAAAAACCTCCTCAGGGATGAGCGTTCTTTCCGCAAAGCTGCCGATTATTACGATTACCCCGCACAGATGCACAGCGGCCATTATGTGCTGGAAGAGGGGATGAACAACAAAAGAATATTACAAAGGCTGCGCCTGGGTTTACAGGAACCTGTCCGGATTCGTTTTCATAATCTGCGCAAAGTGGAACAACTGGCCGGTTTGCTCGCCAAACAAGTTATGGCTGATTCTCTGAGTTTGCTTGAAGTTTTTTACGATCAGAAATGGCTGGACAGTCTGGGTCATACAGCGGAAACCCTGCCTGCCTTGTTTATTCCCGATACTTACGAAGTATGGTGGAACAGCAGCCCCGATAAGCTGATGCAATTGTTTTCGCGCACTTACGAACAGTTTTGGAACGAAGATCGCAGGGCCAGAGCGAAAAGCCTGGGACTGAGCCCGGTAGAAGTATCTGCACTGGCTTCCATCATCGAAGAAGAGAGCAATGTCAGTGATGAATGGCCTGTTATTGCCGGCCTTTACCTGAACCGTTTGCGCAGAAGAATGTATTTGCAGGCTTGCCCTACAGTGAAATTTGCTCTGAATGATTTCAGCATTCAACGTGTGCTCAAAGAACATACCGAAGTATATTCTCCATACAATACTTACAAGCATTTAGGCTTGCCTCCTGGTCCGATACGCATTCCCGAAAAAGCATCCCTGCTGGCCGTTCTTAATGCGGAAAAACACAATTATTTGTATATGTGCGCCAAAGACGATTTTTCTGGCCGGCATTACTTTTCTTCCAGTTTGGCTCAACACAACCGCTATGCCCAAAAATACCACAGAGCGCTTAATCAACGTCGTATCTTAAAGTAAATTTTATTACTTTTGCCGCTTGTTAAAACTCAAATGAATGAACAGATTATTATTACTGGGAGATGAGGCTGTAGCTCAGGCAGCCATCGATGCAGGAATATCAGGCGTTTATGCTTATCCCGGCACTCCTTCCACAGAAATTACGGAATACATACAATCTTCAGATAAAGCACAAAAAGAAAATATTCACCATGCCTGGTCGGCGAACGAAAAAACGGCCATGGAAGCGGCTATGGGCATGTCTTTTTGCGGAAAACGCTCCATGGTTTGTATGAAACACGTGGGGGTAAACGTAGCTGCCGATCCTTTTATGAATTCTTCCATTTCGGGGATAGTTGGGGGTTTGCTTTTTGTAGCCGCCGACGATCCTTCCATGCACTCTTCGCAAAATGAACAGGATTCAAGGTTTTACGGCCGCTTTGCCATGATACCGATCCTGGAGCCTTCCAGTCAGCAGGAAGCTTACGATATGGCTTATTTTGGTTTTGAGCTTTCTGAGCAACTGGGTTTGCCCGTGATGCTCAGGATTACCACCCGGCTGGCCCATTCCCGCTCTGGTGTTGTCCGTCGGGAAGAAAGAGCGCAAAATGTTTTGCATTTTTCTGAAGATCCCCGTCAGTTTGTTTTGTTGCCGGTCAATGCCCGGCAGCGCTACAAAAAACTGCTGGCAGCCCAGCAGGAAATGCAGGCACTTTCCGAGGCTTCGTCTTTTAATGTTTTCACACCGGGCCGGGATTTATCCAAAGGCATCATTGCCTGTGGTATAGCCTATAATTACCTGATGGAAAATTTTCCCGGGGGCTGTCCCTATCCGGTCTTGAGAATCGGACAATATCCATTGCCCAAAGCGGTGATTGCAGAAATGCTGCAAACTTGCGAACAGCTAATGGTGCTGGAAGAAGGTTATCCTTTGGTCGAGGAAATGATTGGAGGCTTGCTGAACCAAGGCAATAAGGTGACCGGACGTTTAAGCGGCAGCCTGCCCCGCGACGGAGAACTCAATCCCGACATTGTGGCAGCGGCATTTGGACTGAAAACAAATAAATCGTATGAAAAGCCCGAAGTGGTTTTGCCTCGTCCTCCGGCTTTATGCCAGGGTTGCGGACACCGCGATATGTACGATGCTCTGAACGCTGCCATATCAGAATACGGAGACAGGGCCAGGGTGTTTGGAGACATAGGCTGCTACACCCTGGGTTATTTGCCTCCTTTCAGGGCGCTGCACGCCTGTCTGGATATGGGAGCTTCCATTACAATGGCCAAGGGAGCTGCCGATGCCGGTCTGGAATATGCCGTTGCCGTAATTGGTGATTCCACTTTTACTCACTCGGGCATGACTTCTTTGCTGGATGCCGTTTACGAGCAAACAGCTATTACCGTAATTATTTCGGACAACGAAGTGGCAGCCATGACCGGTGGTCAGGATTCACCTGGTTCCGGAAGACTGGAAGCCATTTGTGCCGGTCTGGGGGTTGAACCCGAACACATCAGAAGCCTGGTGCCCCTCAAAAAAAACCACGACGAGATGGTGAAAGTCATCAAAGAAGAAATCAATTACCCGGGTGTTTCGGTTATTATTCCCCGAAGAGCCTGCATTCATACCCTGAAACGTAAAAAAACAGCAAGCAATGAAAATTGATATTATACTGGCCGGAGTAGGCGGACAAGGCATTTTATCCATAGCCGCCGTCATCGGCGAAGCTGCCCTGAGCCAGGGTTTGTATATGAAACAATCCGAAGTGCACGGCATGAGTCAGCGGGGTGGGGATGTACAGTCCAATCTCCGTATTTCGGATCAGGCTATCCATTCCGACCTGATACCCACAGGCAAAGCAGATCTCGTACTTGCCCTTGAGCCTATGGAAGCCTTGCGTTATTTATCCTATCTTTCTGCCGAAGGATGGTTGGTTAGCAATTCAGTACCCTATGTGAATATTCCCAACTACCCGGATCAGGAAAGATTAGATGCCGGTTTCTCGGAAATGAAGCGCAAGGTAATTCTGGACGTGGAAAGCATTGCCCGCGAAGCCGGTTCGGTGAGGGCTGCCAATATGGTATTGCTGGGAGCCGCCAGTCCTTTCCTTAAGTTGGATTATTCTGAGCTGGAAGCAGCGGTCAGGCATATTTTCGGGCGCAAAGGCGAGGAGGTGGTTGAGCTTAATCTCAAAGCCTTGTCCATGGGCAAAGCCATAGCAGAACAGGTATTTAAATCTTAATTAAATAACAGCCATGAAAAAGAAAACCATTGTAGACTTGTTTGAAGAAAGCTGTGCCCGCTACGCACAAAATGTCTTTCTATGGGAAAGGGATACGGAATTCCGTCCTACTACTTATGCAGAGACCCAAAAAGAGGTTTATCGTTTCGGAGCCGGCTTGCTGGCTATGGGCCTGAAAAAAGACGAAAAGGTGGCCTTGCTTTCGGAAGGCCGCAACAAGTGGATGATTGGTGA
>LSQX01377835.1_pt2 | contig 22998 bp, 20 predicted proteins | sample 654561 | NCBI WGS metagenome assembly LSQX01 (sample SAMN04489861, study PRJNA283612) | anaerobic digester metagenome | isolation source: 4 biogas reactors fed with cattle manure at either 37C or 55C with and... | place: Denmark: Kongens Lyngby | collected 2014
CGTCATGGGTTTCGGTTGAAAAACGTTTCTGCGTTGCACCGAATTGCATATTAATATCATCAACATATTCAATTAATGCCATGATATAATCATCATCCAGATAATCGTCCAGCCACCCACCAAATCGGGTGGTAAAATTGTATTTACCATCGGAGAAAGCACCGGCTCCACCAAACCCATTCATGATATCACAATTTTTACACTGGATGCATGCGGGTACTTTCTTTGAGACAATGGGGCAGTTTCTCTTGTAGATATCATTTCCCTGTTCAAGCATCAGGATATCCGCATCCGGTATAAGCTTTGACAGTTCATACCCTGCAAAGATGCCTGCTGTTCCACAACCTATAACAATAATATCGTAAGCGTTTTTTTTCATCGTTAACATCCTCTCTGACATATAAAAGACCTGACTCTATCCAATTAGAGAATATAAGCAGGAAAAAACAAATGATTTCACACAAATAACACACAGGCTCATAGATTGAGTTGTGTGCTAAGCAAATGAATCCTTGCGACGATTTATTATAACATAAATCTGGCTTGATGAACACAAAAAAATGATCGCCTAGAGAAAAAACTGCAATGAGATTTCAAAGGCATCATTAAGATTATAAGGCTAATTAATATTAAAACTTTTGCAGAACCAAATTCCAATATTAATTTAGCAAAAGTTGTTTAAGCCTTAGTGGTGGGGGTGGAATTTACTTTTTCCAATTTAAGGGATAAAGGTTACAAAAAATAATTCACAAAAACCATTGCAGTTTATCAATAAATGATATACAATTATTGCATAAACTTTTCCAGCCGATAGTATGATAGTACAAACCGTGGATAATAACTGAATTTTGAAGCAATTAAACATAATAACGGAAGTTCATTATGTTTATATATAGGTTGAACATTTGTAACACAATGCCATCATACAAATCCGCTCTTACCTGTACTTCATTATCGCAGTGTAACAAAGAGCAAGTTCGGCTTATATTTATTAAGGTAATTATTAGTATTGAGGAGGTAAGAATGTATGGCTACAAGTCCAAGTGATCAAAAGGTTATGTCGGTGTTAAGTTATCTGGGAATCCTGTGGTTAGTTCCTTTTTTAACAGAACACAAAAATGATCCATTAGTAAAGTTCCACATCAATCAGGGTGTTATCCTCACAATTTGTTGGGCTGGGGTGTGGGTAATATCGTATATTTTGGGCTTTATCCCCATCCTTGGCGGGATCGTTGCTTTTCTGGCAAACATAGCACTTATCGTTCTTGCAATTATCGGTATTGTAAATGCTGTTAACCTTAGAGAAGCAGAGCTGCCAGTTATCGGAAAGTACAGAATCATAAAATAAGAATCATATTAGAGGCATTGGTTTACATGACCAGCCGCCTTTAATCAAAATATCTTATCCCCTGCCTTAGCTTATGCGATGCAGGGGATTTTTTTGCCATGCGCCAGCCATCATGCCGTTCAGAATATTCGTGAATTGGAAGAATCTTTTACTCAGAATATTACTGTGTGGGTACCAATACAGAAAAAAGTGGTAACATGGTATGGTTTGTGTTAAAATCAAAAAAGGCATTTGCATGCGCAGATCCTTTTGCTTGATTAACTATAACTGAACAGAGGATAAAACCATGATGGATACCCGCAGGATTAAGAAAACCATGGCCCTTGATACCGCCCTTTATCTGCCTGCAAAGGCTGTTGAAGGCATTTTGGGCATCCTTGTTATCAATATTTTTACCACCTATTTTTTCACTCCGGATATAATTGCTGACTACTCTTTCGGTATCACCCTTGTCAATATCACAAACCTGATTCTGATGGGATGGATCAGCCAATCATCCACAAGGTATATCAGCCATTTCCAGAATGAGGGCCGTGAATCAGATTTTTATAAAACGATCATCACAATATGGGCAGTATCCAGTTTTGTTATTGTTGTAATCTCCTCGGTGCTGTTGTTATTGTTCAGAAACAAGGCGTCTGTTGAACTATATCGTCTGTATATCTTTATCTTTATTGGCTACAATATGGTCCAAATTCTGTTGCCCATTCTGGCTTATATACGCAGAATTAAATTGAATCTTTTCCTGTCCATGGGAAGCAACCTTTTAAAGCTCGTGGTTACCTGGCTTCTGGTCATTGTATTGAAAAACAATGAAACCACACCAGCTGCTGCCTTGATCAGCTATGGGCTCACCGATATTTTTATCGCCATGATAATCATATGGCGGCTGAAGCTCGTAAAGCATTATAGAAACGGTAAGGTATCCATGGAAATTCTGAAGACCCTGTTTGCATTCAGCCTTCCATTTCTGGGGGTTAATATAACCACGGCATTGTTAAACCTTTCCGATCGATTAATTGTAAAACCTCTTGCGGGGGATATGGCCATGGGGGTTTATTCCTACAACTATCTGATCCCGGGCACGGTATTTCCAATGATTTCTGTTGGGGTTATGCGTGGCGTGTATCCTATTCTTTTGAAGAGCTTCCGCAAAGAAGAGCCAAAGCAGGCTGCAGAGCTATTATCGCAGGCTATCAGATATTTTCTTTTGCTGGCGCTGCCGGCATTAACCGGCCTGGTATCATTGTCCGGTGTAATTTCCCGTGTCATCCTGGGTAAGGAGTATTTTGAGGGGGGCTTTGTTATTTCTTTTGTGGCTGCCGGTGTATTTTGCTCCGGCTTTGTTGAGTTCAGCAACAAGGCTTGGGAAATGTCCGCAAACACAAAACCAATTTTCAAGAATGCGGCAATCAGTACGGTTCTGAATCTTGGCATGAACATCCTGCTGATTCCTGTCTATGGTTACCGGGCCGCGGCGGTATCCACTTTTATTTCTTTTTTCCTGTATCTGTGCCTGTCGGTGACCGGGAGCAGAAAGCAAATCCGCTGGTACATCAACATGAGAAGTCTGCTAAAGATGCTCATGTCCTGCGCAGCCATGTTCCTTTATCTGTTCACGATTAAGCAGTTTCTGCCGAATACACTATGGGCTTTGATTCTTTTGGTGTTATCCGGTGCCGGTGTATATTTGTTGGTGCTGTTTCTCTCCGGGGAGTTGAAGGATGTTACAAATCTGTTCGTGAAACGGCATGAAGAATAATTTTTCTGGCTGGTGACGGCTGTGTGAAGCAATGAATATAAGTTTATGGATATAACGATATGTTCTTTCGGGATCGGTTCTGTTAGAGAGAAGACCAGCGGTTGTTTCCGAAAGGGATATCATTGATCGGGTGGTGAATATGAAAGGAGTTTTAATGATTGCACATCAATTTCCTCCGATCGGGGGTTCTGGTGTGCAGCGTACGGTGAAATTTATGAAATATCTTCCCGATTTTGGTTGGGAAGCTTCGGTATTTACGCGCCAGGCAAAGAAAGCGCCCCTGAAGGATACTACTTTGAACCTGGATATTCCAAAAGGCTCCCCAATATACCGAAGCGCGGCTTGGGATATGTCTGAGTGGGTTTTCCCTCTGAATCTGGCCGGGAAATATTTCCGAAGAAGAATATTGATTCCGGATGGAGAAAGGCTATGGCAAATTTTCGCACGAAAAAAAGCAATCAGCATAGTACAAACTGAAAGGTTTGATATGCTGTATTCCACTTCACAGCCTTTCAGCACCCATCTGCTTGCATTGGAGATAAAAAGGGCGTGTCCTTCTCTTCCCTGGGTGATAGACCTTAGGGACGAATGGACGAACAATGCTTTTGTCAAGGCATATGGATACAAACCGTTCCGCATAAATCGCGAGAAGGCCATGGAAAGGGAAATATTTGAGACAGCGGATGCAATCGTGATCAACACGCCGTTTATGCGAGACAATTCAGTCAGGGACAACCCGGATCTGAAAGATAAATTTCATGTCATTCCCAATGGGTTCGATAAAGAGGATTTTGAAGGGCTTGAACCACGCAGGAAGAACGAACGGTTTACACTCACCTATACAGGCCTGATTTATGGAAATACAAGCCCTGAGACAGTCTTCAAGGCAGTATCCGGGCTTCTTCGCAAAAACCTTGTTCGTCCCGATAGCATCAGGCTGCGCTTTATTGGCCGCTTTAAAGAGGGGTTGCTTGAAAAAATGGCAATGGCTTATAAGCTTGAAGATATTGTTGAAGCCTTGCAGTATATGCCACACAAACAGAGCATCCAAAATCTGATATGGTCGGATGCTGTTCTGCTGCTTTTGGGCGAGGGTACCGAAGCAATCTATACTGGAAAACTGATGGAATACATCAATACCGGCAGACCAATTCTGGCATCAATCCCAGAGAACGGCGCGGCCGCAGCTCTAATTGCCGAAACAAAGACCGGGTTTGTAGCTGGTTGCAGGGATGTGGAAACAACTGCGAAACACTTTTTAACCCTCTATGAAGACTGGCTGCATGGGCGGGAGGCATTTCAACCGGACATGCAAAAGATAGCCCAATATGAAAGGCGTGAACTGACAAAAAAACTTGCGGAAATTTTTGATAGTTTATGATACACTGAAGGTAAATCATTTTTGTCAAAATAATTTGAACAAAAATCAGCGGTTTCCGTCTATATCAGTAAACTAGTTCTGCGAATACGGGAACCGATACGATCCAATAAGTTAAAACGTAGGAAAGAAAGGATGCTTCAAGATGAAGATCATCGATGAAAAAGGAAAATTGTTCGGGCTAATTAACATTATTGACCTTGTTTTACTGCTGATTGTTGCGGCGCTGGCCGTGGGAGGGCTGATGTTCCTTCGAAGAGAAGGGCCTTCCGAAGTATTACCGACAAAGGATTTTTATGTTATGGTACTTTGTAAGGAATACAGCCAGGATGTTGCAGATGCCTTTAAAGTGGACGATAGACTCTTTTATGGGGGTACCTTTACCAACCTGGTGATAACCGAGGTAAAGACCGAACCCGCAAAAGTAGATGTATTTCTACCCGATGGTACTATCGTTGCCGCCGAACACCCAGAGATGAAAGACATTTACGTGACGGTGAAGATCGAAGATGATCCAATCGATCCTTCAGATCCTTTTCCCTATTTCGGTGCTTTGCATGCGACAGTCGGGAAAAATGTTTTGATCAAGACAACATCGGTGGAAGTCCCGGGGGATATTATAAAGGTTTGGGAATAGGAGTGGTATAAGTGCAATTATTTAAAGAAAGCCTGATATACCGCTTTACGTACTGGTTGTACGTTTGCTATCAGAATAGCTGTTTGCACAAAGTTTTATCAGCTCTTACGGAAATCTGCAGGCACAGCTTTCCGGGCAGGTGGATCAGAAGCACCATGGCTCATGAAAGCTTCTTCCGGCACTCTGTAGTATTTGGCATGATGAAGGCAGTATTTAAAGTTTTGGATAATTGGATGATAAGCCTATCCAAAGCATTGGGAAACTGGTCTGAAACAAGCCTTATTGTAAATGCTTCCAAGTTGCTTGTGAAGGCGTCCAAGGAAAAGCTATTTGCGTTGGCATTTCCGGTTTTCGGTATCGGATACCTTGCGGGTAGAGTTCTTTTTAATAAACTGATGATTAGAGATGTATTTTTACTGGGGCTTTTATTTATATTCGCAGGGATTGTTCTGATAGACAGAAAAAAAAGAAAGGCCATATGGGTAAACAGCTTCGCTTATCAACTCTATATTATATTATTGGAATAAGGTGCAGTGATGAATAAAGTTCAATGGATATTAATCTTTACAGGAATACTGCTTTTGGGCATTTTGGCTTCAAGCCTTAGCGTTGTGCCTATACTGGCTCTTATTACGGTAGCTGTGGCAGTGGTTATCCTTTTCCTGGATTATGAGAAAGCAACTCTGGTTGTAGCGCTATATACCGTGTTTGAATTTTTACTTCGATCGGTAATCACCCGCCCTTTCTCTCAATTGCTGTCTCTTTTTGGGAGGAGAGCCTATTTTGATTTTATATCCGGTCAGGCTACAGCCACGGCCATTTCGTCATATTGGGATGAACTGGCGCTGCTTGCTTGCTTTGGAATATGGTTTTACAAATGGCTCAGGTACAGGCAGGAGAAACCTTTTCGATTCACTCCGCTGGATATTTCACTGATACTTTTTATGGCGATGGGGCTGATCCTATTGTTCATTGCAGCTCCGGATCTGGTTATCGGCATCGAAGGCCTGCGAGTTGTCATTCAATATATGCTGTGGTTTTTTGTTGTGACGCAGCTGTTGAAAAGTCCCCAGGGCGCAAAAAGGCTTCTGAACATCCTTGTGTTAACAGGTTTTGCGGTTAGCCTGTATGGGGTGTATCAGTTTATTATTGCCGTTGAAGTCCCCGCGCAATGGACAGACTCGGCAGAGGGATATGTACGCACCCGTGTGTTTTCAATCTTTACCAGACCCAATATGCTTGCGGGATATCTAACCCTGTTGATACCCATAGCGGTTGGGCTGTTTGTGGCCGATAAAAACCGTGTACGAAAGGCTTATTATGCACTGGCTACAGTTGTGATGGGGCTGGCTCTTCTGTTTACAATGTCCCGTCAGGGGTGGCTTGCCTGTTGCGCTGCTTTGGTGGTTTTTGTATGGTATAAAAACAAGAAGCTTCTGCTTCCTGCAGCCCTTGGTGTAGTTGCATTGCTGGTCTTCTGCATGTTCTTTTTGCCCTCGGTTTCAAGCCGTATTCTGTACCTGTTGTCTCCTGAATACATTGCATCAAGCATGGCAGGGGGCAGATTGCTGCGTTGGGGGGAAGGGCTTGAACTGTTCAAACAGAATTTTTGGACAGGAATGGGTCTTGGACAATATGGTGGATCGGTGGCGTTAAGCCATAAGCTTAATAACTCACCATCCCTGGACAACTATTATCTGAAAACTGCTGTGGAAATGGGAATATTCGGTCTGATCGCATTAGTGGCGCTGTTATACAATATTATTGCATGGTGCTCCAGAGCAGTGACTAAAATTCAAGATGAAATGCAAAGAGATTGGGCCAGAGGAATCATTGCAGGGCTTGTTGGTGTAGTGTTATATAACTTCACGGAGAACATGCTTGAAATTCCGCTGATATCATCGTATTTCTGGATGGCTGTGGGAATCGTGATGTATCTGGGTTATGGCTGCTGCAATACCCAGCGGGAAGAACTGGCAGGCTAGACAATGCGGTCAAGTCAAACAAATCCACGGGACAGGCGCCTTGGCCAAACCGGTCGAGGGCCTGCCCATCATGGAAGTTTAGGCAGGTATGACAGGGTCAGATCCATCGCTTCTTTTACTTTCTCTTCAAGCTGCGGTTTCATTTTTTTCAATTCAACCTTGATTTCAGGTGCGTTCCGCCACACCTCATGTGTTTTCTTTATAAGTTCCTCCATGGAAAAGTTTTGATTCCATGCAACAAAAGGCTGATGTATGGATTCCATGAAATAGTCGATCTTGGGTTCATAGGCAAGGCCGACCATCGGAACACCCAGGGTCATGGCATAGATCAACGAATGCAGCCGCATGCCGATGACCAGCGATGTATTCGCTAGAATAGAAAGGGTTTCGTTCACCGTATACCGGTTTGACAGAATATAGCCCTTCTGCTTCATGTTTCTAAGGACTTTGCGAGCGTACCGTACATCTTCAGGGTGTTGCATCGGTACGAAAACCGGTACCGCATGAAAGTCTGTCACAATTTGATCCGCAAAGGATGCCAGAATTTTTTCGGAATGCTTTACTTTCTTCCATTTTCGCAGACACAGTGCGAATAATTTTTCTTCCAGCGGGATTCCGCAGATCTTAAGTATTTCCGCACCAACATTTGTATCACAGGATGAAAGAGCCAGTGCCGGATCTGCAGCAATTTTGGTAACAGGGAGGGTAACCCCCAGCGACTTAAGCTCTTCATATGCGTTGGGATCTCGAAGTGTGATTGCGTCCAGCCTGTTTAAAATACTGGAAGCGACCTTGCGGTTCATCTTTCCGGTTAATGGCCCTAATCCATTGGCAAGAAGAACCACATGAGCACCCTTCTTTAAGGCCAGGTGCAATATATATAGATAGTACCATAAAGAACGGTTGCTGGTATCATCCTGAATCAGTGTTCCACCGCCTGCGATAAAAACCCGTGTTCTGGACAAAAGTGCAGGGATGCGGAAAAGATTAAACCGATGGATTGCCTGAACACGGTACACGGTACGAGTTTCTGACGGGTCATTGGATAATACAACGGTAGAGAGGCCTCTTCGATGAATTTGCAGATGATCGACAAAGGACTTCAAAATCGCGTCGTCACCGCTGTTGCGATAGCCATAATACCCTAGGATGGCAATATCATGTACCTTGCCGTCCGCTAGAAATTGTCTCTCTTTTGCAAGAATGGTGTTGTAAATATTCAGCTGGGTATCGGTCATTGACTGTAGGGAAAAATGGTCCCGGGCTGTTTGATAAAGGTTTTCACCGATAATTTTTCTTTTTTCAGGGTTGTCGAGCAGGGTTAACAAATGCCCAGCCAGGGCATTGCTGTCACCCGGAGGATACAGGTAACCGTTCTCACCTTGAATGAAAAGATCTTCAAGCCCGCCCACTCTGCTGGAAACAGTTGCTTTTTTCATACGCGCACCTTCCAGAATGACATAAGGAAAGCTTTCGCTATAGGAAGCCAGTACGTTAATGTCTATATATTCAAAAAAAGAAAACGGTTCTTCTACCGTGCCGAGGAAAAACACATTATTTTGGATGCCCAGCTGGTCCACTCTTTTTTCCAGTGTTGCGCGCAGGTTGTTTTCATCAGGCCCGCCGATAAGAAACTTTGCGTTAGGGTGCTTCTTGACTACCTTTGCGGCTGCGTCCAGAAAAACCGAATGGCCCTTGATCGGATGGAGCCGGGCAAGAATTCCGATGGCAACATCGCCGGACTGAAGGGTTATTCCGTACTTCCTGCAAAACTCTGCACGTGGCATTAGATCAATGGGTTGATCGAAGGGAATACCATTATATACCGTTTGAATCCGATCGGCAGCAAACCCTCGCTTGATCAGCATATCCTTGAAATTTAGTGAAACCGCGATATAATAATCCACCAACCGTAAAGCAATGGTATTGATAAGGCCAAAAGTGTACATTTTCAGCACACTGTGCAAATAGTCGAGCCGGTAATCACTATGTACGGTTGAAACAACCGGAATACCTGTTTTCTTTTTAACAAAGACACCGATCATATTTGCTTTGGCGCCATGGGTGTGAAGAATATTATACTCACCGGTGAATACGATGTTTTGGATTGTACGAATATCCTTAAAAATATTTCCGGATCGGACGACCTCCACGTCAATTCCCATTTCTTCGGCGTCATCGGCAAAGGGGCCAGAGCGCAGACAGATCAATTTCACGCGGATATGGTTTTCAAGTTGTTTTACCAGCGACAGAACATGGGTTTTTGCGCCACCTACATCACCGCCGCCTATTAAATGCAATACCTTCATTTGTAACTCCTGAGTCCGGAAAAGTTATCCCCGGTATTATTTACCCTGCTAAAGGTTCGCTACAGAACCCAATTGCAATAATCAATTATAACGTATTTCATTGCAAGAATAAAGTACAGAATAATATTAACCAGAGCAGCAGCCCCGGATTCATAAAATAAAGGGAATGACATTTTTTGAAAAAAATACGGAGCTGTCAGCTCCGCGCATTAGAAAATCTTTTATAGTCATAAAAGAAAGGAGGTAAAAGTATGTTAAAAAGTATCAGTGTACATGCATATTATAAGATTTTTTGCCCATGCTGCACAAGTGACAAAATAAACATAATTATGACATGGGTAGGTACGATGTTTGTGTATTTTTTTGCTGGACGACAGATTTTCTTGGGTAGGGTTAGGTTTTGTTGCAGCTTCCTGCAGGTGACTCTGCAAGAAAAGCTGGTTATGCTATCAGGGAGGCTACCTTTGATTATTGATTGATGAAGCTTCTTCCTGTAAAATCTAAAGTGGGCTTCGCCACACCCCAATAAAGGAACTCACAGATGCAAAACAAGAAATTTCTTATTTTTTATTGATGTTTTGCATCAGTAAGTTACTAATTGGGGAGGGCAAAACACACGAGCCGTATGTCGGCTTATTGAATTTACGGTGGCAGGGAATAATAGAATCTGAAATGATACTGTTTATCCTTCCATCAGGAAAAGGATGAAGAAATGGATTTTTTAGAAAATGGTTTTTCTATGCAGGTCAATCAGATGTCTGCGTTGGCATTGGCTTTTGTTGGGGATTCGGTATTTGACCTGTTTATCAGAGGCCGGCTGGCCACGAGAAAGAAAGAATCTGCTCACCAATTGCACATGAAAGCCACACGCTATGTTAAAGCAGCTGCTCAAAGCAAAATTGCCACTGCACTTCAGGACAATCTGGATGAAGAAGAAAAGGCAGTTTTCCGCAGAGGCAGAAATGCGAAATCCTCAACCATGCCAAAGAACGCGAATATCATGGATTACCACCGCGCCACTGGGTTTGAGGCTGTTTTAGGCTATTTGTATCTGTTGGGAAGAAACGAACGACTCGTAGAGCTGCTGAAGATGGCAGCAGAAGTCATTGAATTGGAGGGAGAGGGCAGTAATGGCTCAAAAAAGGGATAGAAAAGCTCATGACAACAGAGATCTTCAGCAGACACAAGCCGAAGAAACAGGGAGATTGGAAGGGAAAAATACAATTCTTGAAGCGTTAAAGGCAAACCGTCCAGTGAACAGACTTTATCTGGAGAAAGACTCGAAGGATATGGTTATCGGAAGGATTTATGCAACCGCAAGAAAACAGGGAATCATTGTTTCTTTTTTAGAAAGGTCAAAACTGGACCAGATGTCCATGACAAGAAACCACCAGGGTGTAATTGCAGATGTTTCACCCTATGCCTATGTTGATGTACAGGATATCCTTATGAGAGCCCAGGATAAGGGGCAACCGCCTTTTATCATCATTCTTGACGGGATCACCGATCCAAACAATCTGGGTTCAATCATTCGGACAGCGGAATGTGCGGGTGTTCATGGCATCATCCTGCCGAAGCGTCGCGCTGCAAGCCTTTCTCCTGTCGTCGCCAAGGTTGCGGCTGGAGCAGCGGAGTATATGCCAATCGCCAGGGTCACAAACCTTACAAGAACCATAGAAGAACTGAAAAAAGCCGGGGTTTGGATTGTCGGAACGGAAATTCAGGCAGATACACCCTATGATGAACATGATTACCAAGGCGCTCTGGCTATCGTTATCGGCAGCGAAGGAGAGGGAATCAGCCGACTGGTGCGGGAGAGTTGTGATACTTTACTAAGGATCCCCATGTATGGCGAAATTAACTCCTTGAATGCTGCTGTAGCCTGTGGCCTAATCGCTTTTCAGGCTGCGCGGAAGCGTGAAAAGCTTTGTTGAGGTCTGGTGACTGTTCACACCCAATAAAAGCTAGCGGTGGCCCGGGTGATTTCAGAACTGGAACGCACCACAAGCCTCGATCCGCATGACTGGAGCCTGCGGATGGCGTGAGTTACCCTCGTGTGAACAGTAAAGAAGTCCGAACGGATCAGGGAGCTATCTCATAAAAGTCTTGAGGATTGACATAAAAAGAGATATACTTGATTTGGGTTTTTGGTTCCCGGGGAAGAAAAAGAACAGGATTGTAAACCGTTTTATCCGGTTTTACCCGGGTCGGCAACCATATATTGCTGAAAGGAACACAAAGTATGCCAGTAACTGTAGTCGGGTTTGTGTTGGGTCCATTACTCCTGTTGTTTGTAGCGGTATTTGTTCTCAAGGGAAAAGGGCGGCAGGGTTTATTGATCGGTTTTGCAGTTTTATTTTTCCTGACAGCGCTTTATCAACTGATTGTACCGATGGATGCAATTCGCGTTTATATACCGCAGGTTCTCTGGAAGTTAATAACCCTGGCAACCGTTGCTGTTCTTTTTGTTACAACGATGCGGGACAAGCAGTTTATCGTTTCATCCCTCATCTTTGTTCAGTCTGTTACACTTATCCTGGCTGAAACATTATTATCCCCTGACGAACCGACAGTTTTTCTACAGTTTCAGTATGAAGGAGAGTTGTTACTGGTTTCAGGTGCGTTTGCGCTGATGGCGTTACTTCCAGGAATTCTTTCACATTTACATAGATCATCCAGTTTGTCGAAATCACCCACCCGGAACAGAGCATTTTTCACCGGAATATTTTTGCTGATGGCTGCTTTTGCCGGAATTCTTTCGGCAAGAAGCATCACAGGCTTGTTTTTGTTCGGCCAGTGGGGGGTTCTTGCAGATAACTATTTTCAAAAAGCATTCGATCAGAACCGGCAAAATGCGAAATTTGTTCTGATACTTCAACAAAGCATGCTGACCATTTGGATTGGTGCATCGGTATATCTGAACCAGACGGCAGGCTCTCTTGCCATGGAGGATTTATCAGGGTTCGGGTCTGCCACAGGGCTGGTTATGATTCTTGTGCTTTTTATGGTTCTTGTAATGGGCAGAATGATCCCGGAAAAAGTTATGGCGAGGCAGTATTCTTCATATCCGACATCGATCAAAGGGCTATCTGTGATAATGTACTCCCTGCTCATTCCTTTCTCTGTTCTATTAAAATTCCGTCCGTTGTTCATCAACCTCGACAATAAACTGGCCGCGTCTGCTGTCTTCCTCGGAGGCATTCTGATGGCGGCCAACGCTTACTATGCAGGAGTATCTCAGCATAAGGAAGAGATTCTTTCTCACATGGTGCTGTTTGTTTCCGGCTGGGCCTTTGCAGCTGTTTTTACGGGTCTGGAAGGGATATTCTTTACCTTCTGTTATGTCATTGCCACCGCAGCATCCCTTCCTTTCCTTTTCGCGTGTGTTACGGTTAAGGATGACCTGGAAGAACCGGATCAATCGGGTAAGCGAAAGGGTATGGTAAAGCAGCTGTCCCTGTTTAAGGCCTTTGTGCTGCTGATGTTCCTGTTTGCTCCATTTTCTTCATCATTGCTCAAACTGGTTGTTGTACAGCTTATGGCCCAATATCCCCTTGCTATGCTGTTGGCTGTTGCAGGGCTTGTTTTCATGACTACTGTAGTTTTACGGTGGCTTCTGGATTTGCTCCGTGAAGGGATCACGCAGAACCCAGATGCGCGAAAACTATCGGTTTTTTTGAAGTGTGAACTGATGTTTCTTTTCGTAATAACGGTTGCGGTCAATCTGTTATCCGGCACGATTTACCGTTACCTTCAAAGTCAGTCTTTGCCAATGGGTGTTTGGCCTGCTGCAGATATTGAGAAATATGCGTCTTTACCGGGAATCGTACATTTGAATAAATTTGGCACAGGTGTTATCTTTCTTGTTATCAGTATAATTATCATGGGTGCCGTTTTCATCGTATACGAAATATACGGCAGGGAGAAAGTCCAAAAGACTGCAGAGGAAGTGCAGCCTTTCAAAGCTTATTCTCTGACCGCATGGCTTCCTTCCAATAACCGTATCTTTTTTTGGATACGTGCAGGATGGATAGCCACCATGATGCTTCTTGTGGGGGTGGCATTATCATGCTTCAAAGCTTAATATGGTTTTTGGTCATCATGATCGTTGTTCCGGTGCTTTATCTTATAGAAAACTTTATCCGTTCCATGATGCCAGGGTATAATAAGTCATACCTGTTGCAACCCATCTACAGGCTGATGAAATTGTTTGGGAAAAGGGGGATGAAAACCAACGATCCCGCTCACTGGTTTTCCATCGTCTCCTGTTGGTTTGCAATCTGTGCGTTGTTTTTCACCGTCAGGGGAGAGAATATTCTTTTTATCTTTACATCCCTCGTCATGATGGAGCTTTTTATACTGGCAGGGTCATGGAATGCTCGGGAACCGTTTGGCTCCATGGCGGCTCAAAGAGGAATTGCAAGGTTTTTTATCTGTGCATTTACCTTCATGGTATCCGCTGCTTCCTTGTATCAAGTTACGGGTACACTCAGCCTTAAGGAGATGATGGCATATTCCTGGATGCATTATCTATTGTTGAAACTTCCACTGGCTTTCCTTGCCATGATAGTGGTTCTGCTGATACGGGGAAGTCTGCTTTTCTTCGATTTCAATATCACCGGTAAAGCATTGAATATTCTTGATTCTGCTCTGTATACACCTTATAGTGGTTGGAGTCTTGGTATCACACAGATCACCCGATGGGTGGAAATAGGGGTATGGCTAAAACTGATATCGGTGTTTTTGCCATGGAAACCGTGGTTCTCTTTCACAGTATTAGCGATTTGCTATCTTGCATTTCTGCTGACAGACGGTTTTATCCCAAAAGCACGGTGGAAGAAGGTTGCCAGGAATGCGTTTCTCTGGGGCGGAGGAATGTCTGTGATGAACTTTATCTGGTTGTACTTGTTTTAGCATTTCTGTTTGAAGGCACCTCCTTGTACGTACCGGGCAGGAATTAAGAAATAGGGTTTCCCTAAGGAAAGACCTAGAAGGAGAAGGAGAGAGAACATGAGTTGGCTTTTAAATAATGGGTTGCGCTCCATATCGATATTGGTTGTCCAGGCTGGTGGGTGCAGAGGTTGTGCGCTGCAGTTTTCTATGGGCATGTCTTTGGAAAACGAAATCAAAGGCATTAGTGTTACAGGAAACCCAAAACATGCGGACGCGCTGCTTGTTACTGGGTGCATTAATGAAAAATCCAGGGAAGCCATCTTGCAGCTGTATGAACAGATGCCAGAACCTAAGGCTGTTATTGCTGCAGGGGCCTGTTCCTGTTCAGGAAGCCTGTTCCGCACATCCGAAAACAACTTATATACGACAGAAGATATTTTGCCAGTGGATGCCTGGATTCGGGGCTGTACGCCGGATATGCACGAAATGCTCGAAGCTGTGGTCCGAGCAATCGGAGCCAGCCTTGAGAAAGAAGGAAGCAGGAAAATATGATGAGAAAAAGTTGGAGCGAAAAACAAAGTAGTTCTCTGGCAGGGAAATGGTTTACCTTTAAATCCAGGGGATATAACCTGCTGATGATAAATGCCACTCAGGCCGAAAACAAGATTATACTGGAATATATCCTTGAAAAAGAAGGAGATATAGAAATTGTTAAAGCCAGTGTTCCGCCCAATTATGAGATCCCCTCGGTTGTTGAGGTATTCCCTCAGGGAGAACAAATGCAGCATGAAATCACACAACGGTATCCCATTTCTTTTTTTCCCCGAATGACGAAACACCCCGACAGTTCTGTGATTGAATGGGGGCCGTTCCATCCGTTGCTTCCAGAACCGGTTAAATTCAGGTTGGGATTGAAAGACGAAGTGATTGAAAGCACCTGTATAGAAACCGGGTATAATTACCGTGGTCTGGAAGAATCCTGTGCAGGGCGAAAAGCTGAGGAAGTATTGGAAATGTTGGAGAGAACCTCTGCAATGAATGGATTCTGCATGGGTCTTGCATTCGTGCATGCCCTTGAAAAAATGCATGGGGTGGATGTGCCGGAAAAAGCACGGTGGCTTAGGATGTTCCTGATGGAAATGACTTATTTGCATGCCAGCCTGCATAGTTTGAGCCACACAGCTCAAAGTCTGGGTTTGGCCGCCTGCAGTGCTCGGATATTTAAGCTTATTGGTTTGTATTGCGAAGCAGCTGCCTTAATAAGTGAACACCCTCAGTTTTCAGGGGTTTTGGAAGCGGGTGGCTTAAGCCGTGATATTACAATAGAGACGCTGTATACGGTAAATGCTATCATACAGGAAATGGAAGAAGATTTGAAGGATATTCGGGACCAATGGGAAGGTACTCCTTCAATCGCAAGAAGACTGAAAAAGAATGGAATTGTTGACGATCGTTCTGCCCGGCTGATGACCGGGAGGGCTGTCAGGGCAGCTGGTATTTCGAAGGATTTTCGAAAAGATTCCGTGTTACCGTGGTCAAAACTTTCTTATACCATCCCACAGGCTGCCGGCAGCAATTGCTTTGCACGAGTCATGCTAATGATGGAGGATGCGCTGCTGTCACTGGAACTGATTGACCAGATCGCAGAGGATATGCCCCATGGCGATGTAAAAAGCCCCTGCAGAATGGATGGCTCAGGGGAGGCTATTGTTCGTGAACCCGAAGCCTACGGTACACTGGCGCTCCTTGTACGACAGGATGAGGGCAGGCTACAGGAGCTGAAAATCAGAAGTGCTGCAGCCCTAAACTTTCCCTTTTTACCTCAGTGCCTTGAGGGTACAGAAATACATGATTTACCATTGGTAATATCGACGTTTGAATTGGACTTATCGTCTATGGAAAAATAGCAAAATATACTGATAGTAATGCTTTCAGGCTTTCATTTTGTATACAATAAACAAAACAGTATTCACAAAAACTTCGCTGTGTGTTATGATAATGCGTAGCAGGTTTGCTGGTTTATGCTTGCATTCCAAGTAATTCGGTTTGAATCGGATATCTCTGCAAAGAGCGCTTCCTGAAAAGGCGATTCAGCCTGAATTTACACGGATACTGAAATTTACCGGTATTCTTACGACAAAGCTGAACGGTATTTTATTTCCTCAGAAACAAATCAACTGGGTGATGTGATATAAGTCTGCATCTGCATAAAAATTTGGAAATACGAAACAACGTTTGGCTTTTTTGATTTGTACATTTATAGATTGGCACTAGCGAAATGAGGTGATAAGGTGTTAAAGATATTTCGTGGGGGTGTTAACACACCACACCGTAAAAACACTGAAGAATCGAAAACCCTGGTGATGGACATTCCTTCACGGGTCATCATTCCAATGGTCCAACATATTGGAGCCCCCTGTACACCAACGGTGAAAAAAGGTGACCTGGTAAAGGTTGGTCAGGTAATTGGGAATTCTGAAGCGTATGTTTCCGCACCGGTACACGCCAGTGTATCAGGAACGGTAACCAGAGTTGAGCCGATGCTTTATGCCAGTGGCAAACAGGTTATGTCTGTAGAAATACAAACGGACGGGAATCAGGATGTCGATGAGAACATTCAACCTCCGGTGATTCACTCAAGGGATGATTTTCTGAAGGCACTTCGCAATTCCGGCCTTGTTGGTCTTGGCGGCGCCGGGTTTCCCACTCATGTTAAGTTGAACCCACCGAAGGACAAGAGTATTGAATATCTGATTATCAACGGTGCCGAATGTGAACCTTACATTACTTCGGACTACAGAGAGCTGATGGAGAATGCCCATGGAGTCATCAAAGGGATTCAATTGGTGTTGGACATGCTTGGCATTCCAAAAGCGATTATCGGTGTTGAAGATAATAAGCCGAAGGCTATTCAGCTTTTAACTGAGAAGGCAGCAGCAGATAACAGGATTTCGGTAAAGACGCTTCATTCACGTTACCCGCAGGGGGCGGAGAAAACGCTTATTTACACCGTTACAGGAAGAAAAGTACCCGCCGGAGGGAAGCTTCCAGCAGATGTTGGATGTATTGTTTTAAATGTGAATAGTGTGTCTTTTATTGCGAGCTATATTGAAACAGGCATGCCCCTGATCCATAAGCGGGTCACAGTGGACGGGCCTGTGATTAAGCGGCCCCAAAATGTGCTTGTCCCCATTGGCACTTCGCTGAGGGATCTTATCGACTTTTGCGGCGGGTTTCAGGAAAAGCCCTTTAAAATATTAATGGGCGGACCGATGATGGGAATCGCTCAGTATTCACTGGATACCTCGGTGATCAAGAATACCAATGCCATTCTGGCATTCGATAAAAAAGAAGGGGATCTGCCTTCGGAATCTGCTTGCATCCGTTGTGGTCGATGTGTTGATGCTTGTCCTATGCATCTCATTCCATCCGACTTGAACAGGCTGGTCATGGCGGGAAAATATGACGAACTGGGTGCGTACCATATTCTGGATTGTATCGAATGTGGCAGCTGTTCGTATGTCTGTCCTGCGAAACGGTATCTGGTCCAGTCTATCCGGATCGGCAAGGATGCTGTGAGAAAGAATGCAAAGAAAGCATGATTCTTAAGCTTGCTGGAAGTTGTTTGTGATGGTGGTCGAAATGCTGGAAATTGAGAGAATTGAGGTGAACTGACTTTGGAGAATAGATTGTTTGTAAGCTCCTCTCCTCATCTGAGAGAGAATGCGTCAACCCGCAAAATCATGCTGGATGTCATCATCGCCCTGTTACCTGCGGTAGTAGCCGGTATTTGGTTTTTCGGCATGCGTGCCGCACTGGTTATCATCGTAACTGTTGCTGCAGCCGTATTGACGGAGTATCTGATGCGGCTGGGTCTGAAAAGAGAACAGACTGTTTCCGACCTTAGTGCTGTTGTAACAGGACTGCTGCTGGCACTGAACTTGCCTCCGTCCATCCCGATATGGATTGCGATCGTAGGCAGTGTCATTGCAATTGCATTAATTAAGCAGCTTTTTGGTGGACTTGGACAGAACTTTATGAATCCAGCACTGGGTGCAAGAGTAATGCTTGTGGTTGCTTGGGCAGGAAGAATGACAACCTGGACAGATCCTGTCACCGATGCAGTGGCAACAGCCACACCTTTGGGAGCTTTGAAGGAAGGAACGCTTCAGTCCTTCTCCTACTCCGAACTTTTTTGGGGTAATATCGCAGGCTGTATCGGAGAAACCTCGGCTTTTGCAATCCTTTTAGGTTGTGCCTGGCTACTTGCCAGGAAGGTCATAACCTGGCGAATACCTGTGTTTTTTGTGGGAACCGTTGCCTTGCTAACCTGGGTTTTGGGTCCGGATGGCTTGTTTACGGGAGATCCGCTATATCATATACTGGCAGGAGGGCTCATGCTTGGTGCTGTGTTCATGGCAACCGATTATGTCACCAACCCGATCACCCGAAAAGGAAGGATCATTTTTGCCATTGGCTGTGGTGTGCTGACATCGCTTTTCCGTCTGTATGGCAATATGCCTGAGGGGGTTTCCTTCGCCATCATTCTGATGAACATCGTAACACCGCTAATCGACCGTCATACAGTGCCGGTCAGCTTTGGAGGTGAACGTCATGTGGAATAGTATTGTAAAACCAGCAGTGGTTCTTTTTGTCGTATGCCTGGTGATTTCAGGTTCTCTTGCTTTTATCAATGGCATGACGAAGGATATCATAGAAGAGAATACAAGGCTTGAGCAGGAAGGATTTCGCAAGCAGGTGCTCACTGCTGCCGACAGGTTTTTACAGATTGAACCGGAAGGAATCCCGGAAGCGATTGACAGTGTTTATGAGGGCTTTCGCGGAAACGAATCGATTGGTTTCATCATGGAAATCACAACGAAGGGGTATGGCGGAGATGTCAGTATGACTGTTGGCATCAATTCTGAAGGGCAGATAACTGGTGTTGTTGTCGGAGCGAATAACGAAACTCCCGGGCTTGGATCCAAAGCGACAGGACAGGAGTTTTTAGTCCAGTTTGCTGGCATTCAGTTGGCGGAGGTAATGGAGGATGCGTTGGTTGTGGTGAAACAGAATACAAACAAGGCAAATGAAATTCAGGCTGTTGCCGGAGCAACCATTTCTTCACGCAGCATTACAGACGGTGTTCAAGCTGCACTTGATACTGCAGCTATCATAAGGGGGGGTGACTGAAATGGCAAAAGCAAAGGGAAAATCATTCGCGGTGCTGACAAACGGCCTGATAAAGGAAAATCCTGTTTTAAGGCTTGTATTGGGGACATGTCCGACGCTGGCGGTTACGACAATGGCGAAAAACGCGATTGGTATGGGCATTGCAGCAACCTTTGTGCTGTTGGGTTCGAACATTGTGATCTCCCTTATCCGAAAAATTGTACCCAATAAGGTGAGAATTCCGGTATTCATAACGGTAATCGCAGGGTTTACCACCATTGTACAGATGCTGCTGCATGCTTACGCGCAGGATATTTACAGGGAATTGGGCATCTTTATTCCGTTGATCGTTGTAAACTGTATCATATTAGCGAGAGCGGAGATGTTTGCTTGTAAAAACTCGGTGGGATTGTCCATTCTGGATGCCCTGGGCATGGGAGCTGGCTTTACGCTTGCCCTGCTGATCATGGGTTCAATCCGGGAAATTCTTGGTGCGGGAACATGGTTTGGGCTGCCACTGACGAAGGATATCTTTGATCCAGCTGTGTTGATGATCCTTCCTCCTGGAGGGTTTCTGGCTTTTGGCTTTATCATAGCAGCCATCAATAAGTTCTCTGCGTTAAAAATCAGGAACAAGGAGATTGCCTCGGGCTGCGGGTTGAATTGCCCGGGCTGCAGTGCCTCTGGTTCTAATGGAGGTGATCCATCATGAAAGAAATCATCCTGATAGCTGTATCAGCGATCCTGGTTGAGAATTTCGTTTTGACAAAGTTTTTAGGAATCTGCCCATTTCTGGGTGTATCCAAAAAATCATCGACAGCCATTGGCATGGGCGGAGCGGTTGTATTCGTCATGACCCTGTCATCGATTGTCACCTGGTCGGTTAATGAATACCTGCTGAAACCATATGACTTGGCATATCTGCAGACTATCGCGTTTATTCTGGTCATAGCTGCGCTGGTACAGTTTGTCGAAACTGTGCTGAAAAAGTTTATGCCTGCGCTCTATAAGGCACTGGGCATTTATTTGCCGCTGATAACTACAAATTGTGCGGTGTTGGGCGCTGCTCTTTTAAACATGGAAAGAAATTATACCTTAGTGCAGGCAACCGTGTTCGGATTTGCTGCTGCAGTGGGGTTCACACTGGCACTCATTCTGTTTTCCGGCGTAAGGGAAAGAATGGAGACAAGTGATATTCCAATTGCGTTTCAAGGTCTTCCCATCACATTGATCGCTGCAGCGCTGGTTTCTGTTGCGTTTGTTGGGTTCTCAGGCTTGTTCGGGATATAGCGGCGTGAAGCGAATGCCATTGAAACAATCATACGATTTGCCTGCGGTATATACATGTATCCGGAGTTTCCGCAGAAGATAGGGCAAATAACGGAAAGAGGTGGCTTTATGATACAGATCATTATTCCTGTGGCGGTTATATCTGGCCTGGGGCTGGTTTTTGGGCTGGCGCTGTCTTATACCTCAAAGAAGTTTGCAGTTGAGGCAGATCAGCGTATAGAGCAAATTAGCGGGGTGCTTCCGGGTGCAAACTGTGGTGCCTGCGGATATAGCGGCTGTGAACAATATGCTGAAGCGATTGTAGAAGGCGCAGAAATTTCAAAATGCCCGGTTGGAGGTGCCGATGCGATCGCGCAAATAAGCGATATTATGGGAGTACAAGCGACAACAGGTGAAAAAAAGGTTGCCAGAGTGATGTGCAACGGAACCTGGGACAAGGTTTTAATCAAGTTTGATTATGACGGTATTATTGACTGCAGATCGGCCGCTACCATGGCGGGAGGCCCATCATCATGCATATATGGCTGCGTAGGCATGGGTAGCTGCATGAAGGTTTGTCCTTTTGGTGCGATATCTGTTGAAAACGGGCTGGCACGGATTAACGAAGCGAAATGTAATGCCTGCGGAAAATGCGTGGCTGAATGCCCCAAAATGATCATTCGGCTTGTTCCGGCATGCTCAGAATATTCGGTGGTTTGCAGCAATCACGAAAAGGGTGCTGTTGCACGAAAAAATTGCCAGGTTGCCTGTATCGGTTGTCAGAAGTGTGTGAAAACTTGTCCGGTTGAAGCGATAACCATGGATAATCTATGTGCAGTTATTGATCCGGTAAAGTGTGAAAATTGTGGTAAATGCATTGAAGTATGCCCTACAAAGGCGATATCGAAATATACAGCTCATCACTAATATGGTCCGCCGAACAGATCGTTCAGGGAGCGTACCAACCGGAACGCTCCCCCGAAAGGATAACAAAGCATTGGAACGCACCATACGTCTCGGCCCGTAAAACAAGGCGCTTTCAGCGCCCGCTTTTTGGCACACAATTCGCTCAGGCGCTCGTTGAAGATGAGATCGTGAACTGGGAAACAGCGTTCTCTAGTTCTTTCGCCATTGCATTCATTTCTTTTGACAGGTTTTTTAGGATTTCGGCACTGGCTATTTGCTCTTCGGTGCTGGCCGATACTTCTTGAGAAGTGGCCGCAGCTTCCTGCGATACAGCCGAGATGTTTTCCATCGAGGTCAGCGTTTTCTCCTTCAACTCAAGAATATTACTGACAGATGCCTCCATATTGTCTTTATGGGCGATAATCTCCTTCATGGAACTTGAAATCGTATTGAACGCAGTGTCGGTCTGCTCAACAGCATACATTTGTTCTTCAATGATAATGCTGGTATTGTTGGCTTCTGATACCGCATGCTCGGTTTTATTGTAGATGGCGCTGATGATATTATTGATCATGATAGAGGCTTCTTTGGATTGATCTGCAAGCTTTTTCACCTCATCAGCAACAACAGCAAAACCGCGTCCGGCCTCACCAGCCCGGGCGGCTTCAATCGCTGCATTTAATGAGAGGAGATTTGTTTGCTCTGCAATGCCAACAATCAGCTTCACAATCTTTCTGATTTGTTTCATATCGTCATTCAGGCTATTGATTTCATCGATGATTCTCTGTGATGCCTCCTTTGTCTGGCTGGCTTTATCATTGAGCAATTTGACCTTGGAAATTGCTTCAATACTGGTATTCTCTGTATTGGATATCAGAGATGACATGTTGGATAAGTTTTGGGTAACTTCATTTATACCGTTGGAAAGATTATTCATATATTCAACGCTAAGTGAAACCTCCTGGGCTTGATCTGAAGAGCCTTTAGCCACCTCTTGCAGAGTCATTGAAATTTGTTCTGATGAGATATAGGTTTGCTCAGAGGCGGCTGAAATCTTGTCGGAACTGCTCAATACGTCCTCTACCGAGACTTTCACCTTCTGAATGAGGGCTTTAATATTGGAAATCATTTCGCCATAATTGGAGATGACCTCGCCAATTTCATCCTTGCCGTTATCTTCTACTGATTCTGACAGGTCCCCCAGCTTTGCTTTCCGCATCAAGTTAACAAGTTTTATAAGAGGCTTTGATATACTGTTCGAAATGAAGAAGCCGAGAAATACAGCCAGCATGCTACCGGCAATGGCGATAAAAACAATCAGGATGCCTATCGCATCGCC
>LSQX01235776.1_pt2 | contig 22981 bp, 24 predicted proteins | sample 654561 | NCBI WGS metagenome assembly LSQX01 (sample SAMN04489861, study PRJNA283612) | anaerobic digester metagenome | isolation source: 4 biogas reactors fed with cattle manure at either 37C or 55C with and... | place: Denmark: Kongens Lyngby | collected 2014
CGCCGGCCCCTGAACCGGCAGAACCCCCTCCACCGCCGAAGATGATGGAACCGTCGACCCCTGAACCGGTGGAACCCACCCCACCGCCGAAGAAGCAGATGGAGGTGCCGACGACGCCGCAGTCCGCACTCGTAGAGGAGCCGGTGGAACCATCGGTTCCTGAACTGGCTCCGGAGGATCCCTTTGTCCCGGAGGAGGTGTGCGTAGAGAGCCCGACGGGGGAGGTCCACTGCGGGGTGCTCGGGGAGGTCGGCATGGGCATCGCCCTGCTGGGGCTGGCACTGTTGATCGGGGCCCTGGAGGACTGCCTGGTGGAGATCGAAACCCCGGTGGAACCGGAGCCGCTGCCGGAACTTGAGGTCCCGGTGGAACCTGCGGTCGTGGAGCCTCCGCCGCCGCCCAAGCAGGTGGAGAACCCACCGGTGCCGGCCGCCTCACCTGCGCCGGAGACACCCCCGGCGTCCCCAGTCCCCCCGGCACCTGCGCCGGAAGCACCACCGACACCACCATCCCCACCGGCCGCGGTGCCGGGTAGCGCACGAAAGGCAGGAGCCTGGTAATGGAGTTCGAGGAGTTCGCCAAGCAGTTCCGGCAGCGTACGACGCAGCGGATGATGGAGTTCGAGAAGGCGTTGGCTGCGGCGCAGCAGCGGGTGGAGCACGCGGTCGCGGCCCCGGCCCCGCGCAGGACACCACAGGCACCACCGGCACCACAGACACCGCAAGCCGAGCAGCCCCTGCGCGCCCGGCGCGGTCCGGCGCGCGGGCAGGTGCAGGGGCTGCTGCGGAAGAGCTGAGGACACGAAGCACCCACCCGCACGGGCAGGGGCGACCCCGGTCGGGGACCAGCCTGAATTACAGGCGGGTGCTGGAGGTCAGGTCGATGTTGGCCTTGTCTGCGAGGTCGGCGTCGCTGAAGGAGGTGACGTTCCTGCCCTCGGCCAGCTGCGCGGAGAAGGCGGCGTACTTGCGTTCGCCGCCCAGCTGGTGGAGGAGGAAGCCGGTGAGCAGGCCGCGGGCGGTCTCCTGGGCGGAGTAGCGCGGGATGCCCTGGCCGAGTGCGAGCTTGATGAGGGTGTCCTCGGAGAAGCCGGCCTGGTTGCCGTTCTTCACCTCGCGGTAGACCACGTCGCCGCCCCAGTTGAAGGCCACGCGGGCGGGGTTGCCGGGGTCGAGGAGGTCGCCGACGAGTCCGGGGTGGCCGCCGCCGATAACCAGGCCGGGGGCCTTGACCGCGCGGGCGGCCTCCGTGGCGGGCGGGGCGGTAACGGCGGGGTAGAGGGCTCCGACGGCCTTGATGCGGGGGTTGTTGGCTGCGCAGAGGATGGCGGCGCCGGCTCCCATGCCGTGGCCGGCGATGCCGAGCTTGCCGGGGGAGACGGTGACCTTGCCCTGGCCGAGTTTCACGCCGGCGGCGATCTGCAGGGCGGTCTCCAGGTCGGAGGAGAAGCCGCGGTGGTCGGGGACGAGGCCGGTCTCGGTGTCGGGGGCGGTGACGACGATGCCCCAGCTGGCGAGGTGGCGCAGGGTGGCGTGGTAGGTCCGGACGGGCTTCATCCAGTCGTGTCCGAAGGCGATGGCCGGCACGCTGTTGCCTTCCGCGGGGGCGTAGACCTTGCCGGGCAGTCCGGCGTAGTCGAGGTCGCCGACGAGCACGCGGTGGGGGCCGCGCTTGGACAACTGGGCCAGGTGCTTCTTCAGATTCGCAGACACGAACCCAGGATAACGGATGGGCGGCGTTATGAATGTCACACCACGGAAAACCCGGTGTTGAGGGGCGGGTGAGGGGTCGGGCGGGGCGTCGGAAAGCATGTTGTACCTGTTGTGCGACAGGGGGATTCCTCTACGATTCTCCCCATGTGTGGAATCGTTGGATACGTCGGTGAACGACAGGGACTGGGCCTCGCGCTGGAGGCGCTGCGACGCATGGAGTACCGCGGCTACGACTCGTCGGGTATCGCCGTCAATGACGGCACCATCGACGTGGTGAAGAAGGCCGGCAAGCTTGCCAACCTCGAGGAGATCCTCGACCCCGTGGCGCTGCCGGGCACCACCGCGATCGGCCACACCCGCTGGGCCACGCACGGCCGCCCCACGGACGCGAACGCACACCCGCACGTCAGTTTCGACGGCCGCGTGGCCATCGTGCACAACGGCATCATCGAGAACTTCGCGCCGCTGCGGCAGGAGCTTCTCGACGCCGGCGTGACCCTCCACTCCGACACCGACTCGGAGGTCGCCGCGCATCTGCTGGCGCGCGCCTACAACGAGGGGGAGACCGCCGGGGACTTCCGCGCCTCGGCGCTGGCCGTGCTGGGCCGCCTGGAGGGTGCCTTCACGCTGCTGTTCACGCACGCCGACCACCCGGACCAGATCATCGCCGCCCGCCGCTCGACGCCGCTGATCGTGGGCGTCGGGGAGGGGGAGATGTTCCTCGGTTCCGACGTCGCCGCGTTCATCGAGTACACGCGCAACGCGGTGGAGCTGGACCAGGACAACGTCGTGGTCATCACGCGGGACGGGTACGAGGTCCTCAACTTCGACGGCTCGCCGGCCGAGGGCCGTCCCTTCACCATCGACTGGGACCTGGCCGCCGCGGAGAAGGGCGGCTTCGACTCCTTCATGATGAAGGAGATCCACGAGCAGCCGGCGGCCGTCCGCGACACCCTCGGCGGGCACTTCCACGACGGGCGCGTCTTCCTCGACGAGTCCCGCATCTCCGAGCAGGACCTCAAGTCGGTCAACCAGGTCTTCGTCGTGGCCTGCGGCTCCGCGTACCACTCGGGCCTGCTGGCCAAGTACGCCATCGAGCACTGGGTGCGTGTCCCGGTGCAGATCGAGGTGGCCTCCGAGTTCCGTTACCGGGACCCGGTCCTCGACGAGCGGACGCTGGTGCTGGCCATCTCCCAGTCGGGGGAGACCGCCGACACCCTGGAGGCCGTCCGTCACGCGCGTGCCCAGGGGGCGAAGGTGCTCGCCGTGTGCAACACGAACGGCTCGCAGATCCCGCGGGAGTCCGACGCGGTGCTCTACACCCACGCGGGCCCCGAGATCGGCGTCGCCTCGACGAAGGCGTTCCTCGCGCAGGTCGCCGCGAACTACATCGTCGGGCTCGCCCTGGCCCAGGCGAAGGGCACGAAGTACCCCGACGAGATCGCGGAGATCTGGCAGTCGCTGGAGGAGATACCCGCCCGGATCGAGGAACTTCTCGATGTCCGCGGGCAGATCGCCGACATCGCCGCGGAGCTCGGCGCGGTGCAGACCATGCTCTTCCTCGGCCGCGGCGTCGGTTTCCCCGTCGCCCTCGAGGGGGCGCTCAAGCTCAAGGAGCTGGCCTATATCCACGCGGAGGGTTTCCCGGCCGGGGAGCTCAAGCACGGCCCGATCGCCCTCATCGAGGAGGACCTGCCGGTGGTCGTCGTCGTGCCCTCCCCGCGGGGCGTGAAGCTGCTGCACTCCAAGATCGTGTCCAACATCCAGGAGATCCGGGCCCGCGGGGCACGCACCATCGTCATCGCGGAGGAGGGGGACGAGGCGGTCCGGGAGTTCGCCAACTACCTCATCGAGATCCCCGCGACCTCCTCCATCATGCAGCCGCTGCTGGCGACGGTGCCGCTGCAGTTCCTCGCCGCCGACATCGCCCGGCAGTGCGGCAACGAGGACATCGACAAGCCGCGCAACCTGGCCAAGTCGGTGACGGTCGAGTAGACCGCCGCCGGTCTCAGCCCTCCCCGGCCGCCAGCCTGTGCAGCCGGGGGATCGGCATGCGCATGTCCAGGGCCGCCGCCGCGTGGTGCTCCGGCCAGCGGATGACGAAGGCGCGTTCCTCCAGGGAACCCTTCACCACCTCCGGGGCGACGTCCTCCCGTGGCGGGGAGCCGGACACCTTGAGGCCCACGCCCCACTGGTCGGTCCAGAAGTAGAAGGGGTGGTCGCGTTCGGCGGCGGCGTCGCCGTTGAGCAGGCCGTCCGCGGCGACGCGCCCCTGCTCGATGGCGGACGTCCACACCGGGGAGCGGCGGGGCCCGTCCGGGCCGTCGAGCCAGCACACGTCCCCCGCGGCGACGATCCCCGGGTGCCCGGGGACGCGCTGGCGGGAGTCGACGATGAGGCGGCCGTCGGCAAGTAGTCCGGAGTCGGCGAGCCAGTCGACGGCCGGGTCGTCGCCGATGCCCGTGAACACGATGTCCGACTCGATGACCTCACCCGAGGGCAGCGTCACGGCCATGCCGTCCGCGGTCTCCGCGACGGAGTCGACGAGGGTGTCGAGGATGCGCACGCCCGCCTCCTCCGCCAGCGTCGTGAGGAGGCCTCCCAGCAGGGGACCCAGGTGCATGGACAGCGGGACCCCCGGGTTGAGCAGGGTGACCTCGCAGCCCAGGCCGACGGCCGCGGAGGCGACCTCCATGCCGAGCGGGCCGCCGCCGATGAAGGTCACGCGCGGCCGCTCGAGGAGCCTGGCCCGCAGCCTCTCCGCGTCCGCCAGGGAGCGCAGCGTGAACTCGCGGGGGGAGTCCGTGAGGTGGCGCGCCCGCGAACCGGTCGCGATGACCAGTCCGTCGTAGGGGAGGGAGGTGCCGTCGTCGAGAAGCACCGTCCGGGCGTCCGTGTCGAGGGAGACCGCCCGACGCCCGAGGAGTTCGACGGTGTCGTCCGTGTCCGCGCTGATGCGCGGCAGCGGGGCGAGGTGGATGCCGCCGTCGCCGGGGGCGAGCGCCGCCTTGGACAGCGAGGGGCGGGAGTACGCCTCGACGTCCTCGGCACCGACGTAGGTCAGGGTGCCGGTGAAGCCGAGACGGCGGAGGTTGTCGCCGACGGTCAGCCCCGCGATGCTGTGGCCGACGATGACGATCCGGTCCATCACTCCACCAGCCGGAGCGCGGAGACGGGGCAGACCCGGACGGCGTCGCGGGCGTCGTCGAGCTGTGAGGGGCTGAGGTCGCCGGGGACGTCGATGATGAGGTTGTCGTCGTCATCGAGGTGGACGAGGTCCGGGGCGGCCTGCTCGCACAGTCCGTGGGCCTCGCAGCGGTCCTTGTCGAGTTCCAGTCGGGTCATGATTCCTCCTTGTGAGACGGGTATGTGACCAGCGTCGCAGAATATGAACGGAAAAACCAGGTTTAAGGAAAAATGGGTGCCGGATCATGGCGGGCCCCGCCTCCGGAGGGCGGAACTGCGGCACGCCGGGCCGGGAGTGGCACAATGTCACCCATGGAGCTCTTGACCACCCGCATCGACCTGGATGCCATCGCACACAACACCCGCCTGCTCAAGGACCTGGTGGGTGACGTGCGGCTCATGGCCGTGGTCAAGGCGGACGGTTACGGGCACGGCGCCGGCCGCGTCGCGCAGGTCATGGCGGAGAACGGCGCCGACTGCTTCGGCGTCGCCACCCTGCAGGAGGCCGTCGACCTGCGCAACGAGGGCATCGCCAAACCCATCCTCGCCTGGATCTGGTCCCCGGAACAGGACCTCACCGAGGCGCTCTCCCTCAACATCCAGCTCGGCATCCCCTCGGTGGCGCACGCGCAGGCGCTTGTCGACGCCGCCGTGCCCGCCCGCGTCTCCGTCAAGGTGGACACCGGGCTGCACCGCTCGGGCGTCGACGAGGCGGACTGGGCCCGCGTGTTCACCCTCCTGCACGAGGCGGAGCACCTCACCGTCACCGGCGTGTTCTCCCACCTGGCCTGCGCCGATGAGCCGGACAACCCCACCAACGACGCCCAGGCCGCCGCCCTCGGGAGGGCCATCGACCTGGCCCGTTCCCTGGGCCTGGACATCCCGGTCAACCACCTGTGCAACTCACCCGGCACGCTCACCCGTCCCGACCTGCACCACGAGCAGGTGCGCGTCGGCCTGGCGCTCTACGGGCTCTCCCCGCTCCCGGACGTCGACCCCGGACTGCGTCCGGCGATGAGCTGGATCGGGCGGATCACCGTGGTCAAGCCGATCGAGCCGGGTGAGTCCACCTCCTACAACCACACCTGGACCGCCGAGGAGCCCGGCTGGCTGGCGGTCGTCCCCGCCGGATACGCCGACGGCGTGCCGCGCTCCTGGCAGGGCGACCTGCAGGTGGGCATCGGCGGCAAGCTGTACCCGCAGGTCGGGCGCGTGTGCATGGACCAGATCGTGGTCTCCCTGGGGGCCAACGAGTTCGGCGTCCAGCCCGGCGACGAGGCCGTCATCTTCGGTGAGGGAGGACTCAGCGCCACCGAACTGGCCGCCGCCACCGGCACCATCAACTACGAGATCATCTGCCGGCCCACCGGCCGCACCGTCCGTGAGTACGAGGGAGGGATCGACCTGTGAGCTTCCCCGCGGAAGGCACCCGGGAACTGACCACCGCCGAGGACACCCAGGCCTTCGCCGAGGAACTGGGCCGCACCCTGCAGGCCGGGGACGTGGTCATCCTCGACGGCCCGCTCGGCGCCGGCAAGACCACCTTCACCCAGGGCCTGGCCCGGGGCCTGCAGGTCAAGGGGCGCGTGACCTCGCCGACCTTCGTCATTGCCCGTGAGCACCGCTCGACGGTCGGCGGGCCGACGCTCATCCACCTCGACGCCTACCGGCTCCTCGGGGAGGGCTCCTCGGGGGACCCGCTCGGGGAGCTCGACGCGCTCGACCTGGACACCGAACTCGCCGACGCCGTCGTGGTCGCCGAATGGGGCGGCGGGCTGGTGGAGCAGATCGCCGAACGCTACCTGCTCGTCCAGTTCGACCGGGAGACGGCGGTGCTCCGCGACCCCGACTCGGAGGCGCGGATCATCACCTGGCGGTGGGTGGACGCGGCCTGACTCAGGCCGCGAACAGCCGCGCGGCCTGCAGGTAGTAGGGCTCGGACTCGCGGCCGGCGTTGAGGCTGCCGAAGGTGCCCGGCTCGATGGTGCCCTCCCCGTCGGCCCGGCGGTCGAAGATGTAGAGGATGGGTTCCGCGCCGAGGCGGGCGAAGGTCTGCCGGACGTCGTGCGACCCGAGGGCCCGGGCCAGGGCGGGGGCGGCGTCGAGGTGGGCGTCGAAAAGCGCGCACACCTCGGTGAGCCGCGGGGTCCGCAGGGCAATGCCGGAACGCTCCGGGCACCAGCGGGCCACCGGGGAGGCGTCCGCGCCGGGGCCGTCGGAGTCGCCGAGGTCGGCGAGGACGGCGAACCAGGGGAGGAGGGTCTCCTCGGTGCGCACGAGGGTGGCGCCGTAGATCTTGTCGCCGGGGAGGTGGTCGGTGTGTTGCTCGAGGGCCTCGACGAGCGCCGAGGACAGTACATGGCTGAACGGTGTGATGGTCATGGTGCCTCCTGGGATGAGGTCGAGCACACCACACCCTAATCGTTGGGGATCAGCCCTGCCTGTCGAGACGCCAGACCGCCGGTGCCGCCCACCAGGCAGGATTGTCCGCGGGACGTCCCTCCGCGTACCAGGCGCGCGCCTTCGCGAGCTGCCAGTCCAGCAGCGACCGCACCGGGTCCTCCGCCCGCAGCGCACGGTCGGTGGCCAGGATCAGCTCCCGCAGCGGCTGCGCCCCGGCGTCCAGGGCGTCCAGGGCGGCCTCGGTGGGCAGGGTCCACAGGCTGGCCACGACCGTGTCCGCGCCGCAGGCCACGGCGGTGGTCGCCAGGCCGAAGGGTTCGGGGTAGCGCAGGTCGGAACCCGAACCGCAGCCGAGGAGACCGACCCGCGCCGGGGCCTGCCATCCCGCACGTAGCAGGTCACCGGCACTCACCGGCTCCGCGAGGTGCAGCGTCGAGGACTCCGCGGAGGCGGACTCCACACCCGCGGCCGAGACGTGGCCGACGAACAGCAGACTCCGGGCCTGTGCCGACAGGGAGAGGAACTCCTCCCGCCCGAGGGTGGTGCGGGCGAGCTCCGGGTAGGTCGCCGCCGCCGGGACGGTGGTGGGGCGCAGAAGGGCGGACAGGGGGTCCGTGGGCGTCGGCCTGCCGAGCACCGACCCCAGGGGGCCGGTGGGTGGCTGGCCGGGGATCCTCGGGTCGATGACCATGAGCTCCTCCGTGTGCCGCACACCGGGACGCGGCTCCGGGGCGAGGGCGACGACCGAGTCGGGGGCGTAGAGGCTCACGTCGGCGACGTCACCGAGCATCCTGTCCTTCCTGCCCGTCGGCAGCAGCGCCCAGGGCACCTGCGCGAGGCCCGGGGAGGGACGGATCAGCAGCTGCCGGCGGCGCGCAGGGTGGAAGTTACGGAGCAGCTCAGGCGGCAGGAGCAGCCGGGAGAGCTGCGAGAGGTACGTCCACGTGTCCTGCGGGGAACGGAAGGCCCCGTCGTGGAACGTGCGTCGCAGGGCCTCCTCCTGGGTCTCCCCGGGGGCGGCGTCGGGGAAGCTGCGTGCGAAGGAGTCCCGCAGGGCGGCGTTCCGCTCCGGGCTGATCCGGGCGGTGCGCACCTCCGCGGAACCCTCGACCCGCCAGGAGAAGTAGGTGTGGACGGCATCCACGTACGTGAGGAAGACCCTGCTCATGAGGGTCCACGTTAGACCAGGGCCCCCGGGACAGCAGCGCAACGTTAAAGGCCCCGGCCGTGGGCCGGGGCAGAGGGGTCGGGCGGACTAGGGGCAGGTGACCGAGAGCTCGAAGGACTTCTCCTGCGGGCCGGCCATCGGGTTGTTCATGTCCGCCGCGGTGAGGACGCCGGTGATCTCGTAGGTGTTGCCGTTCTTCGTGGCGGTGGCCTCGTTGCCGGGGAGGCCCGCAGCGTAGGCCAGGGCCTCGCCGGTCTCGGTGGAGCCCATGCCGACCGCCTGGACCTCCGGGTTGTCGCCGGTGCTGAGGACGGCGCTCAGGCCGGTGGCGGAGTCCATCGTGGCGGAGGTGGAGCCGACCGAGAGGGAGATGGTGTCGCCCTGCTCGGCGCAGACCACGGTGGCGTCGGTGATCTCGACCGGGGTGCCGTCGACGGAGGCGCTCCACTCGCCGCCGGTGGTGACGGTGGTGTCACCCGCGGTGATGGTCGTGGCGTCGCCCGACTTGCCGGACTTGCCGGAGTCGGCCGCCGCAGCCGCGGTGGTCTGGGCGGAGTCGCCGGAGTCGGCGGAGGAGTCGGAGCAGGCGGTCAGACCGAGGCCACCGATGAGGGCGGCGGCAGCGGCGGCGGTGAGCTTGAGGGCGGTGCGGTTCATGATCTTCTCCTTGGCTTCCCGGTCAGCCCCTGTGGCTGTCCGGTGATCTCAAGGTATGAAGGGGCCGCGGCTACCGTTCACAAAAAGCTCACCAGTCGTCGATGATGAGTTCGCGTTCCGCCTGGTAGAGGGGTCCGTTGTGGTCGGGGGTCCCGGTGCGGCGCTGCGCGACGAGCGTGCGTACCGACGCCCGCTCCTCACCGTCCTCCGCCACGTCCACGCCGATCCGGACGTCGACGTCGGCGACGGTGAGGGACCACGCGGCGGCCGGCTCCAGGGGCAGGGACAGCTGCGCGGTCCCGGCGGCGTCGAGGACGCCGGCGGCCTGCGCCGGACCGGCGGTGGCGCGCACGGCGATGCCCGCCACCTGCGCGCCGGGCAGCAGCTGGACCGCGACGGACAGCTCGGGGTGGTCGGTGACCTCGAGGACCCAGGCGACGGCGTGTTCGGAGGCGTCGATACGCCCGGCCGGCACCGCCGCCCAGGCGTGCGGGCTGGTGCCGCTCAGCACGGCCGTGGCCCCCGGGGTGAGGCGGTCACCGGCGACCAGCGCGTAGTCCTCCCGGGTGGGGGCGGTCGGGGCCGGGGCCGCGATCCCGAGGAGCTCGAGGGCCCGGGCGGCCAGCGGGTGGTGCAGGGTGCGCAGCGCCTCCTCGTCGAGGGGGATCTCCCCGTCGGGGGAGAACGCCATGATCTCGTCGAGGTCATCGGTGAGCAGGGCGAGTTCGGCGTCGAGAAGCGTCCGGTCCAGGGGCGGGACGCCGTCGAGGACGCTGGTCGGCCACCAGGCACGCAGCCAGTGGCCGAAGGCGAGGTGACGTAGCCGCGCCGCCAGGGGCCGGTTCCACGCCGGGGCGTGATCCTCGCCGCGGAGCAGCCCGACGTGGGCGGCCTCGCCGATGAGCAGATGCAGCCAGTCGGCCTCGGCCGGGTCGTGGACGGTGAGGTGGGGGAGGACGTCGTCCCGGAGCGGCCACTCGAGGGTGGCGCCACGGGCCTGCAGTGCGAGGGTGATCATGCGGCGGACTCCAGGGCGTCGCGGATGAGCTGGCGGTGGTCGTACATGACGGAGCGGGCCACACCCGTGAGCAGGTCCCACACCTCATCGGTGTCGGCGGGGGAACGGCCCAGGACGTCGAGGCCGTGGAGCCGGGCCCACAGGCGGTTGAGGTAGGGCAGCCAGAAGGCGTGGAGCTCGGCGACGACCTTCTCCTGCCGGGGGTCGATCGCCTGGCCGGCGGCGAGCAGGCGACGCAGGTGCAGGACGTAGGCCTCCTTCGCCAGACGGGACTGCACCTGCCGCAGCAGGGTGGGGCCGAAGTCCCGTCGTCCGGCGAGGGGCTCCAGCCCGGCGGCCAGGAGCACGCCGGCGGCGAAGGTGGAACGCCAGAAGGGGTCGTGCAGGCCGAGCGGGGCGAGCGCGCGGTCGATCTCGGCGGCGAGCAGGTCAGCGGCGGAGTCGGCCTGCTCCCGGGCGCGGCGCAGGGCGGCGCGGGCGCGGATCTCCAGGGAGCGGTCGAGGGCGTGGGTGGACTCGCCGCGCAGGGGCGGGGCCGGCAGGGGGTCCGCCGCGGACAGACGCAGTCCCGCGACCGGGCCGGGCCACTCGAGTGCGGTGAACAGGGCGTCGAGCTGGCCCGGCGTGTGCCGCAGCGCCGTGCCCCACACGGCCACCTCGTGTGACTCCTCGAGGGTCTCCCCGGAGTCGAGCAGGTCCCACAGCTCGGCGGCGAGCGTCCCGAGGTCCGGGGCGGGGCCGGGGGCGTCCCACCCGGGGAAGGGGTCGGCGGGGAGGGCGTCGAGAAGCGGGGCGAGGTCGCCGACGGAGACCTCGCCGTGGACCGCCGCGATGACCCCGTCGCACAGGTCGGCGGCGTCCGCACCGGGGGCGCCGTGGAGACTGGCGAGCTCGAAGGCGCGGGGGAAGTAGAGCTCCTGGGCGTTGCCGTCGGTGATGCGGGCGCGGCGCCGCGCGGCACGCAGCAGCAGGAACCAGTCGCTCGTGTGCTCCAGGCGGATGCGGTGGGCGTCGAAGAGCTCGGTGAGCGAGGACGCCTCCGCCGGGCCGAGCAGCGGGGCGGCGAGTTCCGGGCGCAGACGGGGCCGGATGACGAGGGGGTCGAGCAGACACTTCACCGCGCGGGCCACCGGCAGACCGTCGCGGGTCAGCGCGGGGGCGTTCACCGACGCCGCCACCCAGCTCTCCGCGAGCACCGCCCGCCGCGGACGCATGTCACCCATGTTTCCCTTCCTCATGAGACGATGTGTGCCGTGCCCAGTGTAAACACGACAGCGGAGTTCAGCGCCCTACTCGAGACCGTGACCGCGCAGATGGAGAGCGGTGACCCCGCGTGGGAGCGGTCCCTGGCGGAGGCCCGCGCGTCGGTGGGACGGCTGCCCGCCGCGGAGCAGATGGCGGCTGAGGTGCGGCTGCTCGCCCTCGACAACCAGGGGGCGATCCTCCGCGGTGACCTGCGGGCCGCCCGCTGCGCCATCGGGGAGGCCCTGTTCCTCGTCGACGACGAGGACCCCGGCAACGCCCAGATGCGTTTCCACCTGCTCGGGGCGCTGCTCGGGACCCATCTCCACGCCGAGGACCTCACGGCGGCATCCGGGGTGCTGGGGCTCATGCGGGAGGCCGGGTGGGATGACCCCCTGGCCGATGCGATGCTGCGCCTCCGCGAGGCGGACCTCGCCCTCCGGCAGCACGACTACCGGCTCGCGCAGGCCACCTACGCCGAGGCGGTCGACCTGCTGCGCAGGGACCCCACCCAGGGGGAACTGCTCGGATCGGCGCTGGTGAGCCTGGCGACGGCGCACTCCTTCGCCGGTGACGCCGATGCCGCGGAACGTACCGCCGCCCAGGCGCGTGGTCTCGCCTCCACCCGGGCCGAGGACCTCGCCGGGCTCCACGAGGTCGACATCAACGTCGCCCGCATCCGCGGGGACGTGGAGGAGATGCGCCGCCTCTACGCCGAGTACCAGCAGTTCACGGCCGAGCGGGGCAGCGGACTGCGGACGGACCTGCACCTGGAGGCCGCAGCCGGGACCGCCCTGGAGGCCCAGGCAGCAGGTGACCACGTCGGCGCCGCCCACCTCTACCTGGAGCTGGCCCGGCAGCAGAGCACCCCGGCGAACGAGGCCCTGTCGCTCATGCGGGCCGCCGCCGCCACCTGGGACAGCGGGGACCACCGGGCGGCGTTCGCGCTGCTTGACGACGCCGCCGCGCTCCTCCGCGGCGACCCCTACCTCACGCTGCGGGCCAGCCTCGAGGTGTACCGGGCGCAGTTCCTGATGCAGCTACCGCAGCTGTACATCCCCATGGTGCGGGCGCTGCTCCCGCGGGTCCAGGCCGCGGCGATCGTGCTGCGGCACCTGTCCTTCCAGGTGGACACGGCCCCGGCGCGCCGGGAGTTCGCACTGCACTGGGCGGCCGAGGCCGTGGAGGCGAGCTGCCACCTGGCGTTCGAGATCGGCGACAACCGGGGCGTGGCCGAGATGATCGAGCTCGTCGCGGCGACCCCGGCGGTGCGGGTCGCCGGACCGTCCCTGCTCATAAGCGCGCCGCCGCGAACCCGGGGCCTGGAGGAGGCCTACGGGATCGCGGCGGCGGAGTACGGGGTGCTGATCCGGGAGGACTAGGCGGCGCGGCGCTTCAGGATGAGCGCGGCACCACCGGCGGCGGCCAGCAGACCGACGGCCAGGATGGTCAGGACACCGCTGATGCCGGTGTTGGCCAGCTGCTGCTGCTGGGCGGCCTGGGCGGCGGTGGCCGGGGCAGCTGCCGGGGCGGCGGCTGCGGTGTTGGCGGTGTTGGCGGTGGCCGGAGCGGCAGCCGGGGCGTTCACGGCCTGCTGCTGGGCCAGGACCTTGAAGTCGACGAAGTTCTCCTGGCCTGCACCGAGGACCTGGGACTCGCGGCCACGCTCGTTGCCCTGGCCCTCGCCACCGCGGGTGCGGTCACCTTCGCCACCCTCGCCGCGCTCGGTACGGGTCTCGTCCATGCACGGGACCTCGTGGCGCTCGGTGCGGGTGCTGGACTCGGTGACGTCCTCCTCGACGACCTTGAAGGTGACGGTCTCGGAGACCTGGTTCTTGGAGAAGCTGAAGTGGAGTGCCTCGGCGGTGTACTCACCGGCCGGGGTGCCCTCCGGGATGTTGGCGGTGATCGCGTGGTTGGCGCGGTCCTGGCCCTCGCCGACGGCCTTCTGCTGGAAGGTCCAGCCCTGCGGGCCCTTGACCTCGCCGACCTGCCAGTCGCTGGCGCGGGTGCCGGTCTCGGCGACGGTGCGGGTGCCCACGACCTTCTCCTCGGTGATGACCTTCTCCACGTAGCACTGGTCGCCGACCTTGATGACCTCCTCGGCGCCCTCGCCGGCGACGGCGGTGGGGAGGAACGCGAACGGGACGAGGGAGGCACCGGCGACCGCTGCGGCAATACGCTTGTTGAACATGTTTTTCCTTCGTGTGATGTTTTGTTGTCGGTAGTCGCTCTGGGCTCGGGCCAGGCGGTGGAGATTTCGGGATTTGGTGCCGAACAGGTGGATTCCTTGCTGTGAGTACCAACACTAAGCCACACCGTTGGGGGAGTGTTGATCGAGACGCGCCGCACACGCGAAAGGCCATTAAAATACTACGTATTTCAGCCCTTTACGGGGGTGAAAAGGGGTCGGCCCGGTCGTTCTGGTTGCGATTATCAAAAATCTCACGGACGAAATGTGACGACAGTGAATTGGAGGGAAACGGGTGATTTTTGAGGAAAGCCATTGCGGCGGAATTGTAGGCCGAAGCTATGGGCTATATAGGTCATTTGTTCTGCGATTTCGGGCAGCAAAAAGCCGGATGATGTCCGATTGTGTGGCAATCGGACATCATCCGGCGATGATGCGGGAGGGACCTCCGGGAGCGGCTAGAGCGAGTCGCCGAAGTCCTCGCGGAACTTCTCCACCAGCTGCTCCAGCCAGTCGTTCTTCGGCTTCAGGCGGCCGTAGAAGAAGCGCAGGATCTCCGGCTCCTCCTCCCACTCGAGGCCGCCGATGAGCTGACGGTTCTGGTACAGCCAGTCGAGGCGGTCGATGACGTAGTTGACCTGGGAGAGGGTGAACACGCGGCGCGGCATGGCCAGGCGGACCAGCTCCATGTCGGCCAGCGGCTCGACACCCTCGGCGTCACGTGCCTCGGACATCGTGCCGCGCTCCATGCCGCGGACGCCGGAGCAGACGTAGAGGGCTGCGGCGAGGGCGGCGGCCGGGTACTCGGTCTGCGGGATGTGGTCGACGAAGCGCATGGCGTCGACGTGGGCGCCGAGGCCGCCGGCCGGGGTGATGACCGGGATGTTGCGCTTGTCCAGCTCGGTGACCATGTACTCGATGAACTGCGGACCCTGGTTGATCATGTCCTCGTCCATGGTCTCGTCGAGACCGACGGTGATGGCCTCCATCTCACGGACGGACATGCCGCCGTAGGTGAGGAAGCCCTCGAACATCGGGACGTAGCCGCGCATCTTCTTGTACAGCTCCTCGTCGCGGATGCAGATGCCGCCGCCACGGCCGAAGCCGAGCTTGCGGGCGGAGAAGTACAGCACGTCGGAGAGGTCGGCGATCTCCTTGGTGATCTCGCGGATCGACTTGTCCCGGCAGGACTCCTCGCGGACCTTGTTGAAGTAGAGGTTGTCCGCCAGCAGGGAGGCGTCGAGAACGAGCGGGATGCCGTGCTCGCGGCAGACGGCGGAGACCTCGCGGAGGTTCTGCACGGAGAAGGGCTGGCCGCCGATGAGGTTGGTGCCGGCCTCCATGCGGACGTAGGACAGGGCTTCGGCACCGCGCTCGTCGATGAGCTTCCGGAGCGCGTCGACGTCGAGGTTGCCCTTGAACGGGTGGTCGGAGGTGACCTCGAGGCCCTCCGGGATGACGAGCTCCACGACCTCGCCGCCGTTGACGGTGATGTGCGCCAGGGTGGTGGTGAAGTGGTAGTTCATCGGCACGAGGGTGCCCTCGCGGACCATGACCTTGGAGATGATGTTCTCCGCGGCGCGTCCCTGGTGGGCGGGCAGGAAGTACTCCATGTCGAAGATCTCGACGAGCTTGTCGTGCAGACGCGTGTAGGTGGCGGAGCCGGCGTAGGCGTCGTCGGCCATGAGCATGGCGGCCTGCTGGTCCTGGGACATGGCGTTGACACCGGAGTCGGTGAGCATGTCGAGGAAGACGTCCTTGTTCTCCAGGAGGAAGGTGTTGTAGCCGGCCTCGGCCATCGCCTCCTTGCGCTCCTCGATGGGCAGAAGGGTGAGCTTCTGGATGATGCGGACCTTGTGCATCTCGAGCGGCAGCTGCTGGCCGCGGAAGAACGTCACCTTCGACACGGTGAGACTCCTTGTTTGAATGAATGTAATTCGGCTGGACCGTCTGCCATTGTCCCACGCGCCACGGTTGCCCGTCCCGTCACCCGGGAGTTCAATGGGATCTGTGCTGGATTTCCTCGTAGCCCAACCCCTCGTCGCCCTCGTCGCGATTCTCACCGTGGGCCTCGCCCTGGGGAAGATCCGCGTCCTCGGGATCTCCCTCGGTGCGGCGGCCGTCCTCTTCGTCGCGCTCGGCCTGTCGACGGTCGACCCGGGCATCCAGATCCCGCCCCTGCTCTACCAGCTCGGCCTGGCGATGTTCGTCTACGCGATCGGCCTGACCGCCGGCGCGCAGTTCTTCGCGGAGTTCCGGTCCCGCGGCTGGCGGCTCACCCTGTTCATGGTCGCGCTGCTGGCCACCCTCGTCGGCGTGGCCTACGGCGCGGTGAAACTCCTCGGACTCAACGAGCTCATCGGTGTCGGCATGTTCGCCGGCGCGCTGACCTCGACGCCCGGCATGGCCGCGGTCGTCGAGATGGTCGAGGGAGGGACGCTTGTCGACGCCTCCCGTTCCGCCGAACCCGTCATCGGCTACTCCCTGGCGTACCCCGGCGCGGTGATCGGCTCGATCCTCGTCGCCGCGGTGGGTGCGGCGCTGCTGAAGGTCAACCACGTGGAGGACGCGCGGAAGGAGGGCCTCATCATCGCGCCGCTGCAGTGGGACGGCGTGCTCATCGGCCCTGGCGTCGAGGGCACCGTCGCGCAGCTGCCGACGCTGGCGGGGGCGGAGATCATCGCCACCCGCATCGTCAACGGCCCCCACGACCACCGGCTGGCCGCCCCGACGGACCGTCTGCACGAGGGGATGGTCCTGCTCATCAACGGCACGCAGGAGGCGATCACCACGGCGCAGCGCACCCTCGGGCAGCCGGCGCAGGTGACCATCGAGGGCACCGACCTGGTGTACAAGCGCATCACGGTGTCTAACCCGCGGGTGGTGGGGCGGAGGATCGAGGACCTCGACACCGTCTCCGCCGGTTTCCAGATCGCCCGCATCCGGCGCGGCGACGCCGATGAGGTCCCGCACCCGGACGACGTGCTCAACTACTCGGACCGCGTCCGCGTCGTCGCCCCACCCAACCGCATGGCCGAGGTCCGCGCCTTCCTCGGCGACTCGGAGCGTTCGCTCGCGGCCCCCGACCTCCTGCCCTTCGCCCTCGGGCTGCTCGCCGGTCTGCTGCTCGGTTTCATCCCGGTCCCGCTGCCCGGCGGCTCCGTCCTGTCGCTGGGCTTCGGTGGTGGCCCCATCGTCGCGGGGCTCATCCTCGGTGCGCTGCACCGCACGGGGCCGGTCACGTGGACGATGCCGTACCACGCGGTGCACACCCTCAGCACCCTGGGGCTCTCGCTCTTCCTCGCGGGCGTGGGCACCACCGCGGGCGCCGGATTCCGGAAGGCGCTCACCGACCCCTCCTCGCTCACCGTCATGGCCGCGGGGCTGTTCATCACAGTCGTCTCGGCGCTCATCAGCGCGGTGGTCGGCATGCTGGTCCTGCGTCTGACGTGGGACGAGTCGATGGGTGTGGCGGCCGGTGCGACGACCAACCCGGCGATCATCTCCTACCTCAACGGGCAGACCGGCACCGAGCTCGCCACCCGTGGCTACGCCACGGTGTACCCGACGGCGATGATCGGCAAGATCGTCGCCAGCCAGATCCTGCTTCTCCTTCTTGTCTAGGCGGTGAGATTCAGCGGACTGCCAGACTGGGGGAGTACTGTGAGCGGGTCTGTCGATCAACCCCTCTAGGAGCCCTCTGTGTCGCTGTCCTCCACCGCCAAGTACCTCATCGCCATCGTCCTCGTCGCCTGGATCGGCGTCCTGGCGCTGCTGATCAGCCTGCGCCCCATGGCCGAGACCCGCTTCAGCACCGCCGGCGCCCTCGAGCAGGCCGTCGCCTCCGTGGCGTCGGGGCAGGGCATCGTGGGTCTGGTCCCGCAGGACCTCTACGGCGAGGAGTGGATCGCGGCGGCCATCGTCTGCCCGTACGCCACCGAGGAGGGCATCGCGCGCAACCTCGACGTCGACGCCTCCGAGCTGGAGCTGGGCGGCGCGGGCGTCCCGGAGGACACCAACTACCTGCTGCTGCGTTCCGCTGACGGCGGCCACGCCTTCGACCGCATCGACCGCGCCGACATCGACCTGTGCACCGTCCCGCTGGGCCAGTACATCGACTCCCGCGCCATGCTCCCGCTGGGCAAGACCGAGCAGGGTGGCTGGGCACTGCTCAACTAGCACTAGGGTGGGTGTCGTGCTTGTACTGGCGATCGACACCTCCACCCCCGACCTGGTCACCGGCCTGGTCGACACCTCCACCGGCCGCAGCTGGGACCGGGTGATACCCGGCACGCGCGCGCACAACGAGCAGCTCACGCCCACCGTGCGGGCCCTGCTTACCGACGCCGCCGTCACCTTCCCCGACCTCGGGGCCGTCGTCGTCGGCTGTGGCCCGGGCCCCTTCACGGGTCTGCGCGTCGGCATGGCCTCGGCGGCCGCGTTCGGCGACGCCCTGGGCATCCCGGTGCACGGCGTCTGCTCCCACGACGCGATCGCCCGCCGGCTGCCCGTCGGCCGGGCGCTGGTGGCCACCGACGCCCGCCGGCGGGAGATCTACTGGGCCACCTACGCGGACGGGGTGCGCACGGCCGGGCCGGACGTCGTGAAGCCTGCGGAGCTGCAGGTCCCGCACGACGTCGACGTGCTCTCCGTGCCGGAGCATCTGGCGCCGCAGCTGCCGGAGACCCTCCACGCGGTCCCGCGCCACGATCTCGTCCCGGACGCCGCCTCCCTGGTGGCCGTCGCGGACCTCGACGCCCCGCCGGAGCCGCTCGTCCCGCTCTACCTGCGGCGCCCCGACGCCAAGGAGCCGCAGCCGGTGCCGCGGTCCCCCGCGATCCCGGAGGTGGAGCTGTAGTGGAGATCCGCCGTCTCGCCTTCGAGCACGCCGCCCGCTGCGCCGAGCTCGAGGAACTGCTCTTCCCCGGGGAGAACCCCTGGACGCGCGACATCTTCGTCGTCGAGTTCGCCCAGCCGAACCACCTCTACCTCGGTGTCTTCGACGATGACGAGCTGCTCGCCTACGGCGGCATCGCGCAGCTCGGCCCGCGGGAGGACCCGGAGTTCGAGATCCACACCATCGGCGTCGACCCCGCGCAGCAGCGCCGGGGGCTGGGGCGCCTGCTCATGGACCAGCTCATGCGCCTGGCGGACGGCCTCGACGGGGAGGTCTTCCTCGAGGTGCGCACCGACAACGAGGCCGCCATCGCCATGTACCGGTCCTTCGGTTTCGAGGTCATCGGCGAGCGCAAGGGCTACTACCAGCCCTCGGGCGCGGACGCGTACACGATGAAGCGGCCTGCGGGGAGCGACCGCCGCGGGGTGTAACCTCAGGACCATGATTGTCCTGGGTGTGGAGACCAGCTGCGACGAGACCGGTGTCGGCGTCGTCGAGCTCGCCGACGACGGCACCGTGACCATCCTCGCCGACACCGTGGCCTCGTCCATGGCCGAGCACGCCCGCTTCGGCGGCGTCGTGCCGGAGATCGCCTCCCGCGCGCATCTCGAGCAGATGGGCCCGGTGATGCGGGCGGCGCTGGAGGAGGCGGGCGTCGGGAAGCCTGACGCGGTGGCCGCCACCGTCGGCCCGGGGCTGGCCGGCGCGCTTCTCGTCGGCGCCTCCGCGGCGAAGGCCTACGCCGCCGCGTGGGACGTCCCCTTCTACGGGGTCAACCACCTCGGCGGGCACGTCGCGGTGGCCAACCTGGAGGGGGAGGCGCTGCCGCACTCGGTGGCGCTGCTCGTCTCCGGGGGCCACACGCAGCTCCTCGAGGTGGAGGCCGTGGGGCGTCCGATGCGGGAGCTGGGTTCCACGCTCGACGACGCCGCCGGTGAGGCCTACGACAAGGTGGCCCGCCTCCTCGGGCTGGGGTACCCGGGTGGCCCGGTGATCGACAGGCTGGCCCAGCGCGGCGACCGGGACGCCGTCCCGTTCCCGCGTGGCCTGATGAAGCGGGTCGACGAGGAGCGGGGACACCGCCACAACTTCTCCTTCTCCGGGCTCAAGACCGCGGTGGCCCGCTACGTCGAGGCCGCCGAGCGGGAGGGGCGTGTCATCTCGGTGGAGGACGTGTGCGCGTCCTTCCAGGAGGCCGTCTGCGACGTGCTCACCTTCAAGGCGGTCCGGGCGTGCCAGGACGTCGGGGCCGGGGTGCTGCTGCTCGGCGGGGGAGTGGCGGCGAACTCGCGTCTGCGGGAGCTGGCGGCGGAACGCTGCGCCGCGGCCGGCATCGAGCTGCGTGTCCCGCGGTTCTCCCTGTGCACGGACAACGGCGTCATGATCGCCGCGCTGGCCGCCCAGCTCATCCACGAGGGCTCCGGGGCCAGTGATCTGGGCGTGGGCACCGACCCCTCGCTCGAGGTGGAGATCCCGCTCGTCTCGTCCTAGGGGAACCCGGGGGGCCTGCGTTCGCGCTGCGCGACCGGGGGCGCGGGGTTACGGTGAGCGGTGACACGTTTTCCCGCTCCTAAGGACTGCTCATGATCACCGGATTCCTGGTACGCCCCGACCTGACCCACAACCTCGTCGAGTTCGAGCTGGACTCTGCCGCGCAGTTCCTCGGCGGCATCAGCCAGGACCGCGTCGCCGTCGCCTTCCAGGAGGACGGCACCGACTACGCGGCCCTGTTCAACCCGGAGGCCAAGAGCAACGGCGCCGAGCCGAACCCGGTCGCCTCCCTGGGCCGGAACGCCGCCGCCACGGGCAACGCCGCGTTCTTCTCCGATCCGACCGCCGCCATCTGCGGCACGGTCATCTTCGTCGGTGCCGAGGGCGAGGACATCACCCTCGACGACATCCGGCGCGTCAAGGACGGCATCCGCGCCGTGCGCAACTACCAGGAGGACCAGCCGGAGGACTACCGCCTGTGGCGTGCCGCCGTCCTCAACATGGGGCAGCTGCGCATCGACTAGCCCGCCGTCCCCGGCAGGCGGGTGGCGGTCCCCCGGGTGGGGGACTCCCGGCCTCCGGGGCGTGTTGGCAGCCCGAAAGGTTGAGTGCTGGCACTCGCGTAGGTAGAGTGCCAGGAAGGTTGTCTCACCCACAGTTGTTCACCCGCGACGACGGCTGTGCTGGCACCACAACCGGCACATACAACTCTCTCAACTTTTCACGGAGGAATATCGTGGCAAACGTCAACATCAAGCCGCTCGAGGACAAGGTCCTGGTCGAGATCACCGAGACCGAGAACACCACCGCCTCCGGCCTCGTCATCCCGGACTCCGCCAAGGAGAAGCGCCAGGAGGCGACCGTCGTCGCCGTCGGCCCGGGCCGCATGGACGATGACGGGGACCGCATCCCGGTGGACGTCAAGGTCGGCGACGTCGTCATCTTCTCCCCCTACGGTGGTACCGAGCTGAAGTACGAGGACAAGGAGTACCTCCTGCTCTCCGCTCGTGACCTGCTCGCCATCGTCGAGAAGTAGTCGGGGGTAACACAGCCCCATGGCAAAGCTCATCGCATTCGACCAGGAGGCCCGTGAGGGCATCCAGCGCGGCGTGAACACCCTCGCCGACGCAGTGAAGGTCACCCTCGGCCCCCGCGGCCGCAACGTCGTGCTCGACAAGGCCTTCGGCGGCCCGCTGGTCACCAACGACGGTGTCACCATCGCGCGTGACATCGACCTCGAGGACCCCTTCGAGGACCTCGGCGCCCAGCTGGTCAAGTCGGTCGCCATCCAGACCAACGACGCCGCCGGTGACGGCACCACCACCGCGACCCTGCTCGCCCAGGCGCTCATCGCCGAGGGCCTGCGCAACGTCGCCGCCGGTGCCAACCCGGTCGAGCTCAACAAGGGCATCGCCGCCGCCGCCGACAAGACCGTCGAGCTGCTCAAGGCACGCGCCACCGAGGTGTCCTCCTCCGCGGAGATCGCCAACGTCGCCACCGTCTCGTCCCGCGACGAGGTCGTCGGCGAGATGGTCGCCGGCGCCATGGACAAGGTGGGCAAGGACGGTGTCCTCACCGTCGAGGAGTCCCAGTCCATCGAGTCCACCCTGGACGTCACCGAGGGCATCTCCTTCGACAAGGGCTTCCTCTCGCCCTACTTCATCACCGATGTGGACACGCAGCAGGCCGTGCTCGACGACGCCCTGGTGCTCCTCGTCCGCAACAAGATCTCCTCCCTGCCGGACTTCCTGCCGGTCCTGGAGATGGTGGTCGAGTCCGGCCAGCCGGTGCTCATCATCGCCGAGGACATCGAGGGCGAGCCGCTGCAGACCCTCGTGGTCAACTCCATCCGCAAGACCCTGCGCGTCGTCGCCGTCAAGGCCCCGTACTTCGGCGAGCGTCGCAAGGCCTTCATGGATGACCTGGCCGTGGTCACCGCCGCGACCGTCATCGACCCGGAGGTCGGCGTCAACCTCAACGAGGCCACCCCGACCGTCTTCGGTTCCGCCCGCCGCATCACCGTGACCAAGGACGACACCGTCATCGTCGACGGTGCCGGCACCCCGGAGGAGGTGGAGACCCGCCGCGAGCAGATCCGCCGCGAGATCGCCACCACCGACTCCTCCTGGGACCGCGAGAAGGCGGAGGAGCGACTGGCCAAGCTGTCCGGTGGCGTAGCCGTCATCCGCGTCGGTGCCCCCACCGAGACCGAGGTCAACGAGCGCAAGCTGCGCGTCGAGGACGCCATCAACGCGGCCCGCGCGGCCGTGCAGGAGGGCGTCATCGCCGGCGGCGGTTCCGCACTCGTGCAGATCGCCGAGGAGCTCAAGGCCTGGGCCGAGGAGTTCGAGGGCGAGCAGAAGACCGGCATCCTGTCGGTGGCCCGCGCCCTGGCAAAGCCGTGCTTCTGGATCGCCGAGAACGCCGGCCTCGACGGCGCCGTCGTCGTCGCGCACACCGCCGAGCGCCCGAACGGTGAGGGCTTCAACGCCGCCACCCTCGAGTACGGCAACCTCATCGAGCAGGGCATCATCGACCCGGTCAAGGTGACCCACTCCGCAGTGGTCAACGCCGCGTCCGTGGCCCGTATGGTGCTCACCACCGAGGCATCCGTCGTCAACAAGCGTGAGGAGGTGGCCGGTGCCGCCGGCCACGGACACCATCACTAGCTGACACGCAGCGAAGCCCGGTCGGAGTTCTGCTCCGGCCGGGCTTTGTCGTGTTCTCGGGTTCCTGTGTCGGGGTCAGCCGCGGGTGGCGACGGCCACGCGCACCTTCTGGCGCTCGCTGCGGTTGCGCAGCACGGCCATGCGCTCGGACTCGGAGAGCCCGCCCCAGATGCCGTAGGGCTCGGCGACCTTGAGGGCGTGCTCGCGGCAGGCGGCGATGACGGGGCAGGTGTGGCAGATGGCCTTGGCGCGGTTCTCACGCTGGGCGCGGGCGCGACCACGCTCGCCGTCCGGGTGGTAGAACACGTCCGACTCCTCTCCGCGGCAGGCGCCGTGGAGCTGCCAGT
>LSQX01159005.1_pt1 | contig 22978 bp, 24 predicted proteins | sample 654561 | NCBI WGS metagenome assembly LSQX01 (sample SAMN04489861, study PRJNA283612) | anaerobic digester metagenome | isolation source: 4 biogas reactors fed with cattle manure at either 37C or 55C with and... | place: Denmark: Kongens Lyngby | collected 2014
AAGGATTCGCGTGGATAATGGTAGTGAAATGACGTCTCTTGCTTTTATACAGTGGCGTGAAGCACATGGCATCAAGATTTGTTATATTGAGCCAGGCAAGCCAAACCAAAATGCTTATATAGAGCGATTTAATCGCAGTTATCGCACCGAAGTCCTGGACCCGCATTTGTTCTCATCGCTGGATCAGGTGCGAGACCTCAGTTGGGCCTGGATGTTAAGTTATAACGAGGAACGACCCCATGAGTCATTGGGTAACTTACCACCCAGTGAATTTAAACGACAGTTAGCAGCAGAAGCCTCTAGTTATGAACTGTGCGCTTGACGGTAAGCTTACGGGTTTAATTCTGATTGTAGCGAGTCAGCAGAAATCAATAAGCGACGTATATATTCAGAAAGTTTAATGCCAGATAGGATCGACGCTTCAGTCAATTTTTGGTATTGACTCGGTGTAACCCGAATCCTGATTAGTTCTGATAGAGGTTCATGCATTGAATACTCTCTGTGAATCAGGCAGGGATTCGAACTCGGGGGTCGAATCCCCCCCAACCGCCAAAACTTTAAAAGTTTAAGTAAAAAATTTTTATCCGAAATAGCTAAAAGCCAGTTAAATAACTGGCTTTTTTCATTTGGGAGAAAATTTGAGTTTCCTGGCATTTTACTTATCCTCCCGTTCTCTCTGACCGTAATTAACACGCCAATCCCTCTTCAATATATACTTACGGGGTAGGTGAAAACCTTGTTTTCCGCCTCTGTAGAGGTTTTTCTATTAGAGAGTCATCTTGCATCTGAATCCTGCTTCCCTTCGTCGTACCCTTAGTCTTGTTCTAGCTGGTTCTTTGCTGCTCACTGTGCTGTTTGTAGGTATGCTGCCAGGGTTACTGGCCATAGCTTTTTCGTATGTCGCAAGTAATGGCATCCAATCTTTGCTTAAATTAAAAGACAACAAATACGTAGCAAAGCCCATTGCATTCCTTGTGGCGCTCATTCCCTGGGTTGCGGGGTTTATTTTCTTTAAACTGGCGCAAGATTCCATTCCCGCCTTGCATCGTGAGTTACAGGGCCTGTCACATAGCCTTGAAAACTTTATTATTACGAAATATGTTGAACTTCCTGAGAGTGTGGCTCAATTCCTGCCTGAATTTTCACATTTGAATGAGGCAATGGCAAATTTTATCAAGAGCCAGATGGGAGCGGTGGCTCATTTCAGCAAGAACAGCCTGGGCATACTCTTGCAGATTATTGTCGGCTTCATTATTGGTCCCATGATCTTTTTAAGCGGCCTGAAGCAATCTCCAAAAGGAGCGTTGGAATCAGAAATAACAAAAAGGGCAAAAAATTTCGGGGACACCTTCAAGGCAATTGTGCTGGCCCAGTTTTTCATTGCAATTGTCAACACGGTTGCTACGTTTATTTATCTTTTTGCGATTCTGCCACCGTTTGGTATCGAGTTGCCGTTCAAGACTGCATTGCTCGTTATTACTTTTGTGGCCAGCCTGATTCCCATCGCGGGTAATATTTTCTGTAATACTTTGCTGACCGTTGTGTCTTTGACTGTTAGTCCTGGGGCTGCACTGGCGGCATTGACCTTCCTGGTGCTGGTTCATAAAAGCGAGTATTTCATCAGCGCGACCGTGCTTGGTGAGCGCACACATATCAAAGTCTGGGAGCTGCTGATTGTGATCTTCATGAGTGAAGCGCTGTTCGGGCTGTACGGTATCCTTGCTGGGCCCCTGTATTATGCGTACTTGCGCAAAGAGTTGACTGGTGAAGTTCCGGCTTTACCCGCCCACAATTAAGGCTTCTTGAAAAGTTTTGCCTGAAATAATTGAAAGCCAGTTAAATAACTGGCTTTTTTTGTTTTACCACATATCCAGTACCAGTTCATCCAGCTCTTTCAGAGGGAAGGACTTCAGCTTCAGTTTAAGCGAGCCGTTTTCCTGGAACATGAATTTGGCAATGGCCTTGCAGCTGTCAACCGGATTATCAAAAAAACGGTTTTTAGAATTGGGTTGGGCACATTGCTGCATGGCCTGCTCATAACGGTCTTTTTGCTGTGTTTTGGCAAATTTTTCAGTATCCAGTGATTTTTCCGAAGGTACTAGCGGAATGTCATATCGGTTAACAAGGGCATTGACCCTTTGTATGTATCCCTGCTCTTTAATGTGGATTTCCGTATTATTAACGGTTATAGGATCAAGCATTGCCCCAATGCTGAATATCATCATTGGGTTGAATGCTTCTTTGCCACCCTCCAGGCCTGAAGAGAGCAGTGCCATTAATTGTTGGGCGCGCTGAATGGACAATGAACTGTTCAGTTCAATGACTTCGTGTTGGTCAAGGGCCAGGTTGATTTGTGCCGAGCCTTTGTTTTTCTGGGCTTTAAGATCCAAACGTATGTTAACGGGATCGGCTGTGATATAGCCTGCATTCTGAAGCAATTCGTTTTCCAGCAAGGGACTTTGTCCATTGGTGTCGGCGACACCGGTTAAAACCAGTTTGCCCTGAAGGATGGATGCCGAGTTTTCAAAACCTGACAATTGCAGTTTCTGGACATTCAGGGCTGATTTTCCTTTGCCAATGACCAGGTTTTCCATGGTCACAGTACCAAAAATATTGGCGCTTAATTTTTCCCAATGAATGTCATTGGCCAGTGGTGTGCTGCCCAGGGTTTCCGAGATTTTTTCTTCGGCTGTGCGGGTCGCGTAAATATTACCCAGAAACCATATTGCCGCTATCAGGATCAGTAAACCTGCTCCGATCAGTGACAGTCGTTTTTTGCTAAGAATCGTTGTCATTTTATTGTCTGTTAAATGTGTCTGTTTATTAAAAGAGGGCGTGGCTTGCTTAATAACTGGCCTTTTTAGCCTCTTCATATTCCTTGATAACACTTTGCGCGTGTGCGATATCCCAACTTGCATTTTTTGATGCTATACGGGTTAGGGCAAGTGGGTTTTCCAGGTCTTTACATAGCGCCTGTTCGCATTTGAGCAGGTGAGATGGACTATCAATAACAACCTGTATGACAGGGAGTTTGGCTGTTTCCGTTTGGTTCTTGTCCAGTGATGCCTTGCCGTTAATCCAGTACCAGCCTTTTTCCAGCTGGACGGGGCTGTTCAGTTTGAGCGGGTAGGGCCAGATAGCCTGTGCGGCATCGTTGTCGACCTTGTCAATGCGCACCAGCAGGCTGACTTCTTTGGAACGGCCATGCATTAAGTGGTAATAGTCGCTGCGGCCAAAAGGAGTAAATTCAATGCCAGACAGGTTTTGTGCCAGCAGATTTTTATCACCGTTTTGCAGGGCTTTTTCAAAACCATTAAATTGCTGGAGGTTTCTTTCTTCCTTGTTGGCAATGGCATACAGCTCTTGCTGTTTTAGACGTGCCAGGCGCTGTTGCTCATAAATGCGTTGTCTTTCTTCTTGTTGTTTTTTCCGTATGGCTTCCTGGGCCAGTCGTGCTTCTTCACGTTTTGTCGCTTCATCTCTTTGGAAAAGATAGTTGTTGCCTTGAATGGCAGTGAGGCTCCATGGCGGAAGCTGTTTCTTTTTCCAGTCGTAATGCCGGTAAAGATTGGTTGAATACAGTTTGCCTTGTAGCTGGTTTTCAAGTACACCGCGTTTGAAGTCACTGAAGAAGGAAACACTCAAGTTGTTGGCTTTGTCCTGAAGCCAGGGATGTTGCTTAAGTGCTTTGTTGACTTGTTCAAGAATATGGTTTTGTTTTCTGAAGATGTCATTTTGCTCGGTGATGATATCAAGGCCACTAATAGACCAGGGGCCGAAGGGGGAGCCCCAGCCTTTTTTTAAACCTAATAAATAATAGGTCTTTTCGTCGGGATCTTCACCTAGATAAAGCCAGAGCTGGTGTCCATTTTCGTTGGCGGCAACAATATTAAGAGAATCAAGATCCGTCAGCTCTGTGTTAAGCGCAAGGCCTTTTGAAAAATAGTAGTCAGATGCCCGATTGAGGATATTGCCGTCGGAACGGACAATACTGGCTTTGCCGGGGCCTTGCGCGATGTTGTTCTGGCAGTCCAGGCCCTCTGTTTTGAACTGGGTGTATTCAAGATTTAAAGATGTGTTTTCCAAAGATACAAGCAGTTTACAACCGTTTTGGTCTATGACTTCGGTCAGTTTCGCTGTTTTCAGGACTTCTTGCGTATTCGCATTGGGTTTCCAGCCGTTAACTTCAAAAGCCAGTTTGGGGGTGACGGGCAGCCTGGGCTCGTTGGCAGGTGCTTCTGTTTGCGCGGCTGTCACATTGGCGATCGGGCTTTCGGTTGTCTTTTCTTCTGTTTTCCGGATTTGCGCAAGGAAAGAGGTGGTTGTGTTTTGAGCCGGTTTTTCGGCTGTGGCCTCTGCGCTTGCAACTTTGCTGCCAGCCTGGTTGCTTTCGGCTTCAGTTGGTTTTTCAGCGCTCGCAAGGGGTGTTTCACTTGCTGGGGCGGCGGCTATGTCATTTGTTTTTTGCTGTTCTTCTGCCGCTTCAGGGTCAATGTTCAGGACCCAGCCAGTCGCGGCCGAGCTGTTGCCGGAAGCAAGCTGTTTGCCATGGCTGGTACTGATCCAGCTAAGCTGCGTTGCCTGTGGGCACTGGGTTTTCATGAGCTGGCCGATTTTGGGCATAAGCCTGGCCAGTCCTTCGGGGTTGGGGGTGGCCTGATAGCGTGCCTCCAGTTTCAGCTTGGCACTGCACCAGCTGTCTTGATTGGCATTATTGATGATGATTTCAATCTGTTCGCCTTTGGAAAAGGCCAAACGGTATTCTTCGGCATGGGCACTGCCGCCCGCCATCATGAAGGCGCAGGAAAGCGCCAACCCTATTTTGTTGATCTTCACAAATTGCTCCGGTTTGTATGCGTTTAAACGTCTGGCTTAGCCAATTTGCCATGTGCCATTGGTGTCCTGGCAAGCCTGGAAGGTTTTATCTTCTTGGCCGGCGCTGGATTTCAGACTGTATTTCATTTCACGGCATTGTGTTTCTACGTTAACTTGCTGGGTAACCGTTTTAGCGGGTTCGATCGCGTCCAGGTCAAAGCCTTGTTGCTGGGCAGAAGCCACGGTGATTTTGTCCAGATCGGTTGCCGTGTCTGTGTGTTTGGTGGCGGCACCAACCAAAGGGGCGTATACATAACCAACGGTAACGCCTTTGCGGCCAACGGCAATCCAGTTATTGTTGGTTTTACCCAATGCGGTGAAGGTTTGGCCTGCCTTGAATCCACCAATTTTTTTACCCGTCTCATTAGGAGCGGCGCGTAAAATGGCTGATTTCTTTGCCTGATAGGGTTGGTTAATGATTTGCAGGTTATCGACCTGGGCGATTTTTTGGGAACGCTTTATTTTTGTGGATTGTGTAACGGTTTTGCTGCTGACAGGCGTAATAACGGCTGATGCACCGCTGTGCTCTGATTTCCAGTTGGTTTTTTTGCCGGATTCCAGTGCTTTTTGAGTGCTTGCCGCCAGTGCCAGCCGGTCTTTTTCATCCAGGCTGGAGCCGATCATATTACCCAATAAACCACCGGCCAGGGCACCAACAATAGCGGCAACGGCTTTGCCACTGCCACCGCCAATCTGGGAACCTACAATTGCCCCAAGAATGGTGCCTATAGCAGTTCCTGCAGTTTGCTTGGAGCCCCATCCTCCTTGCCCGTCAGTGGCGCATCCACCGAATATTAATGTTGTTGATAAAAGCGTAATGGATGCTTTTTTGCCAAAACTCATTGTTTTCCCCATAATTTTGCAAGATCAAATCAGTTACAAAGTATACATTATGTATATTTGTGATTCAATTATGGGTGGGACGTGAGTGTTTATGTATAACTTAAGGTATTACTCGGTACAGGCATTGAATTCACCTGTGATCGGATCGCGCACAAACAACAAGCCTGTGGCAATACCAAAATAAGCGCCATGCAGGGTCAGCTCGCCCGATTCCACCCGTTCGCGTACGGCCGGGAATGTCATGAGGTTGTCCAGGCTGTACTCCACCACCGCCCATTCAAGCTGGCGTATCCAGTTTTGCCGGTCTCCTTGTGGGGGACCCAGTTTGTCAGCTACCGGTGCAATCTGAGACATCCATTTTCCAATGAAATCCCGCTGGGACAGCGGTGCTGCCTTGTTGGCATAGGCCGCAATGCCCCCGCAACTGGCATGCCCCAGGACAACAATGTGTTTAACCTTCAGGGCATTAACCGCGAACTCGACAGCGGCACTGGTGCCATGGAAAGAAGACTCAACATCTGACTCACAGGGAGGGATCAGGTTGGCAATATTGCGAATAACAAATATTTCACCAGGGCCGGCGTCAAAGATGGTTTCTGGCGCAACCCTTGAGTCTCCACAACCGATAATCATGATCTCGGGATGTTGCCCTTCTTCTTCAAGTTTTTTATAGCGGGCATGTTCACGCTCAAGTTTGCCATGCAGGAAGGAGGCATAGCCTTCAGAAAGTTTTTTGGGAAACATAAGTGGTATTTTGCTTTTGTGCTTTTGGATAAGGGAGTTAATTTTATCATTGATCAGATTAATCTCTTTTTTGTCGCAGGGGCGAATAAATAAATTCTCGGGTGTTAATTTTTTTTCTGGTTGCATGGGAATAAGCAAACCGCTTATCAACAGGGTGTTAGCTCAATCCTGTTGTTGGCTTGTACATAATCGTTATTTCAGGTAGAATTTTCGCGGGTGTTAGCACTGCGGTGTTGCAGTGAAACAGGTTAATGCGTTGGTCGGGCCGCCACGCGGAGCGTACATACTTATGAACCAACACCCGTCACGGCAGCCTTTGCCACGTGCGCAAATTTTGGCTGAGCGCGCCTTTTCAACACTGGACCGTTTTCTTCATATTGAAGCGGTCAGTGGTATCGTTTTGTTAGTGGCAGCCGCCATTGCATTGATCTGGGCCAATTCCTCTTTTTCGGCAAGTTATCACGATCTTTGGCACACGCCATTTTCCATTGGTATTGGCACTTATGTATTTTCGCAATCGTTGCACTTTTGGATTAACGATGCGCTCATGACTGTTTTTTTTCTCGTGGTCGGGATGGAGATCCGCCGGGAAATTCATGAAGGGGCCTTATCCAATTTCAGGCTTGCGGCATTGCCACTGGCTGCCGCCATGGGGGGTGTCGTTGCACCGGCCCTGATATATCTTTTCTTTAATAGCGCTCCCCCCAATAGTGCCGGATGGGCAGTGCCTACCGCCACGGATATTGCCTTTGCGGTGGGCGTACTGGCTTTGCTGGGGCGATCCATTCCCGGCAATGTCCGGGTGTTTTTGCTGGCCTTGGCTATTATTGATGATATTGTGGCTGTGCTGATTATTGCCGTGTTTTATTCTGGCGGCCTGGATTACAGTGGCTTGCTGATTGCGGCACTGGGAATCATAATGGTACTTGGGTTGCAGATGATTGGCACCACTTCGGCTTATGCTTATGTGTTGCCTGGTGCTGTCTTATGGATAGGTTTGTTGCAAACGGGGGCGCATCCAACCCTGGCGGGTGTTGTGCTGGGTCTGATGACACCAGTATTGCCCGGTCGCATGAAAGAGCCGCCTTTAATGCTGGCGTCAGAGGCCATTAATACGTTTTCTCATCTCAATAAGCAAGATGCTTCACCCAATTACCTGGCTGAACCTGTGAAGCAGCTTAAACGTGCCCAGCGTGAACTGATAGCACCGGTGACCCGCGTTCAAATGGCCCTGCATCCGTGGGTGGCTTATGGGGTTATGCCATTGTTTGCGCTGGCTAATGCAGGGGTTACCCTGGATGGGGTGGATTTGGCAATGGGGGGTTCACAATCGGTGTTACTGGGCATCTTGCTGGCATTGGTAATTGGCAAGCCGTTTGGCGTAATTGCCGCCAGTTGGCTGGTCGTCCGTTTGGGATGGTGTGTGCTCCCCCCCGGATTGAGCTGGGGTGGTATCAGTCTGGTTGGGTTGTTGGCAGGAATTGGTTTTACCATGTCGATTTTTATTGCCACGCTTGGCTTGGCAGATCCCAATCTGCTTGGGGCCGCAAAGCTGGGTGTATTATTGGCTTCCCTGACTGCAGCCATCGTTGGCCTAAGTTGGGGGTATCTCTACAAAAAAAGGCATAAGTAAGATACGCTGTTAACGAAAATACACGCAAATATTAAAAGATCTTGCACGGAGCATGCAATAAAATGAGGAAAGCAGTAGATGGCAAGGCCAGCGCAATTATGGTGTTGCTTTGCCTGATATGGGGGCTTCAACAAGTCGCCATCAAAGCCGTTGCCGCAGATATCCCTCCCCTATTGCAAGTTTCCATCCGCTCCGGCGTTGCTGCCGTGCTGGTTTTACTCTTTACCCGCCTGTTTTCACGCGACCAATGGGTTCAAGGCGTGGCCTTTCGCTCCGGGCTGGTGGTTGGTTTTCTGTTCGCGACCGAATTCATGCTGGTTGCCGAAGGATTACGTTGGACCTCAGCCTCACACATGGTTGTTTTCATGTATACGGCCCCCTTGTTTGCCGCTATCGGACTCCATCTGCGCTTACCTGAAGAGCGTCTGAATCCACGCCAATGGTTTGGCATGGCACTGGCTTTCACGGGCTTGCTGATTACCTTTTTGTTCACCCCTCAAGCCCAAAACGACGCCATCCCCAACCAATTACTGGGCGACTTGCTGGGTTTATGTGGTGGTTTTGCCTGGGGCATGACAACCGTGGCGGTACGAGTCAGCCGTCTAAGCGAAGCGCCACCCAACCAAACCCTGTTCTACCAGTTATTCGGCGGATTCATCTTCCTGATGCCGGTGGCATTTTTTACCCATCAAATAACATTCAACAGCACGCCACTGGTTTGGGCCAGCATGGGTTTCCAGACACTGGTCATTTCCTGCGCCAGTTATTTCACCTGGATATGGCTGATGCGCAAATACCTGACGGGTCGCCTGGGTGTGCTGTCATTCATGACACCCCTATTTGGCGTACTGCTGGGCATACTGCTGCTGGATGAACCGCTGGAACCCACTTTCCTGGTGGGCTCGGTGCTGGCCCTGAGTGGACTTATTATTGTGAATACGGGCGGCAAACAAAGTTAACAATGGCCATTGCAAACATTATTGCGCCTTTGCGCTTAACAAATGACAAGTTGCAAACAATATACTTCAAGCTAAAAAACGGCTCTTGTCACCTAATTGATATTCAGCACGCTTTTTTAGTACCATACTTGCACAACATGACACCTAAACCGGACTAAAAACCGGTATAAAACAAAAACACCCTGCCAGACATTGCTGCTTTGGCCAGGAGACATGCATCAAGAGGAAACCCATGCCTGCTTATTATCAATTTCTGGAAAGAACCGTTAACCCGGACGGATCGGTAACCACCCAATATTGCTCAACCATCCACGCCCAGGGCGCCTGGAACCCGCATGAACAACATATGGCACCGGCCAGCGGTGTCATGGCCGTGGAACTTGAACAGTTTGCACCACGTGCAGACATGCGGATAGGCCGCATCAGTTTTGATATTTTCGGTTTGATCCATTTTGGCGAATTCAGCATTACCACCCGCATTATCCGTGCCGGAAAAACCATCGAGCTGCTTGAATCCGACATGCAGGCCAATGGCAAAACCTGTATTGTTGCCCGGGCCTGGCGCATGGCAACGCAAGACAGCAAACACATCGGCGGACTTGAAGATCAGGCAATCCTTCACCCGGAAACCTACCCGCTTTGGACCGGCCTGCGGCGCTGGCCAGGCGGCTATATTCACAGCCTTGAAACCAGAGCCGATGAAAACAACCGTACTGGCAAGGGTATTGTGTGGTTAAACAATGATCTGGCTATGGTTGAAGGCCAGCCAACCACCCCCTTTGCGCATTTAATTGGCATGGTGGATACCGCCAACGGCATTGTACCCAGACAGGATGGTGAATTTGCCTGGGCTTTTCCCAACCTGGACCTGCAAATTCATATGCACCGATACCCCACCGGACAATGGCTGGGCCTTGAAACAGTGCAACAATATGGCGAAGATGGCATAGGTTTGACCAGCTCGGTACTGCACGACATCCATGGTCCTTTTGGCCGCAGCGAACAAATTCTTACTTTACGAAAAATGGTATAGAAAAACCTGCTCAAATGATGCAAGCCCTGCCCACACAGGTCTGAGGTCAGGCTTGCACAAATTGGCAGCTTTTACGGAAAACATGATGCTGAAGAATCTGTTCGAACAGTTGCCCATGGTTACGGGACAGGAGTCTTTTGACGACCTGCTGGCCGTGCCCGGACTGCGTATTGAGCGCATTGTGTCACACGGGCAGGGCAGTCCACCCGGATTCTGGTATGAACAGGATTGGGATGAGTGGGTGATGGTTTTGCAAGGCAGGGCTGCGTTACAGGTTGAAGGAAAGGAAGATCTGGTTGTTTTGCAAAAGGGAGACCATTGTTGGTTGCCTGCCGGATGCCGGCATCGGGTTGTCTTTACAGCCAAGGATGAGGCCACGATTTGGTTGGCCGTGCATAGGGATTAAGCAGCTCCATTTATGGTAAGTCCTAGGTAATTTTTTTGCTCCAGGTTGTTACACTGAAAGCGGGTTATTAATTCGTGTATTTGATATAAACAGTTCTCGGTGCACGGAAAATATTTAATGTTAATAATACGGAGACTATTCCCATGAAAATTACTGCTATGCGCATCCTGAGTGCAGTGGGTATGAGCTGTGCACTGGCTTTTTCCGGCAGTGCCCTAGCGTCCGATAAGCCTATCGTTGTCAAGTTCAGTCACGTGGTTGCCGACAAAACTCCCAAGGGGCAGGGGGCCCTCAAATTCAAAGAGGTGGCTGAAAAGCTGTTGCCTGGCAAGGTTGAGGTTCAGGTTTTCCCCAGCTCACAGTTGTTTGGGGATGGCAAAGAACTGGAGGCCCTGTTGCTGGGTGACGTGCAGATAATTGCACCGTCACTGTCCAAGTTTGATCGTTACACCAAAAAAGTGCAGCTGTTTGATCTGCCATTCCTGTTTGACGACATGGAAGCCGTGGATCGCTTTCAGCAAAGTGACAAGGGTAAAGAGCTGCTGAACTCCATGCGTAACCGTGGGTTGCAGGGCCTGGCTTATTGGCATAATGGCATGAAACAACTATCCACCAACAAAGACACATTGCAGCGCCCCGAGGATGCCAAGGGCCTGAAATTCCGTATCCAGGCATCTGACGTGCTTGAGTCCCAGTTTCGGGCTTTGGGTGCCAACCCGCAAAAACTGTCTTTCAGCGAGGTATATCAGGCCTTGCAAACCGGGGTGGTGGATGGTCAGGAAAACACCTGGTCCAATATTTACTCACAAAAATTCCATGAGGTTCAAAAAAACATTGCTGAAACCAACCACGGTGTGATTGACTACATGGTGGTGACCAACGCCAAGTGGTGGGATGGATTGCCTGCTGATGTTCGTGAGGGCCTGCAACAAGCCATGGATGAAGCCACCAAGTTTGCCAACGAAGAGGCTGCCAAGCTGAATGAACAGGACAAGCAGAATATTATCGCCGACAACAAAGCCAAGGTTGTTCAATTGTCCAAGGAAGATGTGGAAGCCTGGCGTAAAACGATGGAACCGGTCTGGAAAAAGTTTGAGGGTGATATTGGCGCAGATCTGATCAAGGCGGCCCAGGAAGCCAACCAATAAAAAATGTTGGCTGGTTATGGACGGGTTGTTGTGTTTAATAGAGACGTTTGTAATCAGCCATTTATTTTGCATTGAAGGGATACCGACGCAAAGGCCCTTTTCTTTTTTCTAAAAACATGGAGTACAACCATGAATGTCCGCTGGTTTCATCGACTTGAAGAAGGGTTGATTGCTTTTTTGCTGGCTGCAATGACACTTGTTACTTTTGCTCAGGTCATTGCGCGGTACATATTCAATTACAGTTTCGTCTGGGCGCTTGAGTTGTCCATTTTCCTGTTTGCCGGGTTAATCTTTTTGGGCCTTGCCTATGGGGTGCGGGTGAATGCCCATATCGGGGTGGATGCCCTGATCAAAATCCTGCCTAAAAAAATTGCCCATGTGGTGGGGATTATTGCCTGCCTGCTTTGTCTTGCTTATACCGTTATTGTTTTTTACGGCGCCTGGGTCTATGTGGACAAAATGTATATGATCGGCATTCTTGCGCAGGATATCCCCATTCCTCAATGGGTGCCCCGGCTTGTGCTTCCCATCGGGTTTGCCATGCTCTTCATCCGCTTTGCCGAAGTACTGTTTCATATGCTGCGTGGACACCGTAGCCAGTTGCTGGGTGATGAGGCTGAAGACGCGCTTAAACATCTCAATGATGATGACCACTCCGATAACCTGCAGGAGCGCAAATGACCACTATCGCACTTTTTGTCATGCTGTTCGTGTTCATGTTCATGGGCACGCCTGTCGCGGTGGCCCTTGGGCTGTCTTCCATTCTTACCATCCTGTTTTTTGGTACAGACTCGCTGGCTTCGCTGTCTCTTAAAATGTATGAGACATCCGAACATTTTACCCTGATGGCCATTCCGTTTTTCGTGCTGGCAGGCGCCTTCATGACAACCGGGGGCGTGGCCCGTCGAATGATCCGCTTTGCCAATGCTTCGGTGGGACACTTGCATGGTGGCCTGGCGATTGCCTCGGTCCTGGCCTGCTGCCTGTTTGCCGCGGTTTCCGGCTCTTCTCCGGCAACGGTGGTTGCCGTGGGTTCTATTGTTATTGCCGGTATGGTTCGCGCGGGGTATTCACAGCCCTTTGCCGCTGGGGTGGTTTGTAATGCGGGTACACTGGGTATCCTGATTCCGCCGTCTATTGTGATGGTGGTTTATGGTGCGGCCACCGAAACCTCGGTAGGGGCATTGTTCATGGCAGGTGTCATACCGGGCATCGCTTTGGGTGTGTTGCTCATGGTCGCCATTTATATCATTGCCCGTATCAAGAAATTTCCCCTGCAACCCAGGGCGTCAGCCAGGGAAGTCTTGACGGCGGGTAGGGATTCGATTTGGGGGCTGGCTTTGGTCTTCATTATCCTGGGCGGTATCTATGGAGGGGTTTTCACGCCAACCGAAGCAGCGGCTGTATCGGCGGTATATGCTTTCGTTGTGGCCGTTTTCATTTATCGTGATATTGGTTTAAAGCAAGTACCCGGGGTTTTGCTGGATGCCTCCAAGGTAACGATCATGCTGATGTTCATTATTGTTAACGCTCTGCTGTTTGCACACGTGTTAACGACAGAACGCATTCCGCAAATCATTGCTGAACAGATTATTGCCTGGGACATGGCTGCCTGGCAGTTTCTGATTGTCGTCAATATTCTGTTGTTGATTGCCGGCATGTTTATGGAGCCCACCGGTATTATTTTGATCCTTGCACCTATCCTGTTTCCGATCGCCATGGAGTTGGGGATAGATCCGGTTCACCTGGGCATTATCATGGTGGTTAACCTGGAGATTGGTCTGGTAACACCGCCTATTGGCTTGAATCTGTTTGTGACGGCAGGCATTACAAAAATGACAATTGGCCAAGTGATAAAAGCCGCCTCACCATGGCTGATTTTACTGCTGGGTTTCCTGGTGTTTGTGACGTATATCCCCGCCATCTCGCTGTGGCTGCCAAAACTGCTTGGGTAATGTTAGGGCAGGCAGATGCCCGAAAGGGCACAAAGGCTAAATTTCGTCACACATAAGCATAAGCAGTCATGAATGATCCCCAGCCTGCTGGATTTGATACCAGCAGGCTGGGGATCTTTTTTTGTTTTAACGCGTCATGCGTTTAAGCGTATCGTCACGTAAAATAAAATGATGGTAAAACGTCGCACCAATATGACCAATCACCAGTAAAAGAAACAGCACGGCCACGGGAGCGTGCAGGCTGCCCACAGAGGCCATCCAGGCGATGCCCGTTTCGCTTCTTTCGATCAATTGCATGCCAAAAACCTTGAGCCCGTAACCTTTGCCAACCATATAGAAAATGCCCAGAACCGGTAGCAGCAGCATGACAAGATACAGCAGGAAATGACCGATTCTGGCCAGTGGTGCCAGTGGGCCGCTTAATTTCGGGCGATGTGCAGACTGTTTGATTGCCCAGTACACACGCACAATCCCCAAAATGAGGATCAGAAAACCGATGGAAATATGCCATGGCACCAGGGTTTGGCCTATCCAGTGTTCGCCCTCATTAAAAAGGTCGCCTATTTTCAGGAATTGCCAGACAATCAATATGGCCATTCCCCAGTGAAACCATCGGGACAAACTGCCGTAACGTTCGGGTGTATCGCTCATTGTTCACTCCTTGGATCGTGGAATGGGTTTGGAAACACGGTATTAACAAGTTGTGGATGAATGGGGGCAGGTATGTTTTTGACAGATTACCATGAATTAACGGGTTGAAAAAAAACATATTTTTATAGCTAGGTATAAATACCAAACGGCGTAATGCCCTGTCGGTATTGGTTGCTTCGTATAACGCCAAAAAAGTACTGCGTGCCGGTGTGACTTCAATTCTTGATCCCGATTCGGTATTTGCCAACTCGCTTGATCTTCGTGATGCCATCAATGCCGGTTACGTGGAAGGTCCGCGTATGGCCTGCGGTGCTTATGCCTTAATCACGGGTGTGGGTGGAACCGCCGGTCATTTAATTGCCGATGAAGGTGTGACCGGTTATTACCGTGTAGTGCATGGGGAAAATGAAATTATCAAGGAAGTGCGTCGCCAGATAAAAGAGGGTGTGGACTGGATCAAGGTACATGTTTCAGGCGTGGTTCCACATTATGCCCACCTGGGTGAGCGTTGCAGCTGGAGCCAGAAGGAGCTGGATCTGGTGTGTGAGGTTGCGCATGACATGGGTGTCCCGGTGATGGGGCATTGCCGGGGTGCAGAAGCGGTTAAACGTGCAGCCAAGGCTGATTTTGACATGCTGTTTCATGCGACAGGCATGGGTGAAGAAGCTATTCAGATGGTTATTGACAAACGCATACCGGTTTGTCCATCGTTAACATTTCAGGCCAATATCGCGGATTTTGGCACGCAAATTGGCACCAGTCAGGCCCTGATCGACTTGTTTAAAAATGAAATCCAGGAATCGGTCGAGCCGATGAAACGTCTGATTGCTGCCGGTATTCCTTTGATTTGTGGCAGTGAAAGCGGCTTTACCGCTGTGCCTTACGGAGATTGGCATCATCGGGAAATGGAGGTTTTTGTCAATCATTTTGGCATGACACCCTTGCAGGCCATTCGTAGCGCAACCGCAGACAATGGTTTTTGACATTGATGAGTGGCTGCAAGATTTTAAAGAGCAGCTGGATGGATTGCAGTTGAACAATTGGCATATTTACGAGCAGCGCTGGCTGGATGGCCCCGGCTGGAAAGTGGCCTGGGACGGTTATCTTGAGGCCTATCATCACAATACCTTGCATGCCAACACGGTTGGACGCTACACGATTGGCAACTTAATGCTGCATGATACATATGGCCCGCACCAGCGTCTGGTGTTTGCCAGAATGCCATGAATACCTTCATTGGGACGATAATGGATATTACAAACAATAAATCATCAGACAGGCTGGATTCAAGGCTATCGTATCTTTTCCATTTGATTGGTGCCCGTTTTCTGCAGATCGGCAACCGGCATTTCCGTCATTTGGGACTTAACCATTATTCAGCCAGAATGCTGGTTCTCCTGATGGATAACGGGGAAATGAAAACGGGTGATCTGGTTAGCCGGCTTGGCCTGCCGCAATCCACCATTTCAACGCAATTGCAGGTGCTGAACAAACGTAAACTGATCAAGCGCAAGCGCTCTGAAAAAGACAATCGTTCGGTAATGGTTGAACTGACCAAGGAGGGACATGAACTGGCGGTGGATTGCAATCATTTGAGTCAGGCCGTGCAGGATTATCTGGTTGGTCATTTCGAAGAAAAAGAGTTACTGAAAAATGTCCAGTTTCTTGAAAAAATCAATAAATTGCTGGGTGAACTTGAACATCAGGATCTTTACGAGTTCAAGAAAAACGAACATAACAATGGTGCATCTGATTGAAAACTGAATTATTATCTGAATAGTCCGTTTTCGGTTTTACCAGTCGACTCAAGGTTTCTATTATGCAAAATACAGGTTTATTTCATCAGCAGGCTTACATTAATGGCCAATGGCTGGATGCCGACTCAGGACAGGTGCAAACCATCCTGAACCCGGCTACTGGTGAGTTGTTGGGTACGGTTCCAATTATGGGGGCGGCAGAAACCAGGAAGGCCATTGAAGCGGCCAATAATGCCTTGCCGGCCTGGCGTGCAAAAACCGCCAAGGAGCGCTCACAACTATTGCGTAAATGGTTTGAACTGATGCTTGAGCATCAGGATGAGTTGGCCCGTTTGATGACGCTGGAGCAGGGCAAGCCCCTGGCTGAAGCCAAAGGAGAAATCCTGTATGCCGCTTCGTTTGTGGAATGGTTTGCCGAAGAGGCCAAACGGGTTTATGGTGATGTGATTCCCGGGCCACAGGCCAACAAGCGCGTGATTGTGGTTAAACAGCCGGTGGGTGTCACGGCAGCCATTACTCCCTGGAATTTCCCCTCTTCAATGATTACCCGCAAAGCGGCACCTGCCTTGGCGGCTGGGTGCACCATGGTCCTGAAGCCAGCGCCCCAAACACCATATTCCGCACTGGCCCTGGCCGAGCTGGCGGTGCGTGCGGGCATCCCCAAGGGTGTGTTCAACGTGGTAACGGGTGATGCCATTGCCATTGGCACCGAATTAACCGGCAATCCACTGGTACGCAAATTGTCTTTTACCGGCTCCACCCAGGTGGGGCGCCTGTTAATGGCCCAGTGTGCGCACGATCTCAAGAAGGTATCCCTGGAGCTGGGCGGTAACGCTCCGTTTATCGTGTTTGAAGATGCCGATCTGGACGCAGCCGTTCAGGGAGCAATCATTTCCAAGTTCCGCAACAACGGACAAACCTGCGTCTGCGCAAATCGCCTGTATGTTCATGACAAGGTTTACGACGCCTTTGTTCAGAAACTGGTTGCGGCGGTAGAAAACTTCAGGGTTGGCAACGGGATGGAGCCGGAAACCACCATGGGGCCCCTGATTGATCAGAATGCACTGGCCAAGGTCAAGTCACACATCGAGGACGCCCTTGAAAAGGGCGCCCGCATCGTGACGGGTGGCAAACCCCATGCGCTGGGTGGTACTTTCTTTGAGCCTACCGTCATGGTTGATGTGCCCGTTAATGCGATAGCGGCCAAGGAGGAAACGTTTGGTCCCCTGGCTCCTGTCTTCCGTTTTCATCATGAAGAAGAAGCCATTGCCTATGCCAATGACACCGAATATGGTTTGGCGGCCTATTTTTATACACGGGATATCAGCCGTGTTTTCAGGGTGGCCGAAGCCCTGGAGTATGGCATGGTGGGTATTAACTCGGGAGCCATTTCAACTGAAGTGGCACCCTTTGGTGGCGTGAAAGCATCGGGCCTGGGACGCGAAGGGTCCAAATACGGCATCGAGGAATATATCGAGATCAAATACCTGAGTCTGGATATTTAAGCCCAATTTATCACTTGCTCAACTGGTCGTCATCCCGTAATGTATGGGTTCGGTAAGGCATAAACCAATCTTAGCCTGGAGCCCTGGATGATCGACCTGTCTTCCCCCTTGAAAGCCGATACGTTCACGCATGTCCGTATCATTGTTGGGATAATTACCGGCTTGTGCATGACCCGTTTGCTAAACGGCTTAAGCCGTTTTGTACAGCAACCCAATAAAAATCATGTGTTTTTTGTTCATATTGGCTGGACTTTTTTTCTTTTGCTGGATATGGTCAATTTCTGGTGGTTTCAAATCAGATTGTCCAACACGGTGGTATGGAGTTTTGAACTATATCTGTTCATCCTTTTCTATGCCTCGCTTTACTTTTTTACCTGCACCATTCTTTATCCGGACAAAATAGATCATATCAACAGGATGGATGACTACTTCCTTTCCAGACGGGCCTGGTTTTTTGGCTTGCTGATTGCGCTGAACGTGACGGATTTGCTGGACACCACGCTGAAAGGGAAAGATTACCTGGCGTATCTGGGGTTGCCCTATATAATGCACATCAGTGTTTTTGTGGTGCTGTGTGGCATTGCCATGCGTACCCGGCAACTGCGGTTTCATAAAGGTTTTGCCGCTTTTGCCATTGTTGAGGAAGCCATCTGGGCGGTATTTGCGTACAGTTCTATTGTTTAAACCCGTTTTCCTGCAAGGAATCAAGTAGGTGGTAACTCATTAATCCGGGAGTTTGGTTAAATGCGCTATGTTTTAATGTTTTTGTTTGTATTTTTAACAGGTTGTACAGGCATTCCCAAAGGGATAGAACCCGTTCAGAATTTTGACTCCCGGCGCTATCTGGGCAAATGGTATGAAATTGCACGGCTGGACCACTCTTTCGAACGCGGACTGCAGCAGGTAAGCGCAGAATACACGCTTCGTGAGGATGGTGGCATCAAGGTGCTTAACCGTGGCTTTAATACGGCTAAAAATAAATGGGAAGACGCTGAAGGCAAGGCCTATTTTGTGGAAGACAGCAATCAGGGCTACCTGAAGGTTTCTTTCTTCGGCCCTTTTTACGGCGCTTACGTGATTTTTGATCTGGGCAAGAATTACGAATACTCATTGATAACCAGCCACAATAGAGATTTTTTGTGGCTGTTGTCCAGAACCCCAACCATTGATGAAACGCTTAAAAAAGAACTGCTGGCGAAAATGGAAAGTCGGGGTTTCAAAACACAAGACCTGATTTTCGTGGATCAGTCAGGGGCACAATAGGCTTTATCACTGGTGCAGAAGCCATGACACAGGAGCCAGGGTCAATTCAAAGAGCATGGACTGTGTCAGCGCTCCTTTAAAGCGTTACACGAAAGCCAAGAATGGGCAGGTCTTCCATTTCAATGGTTTCCGCCTTGGCAGGAACCGGCCCTCGATTGAAGAGGTCGTGCAAGGCCTCGGGGGTGGGTTCCACGCCCAGTATGACCGCCTGGACAATAGGCCCTTCCTTAAGTTGCAAATGACCATATACATAGGGCGCAATCTTTTCAAACCGGGGGTGGCAGGCTGGCGCGATATTGTGCGTTGCATAAAGCAGGGTGGCATCACCGCTTAGTGTTATGCCTTCTACTTCCCAACTGCCGCAATGCTCACAGCACCCGGTTGGGGGAAACGTGACGTTTTTGCATTTTTTGCATTTCATCGCCCAAAAAACACCCTGCTTCAGGCCCTCGTAGTACCAGCGAATCAGGTTTGGCTGTTCAATAATGTCGTTCATATTAAACTCCTCCCAAAACCATAACCGTGCCGATCATGGCGTAACCGTGAGTATGGATAAGTGATATTTCCGGAGGCTTGCGCAGTTGCCTTGCACCGGCGAGGCCCCTCATTTGCAGGACGGCTTCATAGGTATCCGAGCCGGCACTGGCACCCCAGGCATGGCCGAACGCATGGCGTCCTCCGTGGGTTGACATCGGTCGGTCCCCATCAAACCTTAGCCGTCCCTCACGGGCTGCCTCAAGTCCTTTGCCCGGCTCAAGATAGCCTATGGTTTCAGCGGTGCAAATACTTGAAATATGCGAACAGTCATGGGTGTGCAGGTAATCGATGTCTTTGGCGGTGATGCCTGACATCTCCATGGCCTGGTCTGTGGCACGCCTGTCAAATTCCCAATAGGTGGGGTCTTCACCGTACCAGGGCAGATCACTGTAGCTGATGCCAAAACCCTTTAATTCGACCGGTTTGGAACGATTGTTTTTGGCAAGACTGGCACGGGTCAGGACCATGGCCGATGCACCATCTGCCGTGGTGACAAGGCTGAGCAACCTGGAGGGCCAGGCAACCCGGGGGTTGTGTTCGTCCGAGAGCCAGAGATCGTACGGGTCAGAAAAACCCTTGCGCGTAGCGCGATCTTCCAGGGTTTCCTGGATATTTGCCTTTGGATTCATCGAACCATGCAGTCTGCGCGTTCTGCACAATTCGAACATGCCTCTTTCAAAGTCTTCGATTGATAGACCGTATTTCCGGCAATAGCCCAAGGCGACCAGACCGTTATAGACCGAGAAAATATCGTAACCTTGCGGCACGCTATATGCCTGGTTGACGGCCATATCAGTCCATAACCAGGTTTGCTGGTGTGATATTGGTTCACGCTCGTAGGGGCTGAAGTCTTTGACTTTAGTCCGGGTTGTTTCAAACCCGTAAACAAGAACCGTATCGTAGGCGCCCGATGCAATGGCCATGGCAGCCATGGCAGCGCCTACATTGGTGGTTGAGCATTGCGCTTCAAAATGCACCCCGGTCTTGAACTGGGTGCCTGTCCACTTTGATAACTGGGAATAGGTGCCCGGCACCTGCGAGCTGTGAACCATTGCATTGCCGGCAAAGACGGCATCGACATCCTGACCTGAAATACCTGCATCATCCAGTGCTTCTTTAACTGCCCTTGCTGTCAGTTCCTGGATACTTGTTCCTTTTAACTCCGGTGTGCTGAGCAGGTCTCCAAACCGCGAGCAACCCACTCCTGTTATAAAAACCTGCTCTTTAAGCTTCCTGCGACTCATGGTAAACCCTCCTGATGTATGTACATCCGAATGTTGTGTTGAACCACTGAACTACCACTGGAAATTTACTTGCTTATTGATGCAACTTGTTATTTTTATTGAAAAAATAATACCACTTTGACAGTAGGGTTTCAATGGTTTTTTATTTTATTCAGCTCAGGTTTGTGCTTGATGATGGGTGATGCGTAGGTATTTTCCACAATAGTTACAAAAGTCCTTAAAATCAACATGAGTCTTTTTCTTAATTTCAACCTCCGTGTGACGTTGAGCGATGATTGGATACTGTTGACCAGTAATGGATATTTCATGCTTGAAGATATTTCGATTCCCACGCCACAAGAGCAGTTAAGATTTCTGAAGCAGATCCAGACAATATTGCAATCGGGAAGTTTTACATCCACTTATAAATTTGCTTTGCTGATCAGTTTGTCCAGACTGGCCATTGAGCAGGGAGTGGATACCGGTGAATGTCTGACATTGGATTATCTTGATATTGCAGAAAAATTCATTGATTTGTACTGGTGGCAGGCCAGACCTTATCAGTTTAATGAGCAGGCACCTTTTGTACTGCAGCAAAGCACGGGGCCACAGGCCAGTATTGTGAATTTGGTGTTGGCGGCACAGGAAAAATTTAAAACCCTGGCTGCGGCCAGGCAAAATGCCGCTGAATGGTTGAAGCTGAAAAAAGCGGTTGCCGGCACCGTTAAAAGAATGCCGGTGGTGTATTTGCAAAACCTGAATGGCCAAAGTATTGAGTTTTTATATCATCTGGATGCATCGAGGCATCATTTGCAGTTATTGCCCAAGGTGATGTATTGCTTAAGGCAGTTTAGCGAAATGATCGAAGAGTTGTGCCAAAAGCGCTGGGTGGATTTTGTGCGGGAAAATAAAAACAACCTGCCCGTATTGGATGGCCTGCCAGACCTGAATGCGTTCCTGTTTGCACCTACCCGGAACCAGCTGGGTAAAGTGGCCGATTTTTTAATGGATTTGCAACAGTGCCGCTGTTTTTACTGCAATCAGTCACTGAAGAACAAAAAAGTTGCGGTGGACCATTTCATACCCTGGTCGTTATATCCAGCGGATACCGGACATAACTTTGTGTTGGCGGACAGTACGTGCAATTCGCAAAAAAGCAATTTTCTGGCCGCAGAAAATTATCGGCAACAATGGCAGGAACGTAATGTCCAGCATGATTCACTTATTACGGCCGAGTTGTCCCGTCAGGGGTTCCTGACGGATATCCGGCGCTCTCACCGTGTTGCGTCCTGGGCTTACCAACAGGCCATGGAGAATAATTACTTGCTTTGGGAGGGTGGGAAAAACATCCGTTTTCAAAGGCGCCATTATGAAACTTGAACGATTTGAACGCCTGCGTAAGGCGCAAAAGGCATATCACCGTCGCTGTAAATGGGTGATGAAAAATGGCATATATGTGATCCATTCCTATGATGAAAAAAAGCCGGATGACTTGTCCTGGTGGAGTGACGCCGGCTTTATTCTGGGAGACCGGCGCGTGATGGTCTGGTGGCAGCATCCGCGCTTCGTTTATGCTGAGGCGCTTGATGAGCAGGCCCGCCAGGAGGCCGGTCATTCTCCGGTCAATGGACGACTTTTTGATGACGGCATCCCCAACCACAAACCGGTTGGTCGCTCACGTAAAAAAATCATCAGCTATACCGTGCCTCCAGGCACGGATGAAACCCGGCAATATTATGACAGGCTGGATACGATCAACCAGAGATTGCAAAAAGAGGGAATGGATTTTACCGTGAAACCCCGTTGGCAACGTGAATGTCTTTCATGGGCGACTGGGGTAGATCTGGTGGCACCGCTGGAAGTACGTAATGAAACGGAACTTGAAAACGTAATCGATCTGGCAAACCGCCTGCTTCGGGGACAAACCACGTTTGAAAACGAGTTTCCGGGGTATGCCTATGGCAGGGAACAGTGGCTGCAAGAGCAGGATAAACGCTAAACCACTGAGTCACCAGACTGGTTCCCATGCTAGGCTCGTTCCCATGCTCCAGCGTCACTGCCATTAAGTTAAGCATTTTTTGAGATAATAAGCGGATTTGATTGACAGTTGAACATGGCTAAAAAAAGCAGGCAATTGAAGTTACCCAAGAGCGGCTTGAAGCGAATAGCTTCAAGCACCGTCACCGTCAGAGCGATAAAGCGTTCACACGCGAGCGCCGCCTGTCCTTCGCGTTGGTTGTGGTGTTGATCATGAGGAATAGCGTGAAATCGTTACAAAACGTCGTCAATGAGGCGATGACGGGGTTGGAGCAGCCACCCATGACCGCCAGCGCTTATTCCCAGGCGCGGTATAAACTGAAACACACCGCATTTATCGAGCTTAACCAGTCCGCCGTCGTGCAAAAGCATTACGGTGATGGTGATTACCTGCGCTTCTGGGAGTTGC
>LSQX01061383.1_pt1 | contig 22977 bp, 30 predicted proteins | sample 654561 | NCBI WGS metagenome assembly LSQX01 (sample SAMN04489861, study PRJNA283612) | anaerobic digester metagenome | isolation source: 4 biogas reactors fed with cattle manure at either 37C or 55C with and... | place: Denmark: Kongens Lyngby | collected 2014
GTCCCCAGCCGCATTCCCGCTCATCGCGTGCGGTGAGCTCTTCTGCTGAGGTGACATCATCCTCTCTTCCCCGCCCAAATATTCGTTCCAGACGCACCGCAAAGTGAGAGGCAACACCCACCAGACAGAAATCAGAGAAGTGATCCCTGAAGAGACTGACTTCTGCTTCACTGCGTATTCCATCGATAATTACTACCTCTGCCCCGGTCGCCTCCACGCGCGGAATGGTGAGTTGTGCAATCGCATCGCGTCCCATCTGTGCACGAAGCTCTGCTGACGCTTCACCCATTGATAGGTCAGACAGCATCTGGCCGGATGTGCGGACATATTCCCGGATTGAATCCCCCATCACGATAACAGGAATTTCAAATTCTCCTGCAATTCGTGAAAATTCACCTTTCCCACTTCCGGGAAGGCCAACGACTCCGATTACTTTCATATATACCTCCTCAGTTCAATATTTTCGGCGGGCCTGAAGAATGTCGGTTAAAACAATCGAATCAGCAATAATAATCTGCCCGTTTTTATAGGTGACTTCTCCGTCCTCTCGCGTTCGTATCCGGACCGGACGCTGAATTTTATCTGCAAGGGACTTGAGTTCATAAAACGACATGGGCGTGATATCACCGGTAACGCCTTGATTTAATACAAAGTCAACATCCGGCGCTTCGCGGGAGATATACGCCACATCATCCTCACGGCCCGGAAAGAGAGTGACCACCACCTGAAACTCAGAGAGCGTTCCATTCTTATGTGCTTCACAACAGAGAGCAAGAGAGCGCTGCACCTTTTCTGTCACCTCAGGTTTTACTTTCAGCAGTTTGGGATAATGTTCCCAGCGGGTTTTGATGTCAAGATGAACAAGGTCGAGAAGGGAGCGACTAATAAGCGCCTCCAGAGTTTCGGGAAAGACACCATTCGTCTGGACACCGACCCTGAGACCCATCGCACGGCACCCTTCAGCAAGCGCAATTAATGCATCTTTCTGCATTGTCGGTTCACCACCGGAGAAGATAACCCCCGATATGAGCATACGGGATGACTGAATCAGGTCAAGAATCTCCTCAGTGGTGCGAGAATCAGCACCCCCCTGAAGTTCGACATTATGGCAATAGTGGCAGTGAACCGGGCATCCCCGCAGAAATACTGTACAAACCGACCGCCCTCTCCAGTCAACGGTACTTAACGGGACAAATCCTCCAAAATTAATGTTCAACAGACCACCAGATAGCATATATGTTCGGGCTAAACTCACTTGAAGGTATCAATCCTCTCTGGGAGGATCGTCTGTCTTCCATGCAGAAACGACACTTAATACCGCACACGCACAAAAACATACTTACTGAAAACCTATGAAGACCGTGGTAGCCCTGACAGACATGGCAGATTTTGATACGGCAGTCGATTCAGGTGCAGATTATATTGAACTGCGCATCGACCTCTTCGACGCAGAACCGGATGTAATCTGCCAAAGAGACGATGTGCCCTTTATCGTAACACTACGGAGCAGCGCCGAAGGAGGGATGTTCTCCGGGAGTCCGGCTGAATGGTGGGGCATTGTTGAACCGTGGTGTTTCTTTGCGGCATACATTGACATCGAAGAAAAGTTTTCTGCGTATGCACCCGAGGTCAGAACGCGCGGCGCGGGTGTCATTGCATCCCTTCATCTGTTCGATACACCTGACACCCAGACACTGAATGCCTGTGAGAAGAGACTCCGGGCATATGGGGACATCCCGAAAATAATCACGACATCTCATTCCAAAGACGATCTCTTACGTCTTTTGAGTTTCACCGCCGCGGCTTCAGGTTCGATATGCACCGGAACAATGGGAAATAAACTCAGATACGGCAGGGTACTTGCTGGTCTTTTTGGGTCAGAGATGGTATACTGCCATTGCGGAACGCCGACAGCAGAGGGACAGTATCATATCAAAGAGATACGCGAGATACTGCGTCTGCTTGAATAATCGGTTGCCATCTATACGCTTCCACGACAATCTGCACCCCGAGATCCCCACGGAAAAATACACCATGAACGCAACTAAATCCGATAAAGAACAATTGCGGGATGCCCTGCGTCTCACCAGACAGGAAATTTCACCTGAACAGTATGCAACCCGCAGTGCAGAGATAGCACAACACCTCTTTAGCCTACTTAAACCATTTGACACAATCCTTGTGTACGTCTCTAAACATCCAGAGGTTGACACCTCGCCACTTATTGTTAGACTGCTCGAGGAAGGCAAGCACGTCATCGTGCCTATAATCCAGCGTGCAGATTGCAGTCTCAGATTCTCTTATATCAAAACGTTGGATGTGCTGGTGCCGGGCACCTTTCATGTGCCAGAACCTCTGGGAAATGAGATACCTGCAGACCCAACAGAGATAGATGTAGCCCTGATACCTCTCCTCGGGTTTGATGCGCTTGGAAACCGCATCGGGTATGGTGCCGGATACTATGACCGGTTCCTTGCCAAAAATACCCACTTTCCGACTGTTGGTGTCGCATTTGCAGTGCAGGAATGTCAACATATCCCTCATGAACCAACCGACCAGACACTGGATGCGGTGGTGACAGAGTCGGGAGCCACTGTTTTCTCACATCACCGCGATCTGCTACACGTGCACATATAAGCATCGAATAAAGATCCCCAGGCCCTTATTTTCCAGACAAGAGTCACCGGACAGTGGAAACTATTAGTTGCCGCATGGCAACAAATTATATATCGAAGAGCACTTACTATTGGTAAGTATAGCACAGAGGTTATCATTATGACATCATCATCATTCGTAGAAGTTACCGTAAAAGAAGCACTCCATGAAGACGCAGGGCGGAGCATTGCCCGCATCAGTACTGACGTTATGACCATGCTCGGACTGCGAAGCGGCGACGTGATTGAGATCTGTGGCCGCGAGAAGGCTGCAGCTATCGCTTGGCCGGGGTTTCCTGAAGACCGAGGGAGGGCCATTATCCGTATTGACGGAAATATCCGGGGAAATGCTCATGCCGGGATTGACGAAAAGGTCAAAATACGGAAGGCCGAGGTGCATGAGGCAAAGAAAGTAGTCATTCAGCCAACACACCCCGTCCGTCTCAGCGGATTTGAACAGTCCTTTGCACGAATAATTGCAGGACGCCCCGTTGTCGAAGGACAGGAGTTCCGTGTTGCGCTTCTGGGCACCACGCTGACGTTTGTAATCACAAAACTCACCCCAAAAGGCGTGGGCATCGTGACTCAGAACACAGAATTGGAACTCAAAGAGGAACCATACACACCAAAAGAGGGGAAGAAGGCAAACGATCTGCCGGACATCCACTATGAAGACATTGGCGGCCTCGGTCGTGAGCTCGATCAGGTACGGGAGATGATCGAACTTCCCCTGCGCCACCCGGAGATCTTCGATAGGCTCGGAGTCGAGCCCCCAAAAGGTGTGCTTCTTTATGGGCCTCCGGGCACCGGCAAGACCCTTATCGCAAAGGCAGTTGCAAACGAGGTGGATGCACACTTCATCAGCCTCTCAGGCCCAGAGATCATGAGCAAATATTACGGAGAGTCTGAGGGGAAACTCAGGGAAGTCTTCGAGGAGGCACAGGAGAATGCGCCAACGAACATCTTCATTGATGAAATCGATTCCATCGCACCCAAACGTGCAGAGACAAAGGGAGAGGTTGAACGGCGAATCGTTGCCCAGCTTCTTTCCCTCATGGACGGGTTGGAAGGTCGCGGACAGGTCATTGTCATTGCCGCCACAAACCTGCCAGACAATATCGATCCTGCACTCAGACGCGGAGGCAGGTTTGACCGCGAGATTGAGATTGGCATTCCTGATAAAAAAGGGCGGCTTGAAATATTCCAGGTTCACAGCCGCGGTGTCCCGCTGGACCTTAAATCCGTTACGCTGACAGAAGAGGAGCATCCCGGACAAGACAATCGGGGAACCGATGAAGAACGCCGAAGGAAAGAATTCCTGAAACCGTTCGCGGCATCCACGCACGGATTTGTCGGCGCAGATATTGCACTCCTCGTAAAGGAGGCTGCAATGCATGCACTGAGAAAGAGCATGGAAGGCATTCAGATGGATGAAGAGATTCCTCTTGAAATCCTTGAGACCCTGCGCGTGACAAAAGGAGACTTTGAGGCAGCGCTCAGCAATGTCGAGCCATCTGCCATGCGTGAGGTGCTTGTTGAGATACCCGACGTCACTTGGGATGATGTGGGCGGTCTTGAAGACATCAAGGCGGAACTCGTCGAAGCGATTGAGTGGCCACTGAAATACCCCGAGGTCTTCAAGCGACTGGATACCAAACCACCGGCAGGAATCCTGCTCTTCGGACCACCGGGGACAGGCAAGACGCTCCTTGCAAAGGCCGTTGCCCATGAGAGCGAGTGCAACTTCATCTCCGTAAAGGGCCCTGAACTTCTCTCAAAATGGGTCGGTGAATCGGAGAAAGGTATTCGGGACATCTTCCGGAAGGCACGGCAGGCAGCACCGTCAATCATCTTCTTTGATGAAATTGACTCACTCCTTCCTCGCCGGGGCAGTTATGAAGGATCATCTCACGTAACAGAAAGCGTGGTCAGCCAGATTCTTACCGAACTTGACGGGATTGAGGAACTCAACAACGTCACCATCCTTGGTGCAACAAACCGCCCGGATATGCTTGACGAGGCGATGATGCGTCCCGGCCGGTTTGACCGGATAGTCTATGTGCCCCCACCAGACAGTGACTCGCGCAGAAAAATATTTGCAGTGTACCTCGATGGGGATGAATCCATCCTTGCAGGCGATGTCGACCGGGAAGCACTGGTTGAGGCAACAGAAGGGTATGTCGGTGCGGATATCGAGGCACTCGTCAGGGAGGCAAAACTTGGCGCTATGCGAGAGTTCATCGCCGCAATGGCGAAGAAGAGCGATATCGAACGCACTGATGCGCTCCCCAACGTGAGGGTTACAAAGAAACACTTTGATACTGCGATGAAGAAGGTAAAAGCAACCCTTGACCGGGAAGCCATCGAAAAGAACGAACGGCTTGCGTGGAGCATTCTTTACAATGAGGAGGAACGCTCAATTCTGGAAAAGGCGGGTTCTCTACTCACCCGTGCAGGATTCGGCCACAAGGATAATGAAAAGATACAGAACGCCCGAAATATTCTCAGAAGCAAAACATTCGGAAAAAATAAAGATTTTCCTGCAATTCAGGAACAGACAGAAGCCCTTGAAGGGCTTCTCGAATCCTGATTTAAGAAAGATAAACCGTGATTATTATGACAGAAGAACCCAACGATCGGGTAAGGCAATACACAGAACTGATACGCAGACTCTTTGAAGAGGCAATGGGATCGAAAGATATTCTCCCCGGGGAACTCAATATCATCATAGCTACAGTAAGTGTGCCAAACGATGTAAATGCAGAAGCACAACATACCTGGAAACCCGACATACGAAAACCAGTTTCAGAACAGTATGAACACGATGGTATCGTTACCATCACCGCAGACCTTCCGGGCACAATCCCGGGAGATATTCGTTTTGCGGTTTATCAGGATATCCTCTACCTCGTAGCACATGCAGAAAAAACCATTTACCGCGCGACATATCCAATTGAAGGGGCGTTACCGGACACGCTAACTAACACCTACAAAAACGGCGTTATTGAGTTTACTTACAAAAAAGAAGAACGGGAAGATGACAAAATACAATTGAATGATGTGATGGAATATGATGAATAAATCCCAGAAAGAGAGGAACGGATAATTACCACGGAAGATATATCACGATGCATGAAGACCCTGCGGCAATACCTCGATGAGACTCCGTGTGAGAAACCCCTCAAAGACCTCATCGAGCTCATCGCATACCAGTCAATTCCCATACGGGATGCGTTCATTGACAACCAGACCTATGCAGGAACAGAGAACACCTACGGGGAAGAACAGGCGGCTCTCGACAAATGGGCCGACAATCATCTGATATCTGTTCTGGGCGAATCAGGTTTGGTACAGGAAATTGCTTCAGAGGAACAGGCAGATATTGTCCGGTTCCCTGATGCATTGGGCAAATATGCAATTGTAATGGATCCCCTCGACGGGTCATCCCTGATTCAGGTTAATCTCGCAGTCGGCACCATCATCGGCATCTTCAGGGGAAAAAATGCACTGCAGAAGGGAGAAGACCTTGCGGTTGCGATGTATATGCTCTACGGGCCGATGACCGTTCTTACCATCACGACAGGAGATGGCGTATCCACCTTTGCCTTAAATTCGAAAGGCATCTTTGCGCTCCTGAAAGAAAATATTCAGATGCCTGAGGGGAAAATCTTTGGAAGTGGCGGTACCCGGAATGAATGGCTTCCGGGTCACCAGAATTTCATCACACACTGCGAGCAGAAAGACGGAAAATTGAGATATTCCGGTTCCTTTGTCGCGGACTTCCACCAGATTCTGACTTATGGTGGCATCTACTGTTACCCGGCAACTCAGGGGAAAACTGATGGAAAACTCAGGCTGGTCTTTGAAGCAAACCCAATCGGTTTCATAGCGAAACAGGCAGGCGGCGCAATCAGTGATGGAACACGGGATCTCCTCACGGTTGTGCCAAATAAACCGGATCATCGCACGCCCATTTACGTAGGAAGTAAAAAGATTGTTGAATCAGTAGAATCCTGCATGAGAGGATGCTGATTTCACTCATTTTCTGAAAATTTCATTCAATATCTCAAACTGCGTAGGGAGAGGCAGGAGAAAGATTACCCTCACACTTCCCGCAGAAAGTTTAAACAAAAGTTTAACTATGGTATAACACTACTTAAATAGAGATGGTAAACAGTATTGTCCTCCCGATCAAAAAGGTGTTCGCTCTCGTAGATTCTCAGATTGTTGTTGAAATTAAGGACAGTGAGCGGATTCTTCAGGGGCGCCTTGTCGCAGTGGATGAGCACCTCAATATTCAGATGGACCAGACGAGTGAATACACAAACGGCCAGAGAGGACGGGCACTTGGGACTGTTGTTATCAGAGGAAGCAACATTCTGACGATTGCACCGGTACTCTGAACAGGCACATAATATGACAGATATTGCAGAAAATGCACTTAGGGTTATTCAGTCACATCCCGATGGAGTTTTACAGAGTGAACTCTGGAAAGAGCTTGAGATCGACAGCAGAAAATGCTCGCGTGTCGTAAAAGCACTCCTTGACGACGAAAAAATTGACCGTGTTGAATACCGAAAGGAAGGACAGCGGACCTATCTTCTGAAAGCAAAAAAAACTGCTGTGAATCCAGCGCTTTTGATTGCTGGAGGAGCGCTTCTCCCCTGCATCTGCTGTGAAGAAGAATGCGAAGTGCTTGCCTGCCCCCTGCTTCTTGACTGGATGTATCAACTCGCTATCGAGGGATACCAAAAACAATAGATAATTATATCTCCTCATTTTTCATTCAGTAGAGTATGCAGAGTGATAACGAGATTGCAACGTCACAGACAACTGCAAATCTTTTGCTTGTCGTAATCACGGTCATCCTCGCTATCCTTCTGTTCCTGATGCTCCATATACCCGATTTTGACATGACATTCTCCGGACCTCCGGTCATCTTCAAAATAATATCCATTGAGAGTTCTGCCCCAACATTTCAAAGTCAGATCACCCTAAGAAATGTTTTAGATAAAGATTATATGAACAAGGAACTCTCGGCAAAGATATATCGTAATGATGTGATGCTTCCCTGTACGATTCTTACACTAAATACGCATGAATTCATACCCACTGCCCATTACGGAGTTAAAACCTTCAAGGGACAAGGAGGGTGCACTGACATATGGAGCTATAACCAGTTGCTACGAATGGACCTCTCGGACGGGTTTATTCACCCGGGTGATGTCATCAGAGTGGACATCATACAAACAGCAACGGACAAGGTGATTTCACGGGATTCCCGGAAAGCCTAATATTTCCCCTAAAATGAGATTCATATAGATTCAGATTCAAGGACTTCATTAATGAAGGTAAACTTCAAACGGTATGGACTCTATCTTGTCAGATGGCAGTTATCTACACCAATCCTTGCAGGTGTTGGCATTGTACTTGCATCGATGGGCGCTCTTGTTGCGGCGATTGTTGCAAACCTGATCGGCGGGCTCCTGTTCTTCTGGGTCGACAGATTCATCTTCACCTCAGAGACACTGGATGCCCAATGGGAAGTAAAAGAGAACATCTGCTGTATTGACTGCGGAAAAGTGTCACGAGGATATCGATTGGTGCGGGCAAAATCCTATGACCGTTCAGATGATCCAGAGCCTGAGTTCAGATGCGAGGAATGTTCTATTAAGAAATCCGATGAACTGAAACGCAAAGGACATAACCATTAATTTTTTTCTTGCCTTTTTTTGCACGGAACCTTCAAGGATATAACTGAAGGGAAACAAAATAGATTATAATGGTTATCGACCGCAGTCAGGTCTGTATATTTATTCCGACCCTCAACGAAGAACCGACCATAGGTGAACTCATATCAAGGTTCAGGGAACGGGGATATTCACACATTTTTGTGATGGACGGAAACAGCACTGACAAGACAGCAGAGGTTGCAAGGAAAGCTGGTGCTGAAGTAATGCTTCAGAAATCACGCGGCAAAGGCAATGCAATCATCGAGAGTATTGAACATTTCAGGCACCCGTACATCCTGATGCTGGACGGGGACCTGACCTATCTGCCGGAAGATGCGGAACTCATGCTTGAACCCCTCATGAGCGGATGTGACCATGTCATCGGAAACCGGCTTGAATCTCCTGAGACTGGCGCGCTTTCCCGCCTCAATCTCTTTGGCAATAAGGTCATAAATGACCTCTTCCGGATGGCCCATGGACGCTATCTGGCCGACATCCTCTCCGGATACCGGGCATTTACGCTGGAAAGCATCCGGCAGATGAATCTCAAAGAAGCAGGATTCGGGATTGAAACAGAGATTTCATCTGAGTCCATCCGCAACCAGCAGAAGGTACACATAGTTTCCATACATTATGTGAAACGGCCGGGGACCGCAACAAAACTCCGCCCATTCCATGACGGAGCCAAAATTATATCGACTCTTTACCGACTTGCAAAGCGTAGCAATCCAATGTTTTATTTCGGGATGATCGGCGGAGTTATCACCCTTCTGGGTGCGCTGACTGGCGTGTATGTAGTCTATGAATGGACAAATGGTATCGAGCACCTGCCGTTAACCATCCTCACGGCTCTTATTATCATGGGAGGCATTCAGGCATTTATGTTCGGTATCCTGAGTGACATTATGCTATCAAACCAGCAGGAGCTCAGGAGAGAGATTCAGGCCCTCAAAAATCAGAGGCCCCCGAAATAACAAGTATCCGTGCGGCATGTTCAGCTGCGGCCGTGAGGATATACGCATCGACAAGCCGTTCTGCCCGTGCAAAGGTTCCGTGACCCCGCGCAATGACAAGAGGTGAAGAGACAAGGGCACGTCCGACATTCTCTGCAAGCGCCTCAGTGCCCGGTTCACCGCCGACAACCGGTATCTTTGGCAGAAGCATCCTGCCTTCACTATCAGCCGGGATAATAGTATCACGAGAGAGTGACAGCGCCACTGCATAGGCCGGATGTGCATGAACTATTGCCCCTGCATCCGTGTGGCGATAGACCTGCAGGTGGACGCGGTATTCACTGGATGCACCAGCTTCCGGTACCCCTTCGTCTGAGACAAATATTGAGATTGCAGGGACATCCAGAAATGAACCGGTCGGAGTAATTTCAAACCCACCTTCAACACGCCGGCTCATATTGCCAAACACCGAGGTCACCAGTCTTTCCTGATGAAGTCGGGTTCCGACATTCAGAAATTCGGTATCATGCATTCTTTACACCTCTTCTTAAAACAATAATTTTTAGCATATTCAACGAACCAGGCATGGCATTGCCGGTGAGCCAGATTATCTTTAGGCAGCAGGTGGCAGAAGATCGCCTGCAGATCGGCCCCTTTCAGGGAGATGCCCGCACAGGCACAAATTTTGTGGGTATAGGCATCGATTACAAAAACGGGTCGGTTAAATCCGTAACAGAGAATACTGTCCGCAGTCTCCGGCCCCACCCCTTTAATCGCAAGAAAAAAGGCACGCAGAGAAAGAGTCGAACACCCAGCGAGATAACCTGTACCCCCACAGGAAAGAACCGTGGATGCCACGCATTTCAGTCGGGCACGTTTTATCCGGTAAAATCCAGTAGAGTAAATCGCCTCTTCAACCGTACGGTCAGAGGATTCTTGAATTCCCCTGAGAGAACAGATGCCGGCTTCGTGCAACCGTTCCAGTGCAGTCAGAACATTCGCCCAGCGGGTCTGTTGGGTGAGAACAGCACCAATGATCACTTCTTCAGGATCACCCGGCCACCACTCAATATCACCAAATGATTTCTGAAAAAAGGTGATAATCTGTTCTGCCTTCTCTTGTTCCCGAATCATACCGACCCGTTCTGCCTCATAGAGAGAGTTAGTCTGTCAGGGGTTCAAGAAGACGCCTGAGTGTTTCTGCGGGAGTAACTCCTTCCAAACGCTCCTTTACCTGTCCGTCCTTCTCGATGATCAGTGTCGGCACAACCATAATGCCATACTTCTGTGCCAAATCGAGATGGTCGTCCACATCAATCTTCTTAATTTCCACTGCATCCCCCATCATCTCTTTGAGCTTTTCAAGTTCAGGAGTCTGAAGGTTACAGGGTCCGCACCAGACGGCGAAAAAATCCATCAATACTGGTTTTGACATATTTGATCCTCATCAATGTGTGAGAATACGAAAAATATAAGGATTGTGATGGGAGATCGCTGACTTCAGCGATCACCCGGATTTTTTGAAAGAATAGCCATAATGATCTTACCGTAGGCGGGACGGGTGATGAACACACCAATCAGCACACCAAGTATGGTGATAATGGCAAATCCACGAAGGCTTGCAAGATCCATCACTGCAAGCGGAAGCATCGCAACGATCGTCGTACCTGCTGCCACCATGATGATGGCGAGTGCACGGTTTAGTCGTTTCAAATAGAGACTTTGTGACGGTACGCGTCCCTCATAGATGACTTCATCAGTTATTACCACAAGCTGGTCAATACCGGTTCCAAGCACCGCAATAAGACCCGCAATACTTGCAAGATCCAGTTGCTGAATATAGGTTGCAATGCCCAGCAGAATGATAACTTCTGCAACGGTAGTTCCCATCATCGGAAGCACAATAGCAGGCTCGCGATACCAGTAGTATACGACGGCCCCAACCGCCAGAAGGGCAAAAATGCCTGCAATTACAGACATTGTCTTGAAATGATCCCCGAGCGTTGCAGAAACTGAACCGGACCCTGCCATATCCACATCAACGGGGAGTGCACCAGCGCGCAGGTGGATTTCGAGTGCTTTTGCGGCTTCAAGTCCTGTTTGACCAGAGCCTGTTGTTGAACGGAGCTCACGGACAGGAATAGTCTTTAGCTCCATCGCCAGCTGGGGGTTCAGGGCCGCGCTGTAGACGACATCTCCATCCAGAAGCATCATAATCTCATGAGCTTCGGGATTCGTGGTTGCACCATAGGCATTTGCAGCCTTTTGGAATGCAGTGGCTCCATCCTCAGTAAGGCTGAAGCCGACACCCCAAATGCCACTGCCCGGAGGACTCTGTGTTGGCGTGGAGACACTCTTGATCGAGTCTCCATAGAGCACATGTTCAGACTCATTTCCCGCAGTCTGAATTCGTATCTCAAACTTGCCCTGCGTACCAACGATCTCCTGAGCTGTATGGATGTCAACACCCGCGAGTTCGAGCCTGATGTACGTGGTCACGCCGTTGATTCCGGTGATCGTATTGATACGTGCATCCTTTGTGCCGAGATTATTGACCTTATTCTCAAGAATTAGTTTGATCTGTTCACCAGTCTCTTTTGAGACACCAGTCTCATATGTGACGACAGACCCGCCGTTCTCTTTAAAGACCGTTTCCAACTCATCCCGGGTAAAGGGTGCCCGAATCTCCATCCGGTCTTTTTCAAAGAGGAACACCTCAGTATCCAGCGCTTTCCCGATGCGATTTGCAAAGTTATCCGGGTCATCTGTGGTGGTAAACCGGACAACTTCCGAACGGAATGATAACTGAATCCACGAGCCACCTTCAAGGTCAAGTCCGAGCTGGAGGTTTCCCGTTGCTCCGTTTGCTATACCCGGCGGAATCACATAGATGCTTACGATGGAAAACACCACTAAGATAAGCATCAGGGCAACGCGCCAGTCCTTTAGTGTCTGGACAAGACCGCTTTTATTTTCGTCACTCATCTTTTGTCACCCCCTACATACCATGTCAAAATTCCTACATTCAGCATCCAGGTATTCATAAGATCAACGAAAAGACCTATTAAAAGGACGGCTGAGATATCACGAATAATATCAATCTGTCCAATCCATGAGACAATTAACATCAGAGCGACTGCACTGATGGTGGTCGATGTCATGGTAAATCCGGTACGAAATGCTCCCTGAATCTTTTCAGAAAACTTTCCTTTCCGTTTCAGAACCCGTGTCGTCAGCAGAATATCACTGTCTACCGAGTATCCTATAAGCATTAACAGGGCCGCAGTTGTGCCAAGACTGAGCGTGAGCCCGACCACATTCATGAGAGATGCGGTAATGATAATGTTAGATAATGCTGCGAGTACAACAGCAATTGACGGAACAACGGTCTTAAAGACAAGGAAAACAATAATAGCCATACCGATAAATGAGAAGAGAAGTGCCAAGAGTGCCTGTGACTGCAGGGTCTTTCCAAACGTTTCTCCAATCTGATCAACTTTTGCACCTGGGTACCGTGCGTCGATAAGTTCTGTGAGTGTCAGGAAATCCTCATCAGGCATAATCTCAAACACTACATAATATCCTCCGTTCATCCCTTCACCGATACTTTTCAGGGGATATCCAAAGAAATATGCCTCAATATCCGCCTGAGACTCTTCCATCGGTGGAATCGTCACAGCAACACCTCCGGCAAAATCAATTCCCGGGCTGACAGGCATGCCTGTCGTGAGTGTATTAAACCCAAGGAAAAGAAATGAGATTACCAGTAACACAAGTGGCAGCATAACCAACTGCCGGACTGTGTATTTACTGATATCATAGGTTGGAAATTTCATACAGACAAATATTTGGGAATGAAGGGATTAAATATGATGCATCCTGAAGATTCACTTGGTCTGATTTACGGCAATTTTATAAAATATATGGATGATGACGCGGATTCTACCGAATTTTTTGATACTCATTCAGTTCCGGATATGTATCCACAATCCCGCATTTAGATTCGATACGATTATATACCGTCGGTTCAAATGAGCGTATATGCGATATGCGGCCGATCTAAAGCACGAAATAGAGCGCCGTTTAAAAGACTATCTTAAACGGGACACATCAGGCATTCGACATGAACTCCTGAGTATCTTTATTAAAACCAGATCAGTTACCATCCCTGAGGCATTTGAGCAGTTGAAAGAAAAGTTTAGTATCAGCATCCAGTCTGTTGCATCGATGATTGGAACTGTTGCCTCACGGATCGGAATTCTCAGTGTGCAAAAGAAAAATGACAATGCAACGAGCGTCTATATACTTAAGGACAAGTATACGGACATGGTCAGCTCACTGATTCAGGCAGTTTAATCTACTGCCGTATCAAAACCTATTTTTATCCAGATATTCAACTTGTAATACAGTATGGAAAAATGTGATGACGATTGTGCTGTCGGACACAATATTGTTGTCTCTGATGACGTTAAATCCTATATTCTTCAGAGAAATATTGATTTCAGGGTATGCACAACCTGCGGGGGACCAGTGTTACTTTCCACCGCCGTAAAACCCCCGAAACCAACAGATTATGAAATTTATGTTGGGGAGAATATTATTTATGTTTCCATGTATCAGGCCAGATACATGGACCGAATCGATATGGATATGATCCCTGCATACGGCAATTACCTTTAAGAACAGTTGTAAACACGATGTCTTTTTCTGAACGGGAACACACAGCAGACGTTTTGATGCATGTATGCGGTGCAACCAAACAAGAACTCTATGAAGAAGCGGGACGTGCCCTTTTTTCGGTGATGTTCCCTCTCTGCACCCGGGGAGAGGTCATGATTCAGTTTACTCTCAGTGGAAAGGAAGAGGAACGTCTGCTTCATGAATTCCTCTCAGAAATCCTTTTTTATGCTGAGGTTGAGTGTGTGGCACTATACCGGGCAAAAGTGACGTTGACACCCTCAGGTCTTTCAGCAGAGTTGTTCGGAGAACCATACCAAAGAGAGAGGCATGGAAGCGGGACTGAAGTGAAGGGGATATCACTCTCAGGAATGGAGATAAAGAGAACCGACGATGGGTGGTGTACGTTGGTTCTCTTCGATGTGTAACGAAGGAGACGTGACATAAAATGATGGATAAAATTATTCGGAAAAAAGAATACGAATGGGAGGTCCCCATCGGTACCGTTCCGGGAATGCGAGTACCTGGCCGGTTTTATCTTTCAGAGGAATTGATGGGAACTCTGGAGGAAGGAGCCGTACAGCAGCTTGCGAATATCGCAACACTCCCCGGAATATGCAAAAACGCTCTTGCAATGCCGGATATCCACTGGGGATATGGATTTCCCATCGGCGGAGTGGGAGCGTTCACCATGGACGAAGGAGTCATCTCACCCGGCGGAGTGGGATTTGATATCAACTGCGGCGTGCGGTTGATGGCAACGCCTCTGAAACGAAGTGATCTGGGGCAGATGAAAAACGTCCTGCAGGAGATTTATGACATTATTCCTACCGGCGTCGGTACAAAAAGCTGCATCACCGTGAAAGACGGAGAACTCAATACTATAATGACCGAGGGCGCCCGATGGGCGATAGAAGAGGGATATGGGACCGAGCGTGACCTTTTCTGGTGTGAGGGGCAGGGATGCATCGAAGGCGCTGACATATCCCATGTCAGCCAGAAGGCACGCAAACGCGGCAGACCGCAATGCGGCACCCTTGGTTCAGGCAATCACTTCCTTGAATTTCAGTGTGTAGAGGAGATCTTTGAACCAGAAGCCGCACAGGCATTCGGCATTGAGGCAGACCAGATATGCATCATGATCCATTGCGGTTCACGCGGGCTTGGTCACCAGATATGCACAGATTACCTGACAACGTTGGAGGACGCAGCAAAGAAATATCAGATACCTCTCGCAGACAACCAGCTCGCCTGCGCACCTCTGAGGAGTCCCGAAGGAGAGGCATATCTTTCGGCTATGGCATGTGCCGCAAACTATGCATGGGTAAATCGCCAGATAATCATGCATCTGACACGCGAGGTATTATCTCGGAATTTTTCCCTGTCAGCAGAGGAGATGCCGCTTGTCTATGATGTGACCCACAACATTGCAAAAATTGAAGAGCATATGGTGGACGGAAAGCGTACAACCCTCTGCGTTCACCGGAAGGGAGCAACCCGGGCATTTGGCCCAAACAGCCGTGATCTACCGCCGGGTTGTGATGCGATTGGTCAGCCGGTAATTATCCCCGGAAGTATGGGAAGTTCATCATATCTTTTGAGGGGAACGCATGGCGCCATGGACAAGACATTCGGCAGCACCTGTCATGGCGCGGGTCGGGTGCTTTCACGATCACAGGCAAAGAAACGTGCTTCAGGCGAGAGTATTCAGGAATCCCTCGGTAGAAGGGGCATTATTGTACTCGCACCCTCAGCGGGCACCATTGCAGAAGAGGCCCCTGACGCCTACAAACCATCAGATCAAGTGGTGGAAGTTGTTCATGAAGCCGGTATATCAGCAAAGGTTGCCCGTCTCTATCCGATAGGAGTTATCAAAGGATGATACAGAAAACAGGAGTCGCATGGGACTGTTCCTTACCGTTTATCAGATACATCGAAGATACCGGCATCACCTGTGAATTAATCACGCCACAGATGATAGGGGCCCCGTATTATCGGGGAAAACTTGTCTCCCTCATCATCCCGACAGGGTTTGGTAATAAGGCATATTCAGGCCTCCTTCCGGCACTGAGAGCGTCATCAGCGAGAATTAAACGATTTCTGGATAAGGGAGGAAGGGTTATTGTCTTCGGTGCGATGTCTACCGAGGCGGATCGCTACGACTGGCTTCCCGTCACGGTTGAGTATGTGAGTGGGTATTTCAGCAGCCCGGTGCATCTTATCAAAGATGATCCCATTACAACCATTTTTGAGGATTTTGATACCAGTGAAATCGACTGTGATGGTTACATAAAAGATCCCCAAGGTGATGTCTTGGCACATACCGATGACGGCAAGGCCATTGTGGTTTCATACCCCATTGGGAAAGGCACTCTCATCGTGACAACCATCCATGAATATCCTTCACGGGGATTTATACGGCATTTTTGCACCTGTGAAAGCGAAACCTTATTTTAACAATCAACCATCTATTTTTCTAGTACCGAACCTTCGGGTGTTTTCTATGAGTGGTTATAATATATGCGCAGATTCAGATGCTGGCGACCTTGCAGAAGTTGCCCTTGCAGTCCATGAAATCATTAATCGCCTGCCTGTGACAGCAAAATCCCTGAACAATCCCGGAGTAAGAATTGAGAAGGGCGTGATAGTTGACAATGCATATACCGGGCCGGTTCTTGAATTGGCAATACGAAAGAACCATCTGATAAAAACTATCCCAAAGACAGGAGCATATGCAAACGTAGCTGTTGTCGTTGCCCCAATACGAGATACTGATGGAAAAGCAATCGCTGCCATAGGACTTGTGGACATCTCCGGCATCTTTGATCTCGCTATTATGATGGGACACCAGTCAGCAATTCTCAAAGAAGTGTGTGGCAAAGACCCCTGTCCCCTCCCCTCCGAGGCCATTGCTTCAAAGAAGTGATTATACATGAATACGACCGCAAACCAGATACTCAGCATTCTTGAAAAAGGTGGAACACCCATCTCTCGCGAAGAAATTAGCACAAAGATAGGAGTACCCGAGGCAGAAATTAAGGATAGTATTAAAGAACTTCGCGAACTGGGATATGAAATAGAAGAATCTAAAGAAGCAGGTTATCGACTTGTGCAACGCACCGACCGACTCTTACCATACGAAGTAAAACGGCACCTGAGGACAGATTTCATTGGGCAAAGGATAGAATATTACCCGTCTATTTCTTCAACCACCATGGTTGCAAAGGAACTCTTAGTAAAGACATCCGTTTCAGAGTTGAACGGGATCATGATCATCGCAGAAGAACAGTCCGGCGGTTTTGGCCGTCTCGACCGCCCGTGGTTCTCTCCTCACGGAGGCATCTGGACAACGATTCTTTTGAAACCAAAGATGCCTGTTGACCGCGTTTTTATGCTGACAATGGCAAGTTCTATCGCCATTGTTCGGGCCATCAGAAAACTGTATAGGATAGGCGCCCTCATCAAGTGGCCCAATGACATCTACATCGGCGACCAGAAAGTAGCGGGAATTTTGCTTGAAATATCCGCCGAAGGAGGAGAGGTAGAGCACTGCATACTGGGTATTGGCGTTGATGCAAACATTCCACAAGAGGCCCTTCCCAAGAATCTGAATACACCTGTTACCTCACTCATGATCGAACACGGAGAACCCATCGATAGGGCAGCATTTCTGGCACACCTGCTCCGTGAGTTTGAACGGCGCTATCAGCAAATTGAGATGGGCGAATATGATTCTATCGTGCGCGAATGGAAGAGTCTCTCATTAACACTCGACAAACGGGTCAAGATTAAAACCCCCCGCCTATCCTTTGAAGGAACAGCAATTGACATTGATGAGTATGGTGCCCTGATTGTACGGCGCGACAATGGCAAGACCGAGCGGGTATTCTCCGGGGATTGCACCCCCGTCTAAATTATTTTTCGAGACACCTGCGAAATAAAATAAAGGTTACATGTACGGTAACGAACAACGAAGTCATCTGATATCCCTGACAGCAGCATTTGTAGCACTGATCGCCGTTGGTGGGTGGGTCTCTCTGCCAATCCCTCCCGTCCCGGTTACCCTGCAAACGTTTTTCGTTCTGTTAGCAGCAGTTGTGATGGGTAGGTCTGCTGTCCTGCCGGTCTCAGTTTACCTGCTTCTTGGAACGCTGAATATGCCTGTATTTCACAACGGACTTGCAGGGATTGGCGTTTTATTGGGTCCAACAGGAGGTTACCTCATTGGATTTATCCCCGCAGTTCTTGTAGCAGGCCTTGCCTATGAACAAGATAACCGGATAATCAAGGCCGGAGGAATTGTCGCAGCCACCCTGACAATCTACTTATTTGGTATTGCATGGATGTCATACTCAACGGGGATGGCACTGGCACAGGCAGTAGTCCTTGGTTTAGTGCCATTCATCGTAGGGGATCTATTGAAAGGAATTGCCGCATTTATGATCGGAGAACGTATCTGATGATTCAGGCACACCACGTGTCTCACCGTATACTGGAGATTGACTCTCTCCGGATTGGGCAGGGGCATACCGCCATTATCGGCCAAAACGGAAGTGGAAAAACCACCTTTCTGAAACTATGCGCAGGAATTGAACTCCCCCACCACGGAACGCTGACCATATCAGATAAAAAACCGCGGGAAGTGCACATTGGATGGGTGGGCGAAGTCCCCGACAATAACCTCGTTTTTCGAACGGTAGATGATGAAGCGGCATCCGGCCTGCGGTTTCAAAGAACTCCGCCGGATGAGATCGGGAAAATTACCCGTGCGGTTCTTTCTGAGATGGGAATCGGGCACCTCAAGAACCGCGCTAATCACACCCTCTCCGGGGGAGAAAAAGTGCTCGTAGCGTGTGCAGCAGCTCTCTCCCTCTCTCCAGAGGTACTCATCCTCGATGAGGCAGACACCCACCTTGACCGAAACGCAGCGAAAAGACTTGAAACCATCATACAAAGGCGACCTGCCCCCTGCATTCTTCAGTGTACACAGGATATGGACACCGCATCCCGCGCTGACCGGGTGGTATATTTTGCCGAAGGTCGTCCCCGGTATGTTGGAACACCCGAAGAGGTCTTTTCCCACCTGCGTGAAACTGAGATGTATCCCTCACTATGGAGAATAGCCGAATGCATCTGAGAGCAGAACACCTTTCCCTTACGCGTGATGATTGGGCACTCACCGCCGACGGAATCTTTTCACCGGGCATTCATTTGGTGACCGGCCCTGTGGGAAGCGGAAAGACAACGCTCGCATCAGCCCTTGCCGGGATATTTACACCTACAGAGGGGCGAGTCACGAGCGATGAAATCTCCCGCCTTACCCTCTCCATGCAGTTTCCCGAATATCATGTGACCGGGTTTCTGGTGAAAGATGAAATTCGGTCATGGAATCTTCCGGTGGAAGAGACACTCCAAAAGGCAGACCTTGCAGGAAGGCAGCAGGTGAAAACCCTCACTCTTTCCCGTGGAGAACTCAAACGCCTGCATCTGACCTGCCTTCTCGGAGTCAACTGGGATGCGGTGATACTGGACGAACCGTTTGCGGGACTCGACTGTAAAGAGAAAGCCCGCACCTGTGCTGCAATCGAAGAGAAAAAACACCCGATAATGATTATTTTCACCCATGAACAGGCAGTTCTTCCGGCAGCAGACTATATCTGGGAAATTGAAGATGGTGCTTTTGTCTTTCGGGGAAGCGTCCCGGAGGCGATCCCAAAATGGAAGGGGGCACCCCGGTATCTTACCCGTGCCCTTGAAGAGGGTGCACACCCGAAAAATATCCGATTGCAGGATGCAGAGGAGGCGCTATGCAGGATGCACGCCTGAGATTAGGGGCTACCCTCTTGCTCTCATTTGCCGCCTTTAGTTCAATATTCGGCGCAGTGATGGCACTTTTTTGGTGGATAGTCGTAGCACGTGGAGAGCGTAACCTCCCGGGGAGACGCGCCGGCAGTGTTATCTTCGGTGCAATAATTCTTCTTGCCGTATTCACACAGGCATTCGGGGGCGATGGCATATCATACGGAGTCCGCATGATAGTTATCACCCTCATTGCATTCTGGGCGTTCGGGCACGGACGGGAGGGGGACCTGATGAACACGGCAGTCTGGGCGTTTGGCGATCATATCGGGTTTGACCTCGGACTGACTGCGGAGATGGCAGTCTCCTCCCTCAGGCGCATCGAAAAAGATGTTCACAATATCAGAAATGCCATCCGGCTGAAAGGAAGCAGAGGGATAGTAAATGATCTGATATCACTGGGGTTCACCCTAACTATTATGCAGATTTACCGGGCACGCGAACAGGGAATAATTCTTGCAACGCGGGGATATCAGGGAGGGGGGACATATACCCCTTCATTCAGTCGTTCCAAAATAGATATTTATGCATTTTTTGGTTCATTCATCATAATTATGGCCGTTTCCGTATCATTCGTTGGGTATTTATAGAGTCAGGAGCAACCTTGTAAAGGTTCGACAATATCAATATTCTTCCCCTTAGAGGTGATTTATGAGTACTGTTAATCCTGTAAAAATTACTGACACGACCCTTAGGGATGCACACCAGTCTTTGATAGCAACCCGCCTTAAAACAGAGGATATGACAGAACTGGCCCGTGCCATCGATTCCGTTGGATTTTTTTCAGTGGAAGCATGGGGGGGCGCAACATTTGACACTGCAATACGGTTCCTAAATGATGACCCATGGGAGCGTCTGCGCACCTTAAAAGAAGGTTTTGAGAAAACACCAATACAGATGCTTTTGCGCGGACAGAATCTTGTCGGATACCGACATTACCCGGACGATGTGGTGGTAAAGTTCATCGAGGCGGCCGGCAGATATGGTGTCGACATCTTCAGAGTTTTTGATGCACTCAATGATATCCGCAATATGCAAAAATCCATGGAGGTTGTCCGGGATATCGGTGCACACCTTCAGGGCACAATATCATATACTACAAGCCCGGTGCATAGCATTGAGGGCTTTATTGAACAGGCAAAGAATCTCTATGCACTCGAATGTGATTCTATATGCATCAAGGATATGGCCGGCCTTATTATGCCGGAAGCAACGCGAGAACTGGTAGCTGGTATTAAAAGAGAGATAGACATTCCAATAGACCTCCACAGTCATTCTACAAGCGGCATCGCACCAATGAGTTATCAGGCCGCAATTGAGGCGGGGGTTGATATTCTGGATACCGCAATGTCTCCATTTTCCATGGGCACATCACAACCCCCAACCGAGAGCATTGTGGCAAGTCTCATGGGAACGGACCGGGACACCGGTATTGATTTGATGAAACTCCGGCCGATACGAAACATCTGCCTTTCCATCCGGGAGAAGTACACGCCGCTCGTGAACTCAATCTCAGAACGAGTTGACAGTGATGTGCTTATCTATCAGTTACCGGGAGGCATGATCTCAAATCTGGTATCACAGCTCAAAGAACAGGATGCGCTACACCGCTTAGAAGACGTACACAAGGAGATTCCCCGGGTGCGAAAAGACCTCGGGTATCCACCACTTGTGACACCCACCAGCCAGATTGTAGGGACACAGGCAGTCCTCAATGTGCTGATGGGAGGCGAACGCTACTCAAGTGTCACCAAAGAAGTCAAGGACTATGTGCTTGGTCTCTATGGGAAACCGCCCACCCCTATCTCTGATGAGATTCGTAGCCGTATCATCGGTAATGATGAGCCATTCACCGGACGGCCAGGCGATCTTCTCGAACCCGCCTATGAGAGAATGGCCATTGAGGCACGGGAAGAGGGTATCGTCAAAAAAGACGAAGATATCCTCACATATATCCTTTATCCGGCGATTGCACCATCATTTTTGCGTGGTGAGCGTGTCGCAGAATTAATTCCATGCAAGGTGGAATGCGGTGCTGCGAGGGCAGATCTCATTCCCACCACAATGGACGTAGAGGTTGACGGCGAGATATTTGCCATCCGTATTCTCTCAGTTGACGGCGGCGATCTCAGGGATGGCGAATCCATGGGAGCAAAGCAGATCCCCCGTGCTGCCTTAAAAGGTGGGATTAAATCAAATATTCAGGGCATGGTTCTGAAAGTTGAGACCCGCATCGGTGCCGAGGTGAAAAAGGGAGATACTCTTGTCGTTCTTGAAGCAATGAAGATGGAGAATCCTATCGTCTCAACGACAGACGGCAAGGTAACAAGCATCTTTGTTGATGTAGGTGACGCTGTCCGGAATGGAGACGTCTTACTGGTGATCGAGTGACGTATTTCGAAAGGGTGCTTGTTGCAAACCGGGGAGAGGTTGCAATCCGTGTCATGCGTGCATGCCGTGAGATGGGAATTGATACCGTTTCCATTTATTCAGAATCAGATAGAAATTCGCTTCATGTCAAGTATGCGGATGAATCATTTCTCGTTGGAGAGGCGCACCCATCTAAGAGTTACCTGAATCAGGATCGCATTATTGATATCGCAAAGAAGAGCGACACCGATGCAATCCATCCAGGATACGGATTCCTTGCAGAAAATGCCGTATTTGCCCGGCGGTGTGAGGAAGAAGGGATCACCTTTATCGGCCCGTCATGGCGGTCTATTGAAGCGATGGGTTCCAAACTTGGCTCCAAACGTATTATGGATAAAGCCGGAGTCCCGGTTCTGCCTTATACCCCCGAGGGCATCACAACCCTTGATGAGGCAAAAAAGATCTCTTCTGCAATCGGCTACCCGGTGATTGTGAAAGCATCAGCAGGCGGCGGCGGTATCGGGATGCAGATTGTGGAAGATGAGGACTCTCTTGAGGAAGCAATCGAGAAAGGTATGCGTATCGCTACGTCTGCATTCGGTGATCCCACGGTATTTATCGAGAAGTATCTGTCCAAACCGCGCCACATCGAAGTCCAGTTGCTTGCAGACAAGTCTGGTCACAAGATCCATCTTTACGACCGCGAATGTTCCATCCAGCGGCGTCACCAGA
>LSQX01287608.1_pt1 | contig 22977 bp, 16 predicted proteins | sample 654561 | NCBI WGS metagenome assembly LSQX01 (sample SAMN04489861, study PRJNA283612) | anaerobic digester metagenome | isolation source: 4 biogas reactors fed with cattle manure at either 37C or 55C with and... | place: Denmark: Kongens Lyngby | collected 2014
CCTCTGTGCCGAGGCTTCGTGAGTGAAAGCACATAATAAGATAAAAATTGAGAAAAAGTAAAAACATTTTTTCATAATAATTGGTTTTAGTTATTAATAAATGGTTTTTAAACGTTTGTTTAAGTATGTGAGACAAAGCTATGACCTGAAATCGCCCGGCACAATACCGAAAAAGTGGTAATTTTTGTTTAAAACCAATTGAAGTATTTCCAAAAACGTTAATAAAATAATTTATAATCGGCTTCCATGTATAATATTTATGATTCCAAAAATGGTTTGGTGACGAGCAATACCGAAAGAGGTGGTATGCTGAGAATTCCTAAATTTGGTTTCAATAAATGTTTCCAAATATGGTCAATCACGTTTAAATATTATTTTACTTTTGCTTCTTGATTTTAATTTCCGGTGACTAAGAAACTTAAATTTTACACGATGAATAAAAAGTGCATTTTTCAATTATTTCTTATTGGATTTACATTGATATTTTTGATTTCGTGTGGTTCGAATGAAGTACAAAACAGCAATCAAGTAATCGTAGTCGGTGAAATGAAGAATGTTATGCGCAAAGGAGAATTGCAAGCTTCTATCGCTCTTGACACCATAAGTGATAAATCTAATTTATACGGTCTCGGCCCTTTGGAATACTTACGAGGAGAAATTCTTATTCTCGACGGTAAAGCGTATCAATCTCTCGTGTCTTCCGACTCTACCATGATCGTTGAGGAAACTTATAATATTAAAGCGCCTTTTTTCGGATATGCAACTATTCCAGAATGGAATGAAGTAAAACTCCCGGAGCACATTCAAAACATTACAGATTTAGAACTTTATTTGGATGAAATTACGAAATCTTCACCAAGACCCTTTTTTTTCAAATTGGAAGGAACGGTTGATACTGCGTCCATTCATATTGTAAATTTACCGGAAGGCTCTAAAGTAAGTTCTCCGCAAGAAGCGCATCAAGGAATGGTGAATTATGAACTTGAAGATGAGGAGGTAGTTATCGTGGGATTTTTTTCTACGGAACATCAAACGATTTTTACACATCATGACACCTATGTTCATCTTCATTTAATCACTGCAGATCGGAAACAAATGGGGCATCTGGATGCGGTATCCTTCAAGAAAGGAACCATGACGCTTTACTTACCCAATAATAAATAGTTTTAGATTTTATAGGGGGGCAGAAGGGTTGCACCCCAATCGTTGCATTTGATAGGTGATACGCTTTGAGTTTAAAAAAAGAAACTTATAGTTTCCAATTCTAACTATAAGAAACTATGAATTTAAATTCGTGTCTATTAAGAAACTATCGAAGGATGTGATTATAAATACTTCCGTTCCACATAAAATGGACCGAACGGTACCACAGAGCACAAAATTACTATCATAAGCACTGAAAAAGTCCAATTAAGTTTTTTCCACATATAGATTGCGCCCATCACATACATCACAAACAGGACTCCGTGTGCCATTCCCACAGTTTGTACCATTTGCGGCATATCCCAAATATATTTTAAAGGCATCGCAATTCCCAGTAAAACGAGAAAGGAAAGTGCTTCAAGCGAAGAAATCAACCGAAAGGCTTTTATCGTATTGTCCATAATTTTTTTTTCGCAAAGATAAACAACTGATTCTGTCGGGCAAGTACTAGAATCACGCATTTTAAGCCAGCAATTCATACCGGATTTCAAGGATGTTTAGCTAAAGTTTTTTCGAGTACGCAAATTGCAATTAAGGATGTTTGTTTTTTTTAAAATCACATGGTATTTCACATAATTAATTGAGTTATAAATAGTGGGTTCATGTTGAAAATTTTTTGAGTAAACGCTTTAGAATAATAAACTGCGAATGTTTAAATCCTTTTGTATTTTTGTGGAAAACAGATTTTAAAATGAGAAATATAGAAGGGAAAACCGCTTTTATTACCGGCGGAACAAAAGGAATCGGTTACGGAATTGCCGAAGCTTTATTAAATGAAGGAATTAATGTAGCGTTGACAAGTCGCTCTCAAAAAGCTGCTTCGGAAGCTGCAAACAAGCTCAATCAACGAGCAAAAAATGCAGTGGCATTAGGATTACAAGCCGATGTTCGCAGTTATGAAGACCAGCAAAAAGCAGTAACGGCAACGCTTGAAAAATTCGGGCAAATCGATTTTGTAATTGCCAATGCGGGATTGGGACATTTTGCATCGATTGAAGAAATGACTCTTGAACAGTGGCATGAAACCATCGACACAAATTTGACCGGAGCTTTTTATACCTTAAAATCCACCTTGAACGAACTCAAAAAAAATCAAGGATATTATATTACAATTTCGAGTTTGGCGGGAACAAATTTTTTTAAAAACGGAAGTGCCTACAATGCCAGCAAATTTGGATTGACCGGATTTACCCAAGCTGCAATGTTAGATTTGAGAGCACACGGAATCAAAACAACCACGATAATGCCCGGCTCGGTGTCAACCTATTTTAACAACAACACCCCGAATCCCGAAGATGCTTGGAAAATTCAGATTGAAGATATCGGACAAATGGTAGTCAGCTTACTCAAATTGCCGCAGCGAACTTTGCCTTCAAAAATTGAAGTACGCCCCACGACTCCGGCATAATTATTCTTTATCAGGGATTTCAATATTGAGCTCTTGTAAAATTAAAGGTGTCAAATCATAAGCGGTATCCAAGTAAACGATATCGGGATTGAATTTCATAACTTGAGTGAAATTCTCAGCTTTTGCAATTTTTTCAAGTGCGGCTTCCACTTTTACATAGAGAGGACGCATAAACTCTTGTTGTTTGATTTCAATAAGTTTTAATCCGTTTTGTTGGAAGCGTTGAAGTTCGGTTTCAAGTTCCGCCAAAGCTTCTTGTTTTTCTCTTTTTTGTGCAATGGTCATCAAAGGTTCTTCTCTTTGATATTCTGCAATCGCTTCTTGATAGGCTTCAATTCTTTTGTCTAAATCTACTTCCAACTGTGCGGCGTAGGTTTCTAAATTTTTCCGAACCTCGTCCAATTCAGGCATGTGTTCAATAATAAAATCGATGTCAACTGCGCCTACTTTGCTTTGTCCGAATGCGGAAGCAAATGAAGCTGTAAACAAGAATGTAAAAAGAAAGAATCTCATAAAATTTAATTTTTAAGTGGCAAATTTACGACTTTAAACCAAATTGAAATCTTTATTGTCGATTCTCAAGCGTAGAGTTGGAGATTATTTTTATAAGTGGAATCGCGATTTATGAACACGCGCATCCAAGAAAAAATGCAATATACTAACTCCTGCATAAAATCGTTTCTTATTTTGATGAAGTGTTCACCATGGTTTTCCTATTTTTGCAAGTTGATTAAAAAAACGAGTAACTTATTAACTAATTAATTTCAACGAATATAAAGCGATGAAAAAAATTTTTAGTCTTTGTTTAATTGCATTCCCGATAATTTTCGGTTGGGCTCAAAACAAAAAAGATATTCTGATGTACATTAACGAACAACCGATTTATGCACAGGAGTTCAAACGCGTTTATAAAAAGAATCTGGATTTGGTTCAAGACGAATCTCAAAAAGATGTTGACAGTTATTTGAATTTGTTTATTGATTACAAACTAAAAGTTGCCGAAGCCAAGGCACAAGGTTTGGATCAAGAAGAGTCTTACCTCAAAGAATTGGCGCAATATCGCGATCAACTTTCTCGAAATTATTTGTTTGAAGATAAAATCATAGAAGATTTAGTTAAAGAAGCTTACGAACGCGGAAAATACGACATTGAAGCCAGTCACATTCTTGTGATGGTCGGTCCCGATGCACCACCGGCGGACACCCTTACAGCGTACAATAAAATTAAAGAAGTTCATGAAAAAGCAATCAAAGGAGCAGATTTTGAATCCTTGGCACGCCAATATTCCGAAGAGCCCAATGCCAAAGGAACTTCAGGTTATCTCGGTTATTTTTCTGTTTTTTCAATGGTGTATCCTTTTGAAACCGCAGCTTACAATACCCCAAAAGGTGAAATTTCCGATATCGTTCGCACGCGTTTTGGGTATCACATCATCAAAGTTCATGACAGAAGAGAAAAACTAAACCGAATTCAAGTATCTCACATTATGATTTCGGATAAAAAAGGCGACAGGAATTTCAATGCCGAAGAACGCGCAAAAGAAATAACCGCCATGATTAAACAAGGGAAAAATTTTGAAGATTTGGCACGTGAATTTTCCGATGACAAACCTTCTGCAGTCGAAGGCGGACGCCTTAACCCATTTGCAAAAGGAGAACTCAGATCTCCGGAATTTGAAGATGCAGCCTATAAATTAACGGAAAAAGGTCAAATTAGTGAACCTGTAAAAACTGATTTCGGATGGCACATTATCAGATTGGATCAAAAACTTCCGGAAGAAACTTTTGAATCTCAAAAAGAAGTTTTGGAAAAAAAAGTGATGCAAGGCGATCGGTCAAAAGTAGTTTCATTTACGGTCACTAAAAAAATCAAGGATAAATACGGATTTCAATCAGGGGAACCTTTTATGCCCTTTTTTCAAGAATATGTGCCGGACACTGCCATTGCCAGACGTAAATGGGTGATGGAGCCCATTGCTGAAAAAGACGATAAATTTCTTTTCCGAATTGGAAACAAAAGCTATAAATTTTCTGATTTTGCCAAGTTTTTGGAGGTGAAACAAAAAACCATGCGTCCGTTTCCAAGCAAAGAAGCAATTCTTTCAAATCTGTATGATGAGTTTGAAATTGAAACCGTCAAAGATTACTTTAAAGAAAAACTAGAAAAAGAAAATCCGGATTATGCTGCTATCTTAAATGAATACCGCGACGGATTGCTCATTTTTGATGTGATGGATAGAAATATTTGGACCAAAGCACAACAAGACACGCTGGGATTACAAGCGTATTTTGAAAAAATAAAGCACAATTATCGTTGGAATGAAAGGGTAGAAGGAACTATTTTCTCTGCTACTTCTCAAGAGCAAGCTCAGCGAGTAAAGAAAATGTTGGAAGAAGGAAAAACGCCCGAAGAAATTCGTAAAACGCTCAATGAAGGCGAAACCGTGAATGTGATTTTGAGCAACGGCGCTTTTGAAGCTACTCATCCGACACTTCCTGAGAATTTTGAATTCAAAAAAGGAATTTCAGATATTTATACTACTGATAACGGATCGTACACAGTCGTTTTGGTAAATGAAGTACTTCCGGAATCTCCAAAAACCTTGGATGATGTTCGCGGCATTGTAATCAGTCAATATCAACAGCAATTGGAAAAAGAATGGCTGGATTATTTGCACCAAAATTACGATGTGAAGGTTCGAAAAAGAATGTTGCGAAAGCTTAGAAGAGAATTGTAGTGATTGTCCGAACTATCTTTTTTTTGTTTTTATTTACGCTGGTTTCTTGTCAATATTTTGAAGAAGAACCTCAGAAGGATGTAGTGGCACGTGTAAATACAAACTACCTTACCAAAGCCGATATAGAAAACATCGTTCCGCAAGGCGCTTCGCCGGAAGACAGTACGTTTATAGTCCGGAATTTTATTGAACGATGGGCGCGGAGAATGATTCTCATTGACAGAGCACAAGTTAATTTGCCGGAGCAAGAATTGCAACGCTATGAAAATCTGGTCAGTCAGTACCGCTCTGATTTACTCACCGATGCTTATATCAATATGGTAGTAAGCAAACATTTGGACAGCGTGATTTCTGATGAGGAATACAAATCATATTATGAAGAAAACAAAGAAAATTTCCGATTAAATGATGTTCTTTTAAAGATGCGATACATCCATCTTTCGCCCGATTATGAAGGAGCAAACACCATTAAAAAACATTTTGTCGACTTTGAAGAAGCCGATAAATTACTGTTGATGAGTCAGAGCTATGGATTTAATTCTTCAAATCTGAATGATTCCGTATGGGTAAAACAGGATAATTTGTTTACATTGCTTCCGATTTTGAAAGAAAATGCATCGGCAATTAAAGAAGATACATTTACTGAATTAAAAGATTCGCTCGGGATTTATTTTGTAAAAGTAGAAGACGTTCGGAACATTCAAGATGTGGCACCGCTACAATTTATTAAACCAACGCTGAAACAAATTATTATCAACAAAAGAAAATTAGATTTGATTAATAAATTTGAAGTTGATCTTACGAGAGATGCAATAAAAAATAACGTATTTGAAATTTATGACTATGAATAAAATCATATGGTTTTTTCTGTTCACATGCACGTTCACACAGGCACAAATTGTTTTGGAACCTAATGAAGAAGGCGTTGTTGAAGAGAAAGAAGAACAAGAAGAAACAATAGTGCAAGACACTGTTCCGCAGAGTTTTAAGCGTTTTAAAGCTGAAGGAATAAGTGCCGTTGTGGGAGAATATGTAATCCTGGATACCGATATTGACAAAGGGTATTTTGAGATGCGTTCTCAAGGGATTAATACAGACGGAATCTCGCGCTGTCAATTACTGGGGAAGCTTATGGAGGACAAACTCTATGCACATCAGGCAAAACAAGACAGCATCATGGTTTCCGATGCTGAAATTAATGCTATGACCGATCAGCAGTTACAATATATGATAGGTGAATTGGGGAGTGAAGAAAGAGTAGTTTCTTTTTATCGCAAAGAAAGCATGACCGATTTGCGCAAAGAACTTTTTGAAGCAAACAAAATGAATCGGTTGTCCAGTTTGATGCAACAAAAAATAATCGATAAACTGGAGGTTACTCCTGAAGAAGTTCGCACTTTCTTTTACAGCATTCCTGAAGAAGAACGTCCGGTATTTCCCACCGAAGTTGAAATTGCTCAAATTGTAATCGAACCTGAAATTTCGGAAGAAGCCATTGCTGATGTGATTTCAAGATTACGAGTGATGCGTGCCGATGTCCTTGAAAACAATTCAAGTTTTTCAACCAAAGCCGTACTTTATTCCAAAGATCCCGGTTCGGCGAGAAGAGGCGGACTGTACGAAGGACTCAAAAGAGATTCGCCCATGGCAAAAGAGTTTAAAGACATGGCGTTTTCCTTGATGGAAGGCGAAGTAAGTGAACCTTTTGAAACCGATTTCGGTTGGCATATATTATATGTTGAACGCATTCGAGGACAAGAAGTGGATGTGCGTCATATTTTATTGTTTCCGGAAGTTTCGCAAGCAGCGATTGATGCGGCTCACGAAAAAATTACCAACATCCGCAAAGAAATTCAATCCGGAGAACTCACTTTTGCCGAAGCAGCGCGGAAATATTCAACCGATAAAGAAACACGGAACAATGGCGGTCAACTCATCAATCCGATGAGTTTTGATACCCGATTTGATTTAACAAAAATGGATCCGACTTTTAGTGCGTATGTTTACAACTTGAATGAAGGGGAAGTTTCCAATGTGATAACGGACCGAGATCGTACCGGAAAAGGACTGTTTAAACTGTATACGGTAACCAAAAAATATCCGGAGCATACAGCTGATTATGTAAAAGATTACGAAAGAATCAAGCAATTGGCACTGCGCGAAAAACAGATTAAAACCATTACAAAATGGCAGGACGATATTTTGGAATCAGTTTATGTTCACGTGAATGAAGATTATGAAGATTGTAATTTTGAAATTGATTGGTTAAAATAATATCATTAATATTTAATAAGAAATAAAAATGTCAGACGTTGCGGCAGTTTCAGAACTGGTATCTAAATACAACACATTAAGACAAGAAATTAGAAAAGTTATTGTCGGGCAAGACGAAGTTGTTGAGCAAGTATTACTCGCTATATTTTCCGGAGGTCATGCGCTTTTGATAGGGGTCCCGGGTCTTGCAAAAACCTTGTTGGTAAATACGGTTGCGCAAGCACTCGGATTGGATTTTAAACGTATTCAATTTACACCCGATTTGATGCCAAGCGATATTTTGGGCTCTGAAATCCTCGATACCAACAGAGAATTTAAATTTATAAAAGGACCTCTTTTTGCAAATATTATTCTTGCGGATGAGATTAACCGAACGCCTCCAAAAACACAAGCAGCGTTGCTGGAAGCAATGCAAGAACGTGCGGTAACGGTTGCCGGGAGACATTATAAAATGGAATTGCCTTATTTTGTGTTGGCTACCCAAAACCCAATCGAACAAGAAGGAACGTATCCGCTTCCGGAAGCGCAACTCGACCGTTTTATGTTTGCCATCAATTTGGAATATCCAAGTTTTGAAGAAGAAGTTGAAGTCGTTAAAATGACTACTGCCGGAAAAACAGCCACTGTTCAACCGCTTTTTACAAGTCAGGAAATAATCGATTTTCAACAGTTGATTCGTCGCATTCCCGTTGCTGACAACGTAGTGGAATACGCTGTGAGACTTGTCGGAAAAACACGACCCAATTCTCCCGAAGCTCCGGAATTAGTAAAGAATTACGTTGATTGGGGAGCCGGTCCGCGGGCTTCACAAAATTTAATTCTTGCGGCGAAAGCACATGCTGCACTGCAAGGAAAATTTTCACCGGATATTGAAAACGTTCAAAAAGTAGCCGTCGGCATCCTTCGTCATCGGATGATAAAAAACTACAAAGCAGAAGCCGAAGGTCTTTCCATTGATGAAATCATAAAAAGCTTGTTCTAAAATAAATAGGAAAGATTATTAAATTCTTATTTTTAAACGTTGAAAACATCATTTTCATAATTTTTTTATTGAAAATTCGCTATTTTGATGAAAATCATTTTGCGTAACACCTCTTTTGTTGATTATTTTTTAATTGACACGCTGTTTTGTATCTTTGCACTCGAAAAATCTCACATAATAATTTAAATAAAACAGACTATGGCATTCGATATCGACATGATTAAGAAAGTTTATGAACGAATTCCTGAGCGGGTTGACAAAGCTCGTGAACTGATAGGAAAACCGTTGACGCTTTCTGAAAAAATACTCTATTCTCATTTATGGGACGGAAATCCCACTAAAGTTCTTCAACGTGGAAAAGATTATGTTGATTTTGCTCCAGACAGAATTGCTTGTCAAGATGCAACTGCACAAATGGCTTTATTGCAGTTTATGCAAGCCGGAAAAAAGAAAGTTGCCGTGCCTACCACCGTGCATTGCGATCACCTCATTCAGGCAAAACAAGGTGCTGTACCCGATTTGATTCGTGCGAATGAATCCAGTAGCGAAGTATTTAATTTCTTAGAATCGGTTTCAAATAAATACGGCATCGGATTCTGGAAACCCGGCGCCGGAATTATTCACCAGGTAGTTCTTGAAAATTATGCATTTCCGGGAGGGATGATGATTGGAACAGACAGCCACACCGTAAATGCAGGCGGACTCGGAATGGTCGCTGTGGGAGTAGGAGGAGCAGATGCTGTTGACGTGATGGCTGGCATGCCTTGGGAATTGCGTTTTCCAAAACTTATTGGTGTGAAGCTGACTGGAAAACTAAACGGTTGGACGGCATCGAAAGATGTGATTTTAAAAGTGGCAGGGATTCTAACGGTAAAAGGCGGAACGGGAGCAATTCTCGAATATTTCGGACCCGGAGCCAAAAACTTGTCGTGCACGGGGAAAGGAACCATTTGTAATATGGGGGCAGAAATCGGTGCTACGACTTCTACTTTTGGTTATGACGAATCTATGGAGCGTTTCCTTAGAGCTACCGGACGTGATGAAATTGCAGATGAAGCCAATAAAATCAAAGAATATTTGACAGGTGATGCAGAAGTATATGAGAATCCGGAAGCTTATTTTGATCAAGTTATTGAAATCGATTTATCTACATTAAGACCTCATTTAAACGGTCCTTTTACTCCAGATCTTGCCACACCGGTAGGAGAATTGGGACAAAAAGCCAAAGAAAACGATTGGCCGATTAAAGTGGATTGGGGATTGATTGGTTCTTGTACAAACTCTTCTTACGAAGATTTAACACGAGCGGCATCCATCGCCAAGCAAGCCATTGAGAAAAAATTAGTTCCAAAAAGTGATTTGGGGATTAATCCGGGATCTGAACAAATTCGATATACAGCCGAACGTGACGGAATTTTGAAAATCTTTGAAGATTTAAAAACTACCATATTTACCAATGCTTGCGGTCCTTGTATCGGACAGTGGGACAGAAGCGACCGTAAAGGCGACGAAAAGAATACCATCGTACACTCGTTTAACAGAAACTTCTCCAAACGTGCAGACGGAAATCCTAACACCCACGCTTTTGTGGGCTCCCCGGAAATGGTGGCAGCGATTGCCATTTCGGGAAGATTGGATTTTGACCCGATGAACGATACACTCATTAATGAAGACGGCGAAGAAGTAAAACTTGACGAACCTCGCGGAATCGAATTGCCGCCTGAAGGTTTTGAAGTGGATGACAATGGCTATATTGCTCCTAAAAAAGACGGAAGTGACGTAGAAGTTATTGTAAATCCGGACAGTGATCGTTTGCAGCTATTAGAACCTTTTGAGCCTATTAAAGACAGCGAATTGCAAGGCGTGAAATTATTGATTAAAGCACACGGAAAATGTACTACCGACCACATTTCTATGGCAGGTCCGTGGTTGCGTTACCGAGGTCATTTGGACAATATCGCAAACAATACCCTAATCGGTGCTGTGAATGCTTTCAATCAGCAGACGAATTTTGTAAAAAATCAGCTTACCGGAAAATATGACGGCGTTCCAAATGTTCAAAGAGCCTATAAAGCGAATGGAATTAAAACAATTGTGGTTGGAGACCATAATTATGGAGAAGGATCTTCTCGTGAACATGCAGCAATGCAACCACGACATCTCGGCGTAGCTGTTGTTTTAGTAAAGTCATTTGCCAGAATTCACGAAACGAACTTGAAAAAACAAGGAATGCTCGGGATTACTTTTGCAAATGAAGCCGATTACGACTTGATTCAAGAAGACGATACGTTCAATTTTGTCGATATTGACCAATTTGCTGAAGGAAAACCTTTGACTATCGAAGTGATTCACAGCGATGGAAGCAAAGATACCATTATGGCAAATCATTCATACAACAGTGCCCAGATTGAATGGTATCGTGAAGGCTCTGCATTGAACTTAATAAAAAAACAAAGTGCATAAACCAAGCGCATTTTAATAGCTTTTAACCCTGCAAAACAGCCGTTTTGTAGGGTTTTTATTTTTGAAGTGAAATGAAAAAGTTTTTTGTAAAAAATTGGAGCAACATTTTGTTTGTGCTTTTTTTGGCATTGTTGATAATTCCGCAAACAAGGATGCCCATTATGGTCACAGTACAACGACTGATTTCATTTTCACCTTCGACAACTTCTGAAAATAAGCGAGAGATTCTCAACGATTATGATTGGATGTTAATGACCTTTGAAGAAACGCCTTATTCCTTTCAACAAGTCAAAGACAAGGTTGTTGTTTTAAATTTTTGGGCAACCTGGTGCCCACCGTGTGTAGCGGAAATACCGTCGTTTCAAAAACTTTATGATGGTTACGGAAGCAAAGTAGAATTTCTATTTGTTACCTCCGAAGAAAAAGAAAGAGTAGATACTTTTATGCAAAAACACGGATACGATTTGCCGATTTATTTTCAACGATACGCCGCACCGAAGCAACTGGAATCTCGAGCATTGCCAACCACGTTCGTAATTTCTAAAGAAGGAGCCATAGCCATCAAGGAAACAGGCGTAGCAGATTGGAACAGCAAAAAAGTGAGAAATTTATTGGACGACTTATTGGATGAATAAAAAAGAAGTTAGGATATAATTATTTGTAAATCTGTAATTTTACAAATTAAATATGCATTGTATATTTTCAACTTGAATAAATTTAAAAATAGAAGTTATGTTTTTTCAACATATTTATGACAAGACCTTATCACAAGGAAGTTATTTAATCGGTTGTCAGGCAACCGGAGAATCGATTGTAATTGATGCCAAACGAGACATTGATGACTATTTAAAAATAGCCAAAGAAAACAATTTAAAAATCACGCATATTGCGGAAACGCATATTCATGCGGATTTTCTTTCGGGTTCCAGAGAGTTGGCAGCGGTTACCGGAGCACAAATGTATTTGTCAGATGAAGGCGGACCGGATTGGCAGTATGAATTTCCGCACCAGGGTTTGAAGCATAAAGATGTCATTAAAGTAGGAAATCTCTCTTTAGAAGTTTTGCATACTCCCGGTCACACTCCCGAAAGCATTTCGTTTTTATTGACCGATCATCCTGCCACCGACGAACCAGTTATAATTTTTACGGGAGATTTTGTTTTTGTAGGAGATATCGGGCGTCCGGATTTGCTTGAAAAAGCAGCCGGAATTCAAGACACTAAGGAACTCGGCGCAAAACAAATGTATGAATCCATTCAGCGGTTTTCTGAATTAAAAGAATTTATTCAAGTATGGCCGGGTCACGGTGCAGGTTCTGCTTGCGGGAAAAGTCTTGGAGCGGTGCCGAGTTCGACAGTCGGATATGAAAAACATGCCAATTGGGCTTTCAGATTTGAAAATGACGAAGAAGGATTCGTCAACTACTTACTCGCCGATCAGCCGGAGCCTCCACGTTACTTTGCGATGATGAAAAAACTGAACAAGGTAAACCGACCGTTGTTAACTGAAGTTCCAAACCATCCGATACTTTCTTTTGAAACGGTACAACAAGCGCTTCAAAACGGAGTAAAACTTATCGATACGCGCAATAAAGATGCATTTACCAAAGGACATCTTCCGGGAGCAATCAACATTCCCGGAAATAAGTCATTCGCAACGTGGATGGGTTGGTTTTTAGATTATGATGAGCAGTTTATCCTCATGGCAGATTTAGACAGAAAAGAAGAATTAACACGTATGCTGATGCGCATCGGTTTAGATAACATTCAAGGGTTTATCGGAATTGATACCGTGCTTGAAAATGCCGAATCTTTAGCGTCTGTGACCAATATTGATGAAAGCACGGTAAAAGAGAAAATGGGTGCGGATAATGTGCAAATCGTCGATGTGAGAGGGACATCTGAATTTAAGTCCGGACATATCCAAGGAGCAAATCACGTTTTCTTGGGAACACTTTTAGAGAATACCGATAAAATTGCATCCGATAAAGAAGTGATTATTCACTGCCAAAGCGGAATGCGTTCCACGATTGCAAGTTCCTTGCTGAAAAGAGCCGGAATCCACAATATCCTCAATTACACCGGAGGAATGGCAGATTGGAAAGCCAAAGGAAATGGCGTTGTTACAGAATAAAACTCATTATAAAAAGTAATTAAATATATATTTTTTCAAACCAATTCTGCGAAATCGGAATTGGTTTGATTGTTTTTTTAAACCTTTAAATTTAGCGAAATTTTAATTTCAAAACTTTGAATTAGAATTGTTTATGTCCGAGTTATTTCATCATATCCATCCTTATTCGCCATTCATTCCGGAAACAGCAACCAAATTAATTGTCGGCACCTTGCCACCACCGCGTTTCACGACCGGCAACTTAAAAAAAGGGGATGTTGATTTTTGCTATGGAAGTCGGGACGGTCAGTTATGGCCTATTTTGGACAAATTGTTTGACTTAAATTTAAAATATGAAAACACGCCAGAGGCACGAAACCAACGGGAAGATTTTTTAGTTTCAAGAGGAATTGGAATTTGTGATATGGTCGCTTCGGCAAAACGCAAAAAAATTGACGCTTCAGATGTTGGAATTTTGGAAGTTGAACTTCGTGACTTAGTAAGTATTTTACAAAGACATTCCAAAATCGATACGTTGTTATTTACCGGCGGGAACAGTAAAAACGGACCGGAATATTTTTTTAGACAGCATCTGAGTTCATATCGAGAAAGATTGCAACTAATTTCCGCTATGATGCCGAAAATTCATCAGTTTAACCTGCCGGAAACAGATCGGATTATCAAGACCGTTTCCTTGTTGGCGCCTTCAGGAGCAGCCAATCGTGCCATGGGAAGTCTCAAACAATACAAAGAAATGAAACGACAGAATCCACAGCTGACCGCCATAGATTTTCGTGTGTGGCTTTACAAACCTTTTTTTTGAAGTGCATCGGTTTCAAGACCCTAAAAGAATTCTGGTTAAAAGTGTATCTTTGGGACAAACTTAAAATCATTCCGAATCATGAAAAAAACTATTGTGGTTTTTATGGTTGCAACATTTATTGTGAGTTGCAATCAAAATAAAGAAACCGAACAATCACCAAACGCTGCCATGGAAACAGAGAATCCATTTTTTACAGAAAGCACACTACCTTATTACGCTCCCGATTTTTCTAAAATCAGAAATGAACATTTTAAACCTGCAATGGAACAGGGAATTAAAGAAAAGAATGAACGCATTCAGGAAATTTCCAACAACGACGAAGCGCCGACTTTTGAAAACACTATTGTAGCACTTGAACAAAGTGGCGACCTACTTAATCGAACGAGTCGCGTTTTTTACGCACTTTCTTCTGCTCATACCAACGATACCATTCAGTCTGTTTCAGAAGAATTAGCACCCAAATTATCTGAATTGAACGATAATATTTATTTGAATGACAAGCTTTTTCAAAGAGTAAAAACGCTTTATGAAACCCGTGACGATCTTGGATTGGATGCAGAGTCGAAACGACTTTTGGAAAAATATTACGATGATTTTGTCGTGGCAGGCGCCAATCTTTCTGATGAGGATAAAGCGACATTAAAAGAATACAATGCGCGATTGGCAGTGTTGACTACGCAATTTGGAAAAACCCTTTTAGAAGCCAACAACGCAGGAGCAGTAATCTTTACAGATAAATCAGAATTGGCAGGAATTGATGAAAACCGTTTGAAAACTTTGGAGAATGAAGACGGAGAAGGTTGGAAAGTTCCACTTCTGAACACAACGCAACAGCCTTTACTGCAATCTATGGAAAACAGAGACAGTCGTGAAAAATTATTTACTTCGGCCTGGGAAAGAGCAACCGGCGCTCATAGCACGGAGGACATTGTAAAGGAACTTGTTGAATTGAGAGCAAAGAAAGCGGAATTGCTCGGATTTGAAAATTATGCAGCTTGGAGTTTGCAAAATACAATGGCTAAAAACCCTGAAAATGTACGTAACTTTTTTGCACAGTTAATTCCTGCCGCAACACGTTTGGCGTCAAAAGAGGCTGAAGAAATTCAAAATATGATTCGTTCAAAAGGAGAAAATTTCACATTAGAACCTTGGGACTGGAATTATTACGGCGAAATGGTTCGCAAAGAAAAATATGATTTGGACGAAAATCAAATCAAACCTTATTTTGAATTGAATAAAGTACTTCACGACGGTGTTTTTTATGCCGCAACGAAATTATATGGCATTACTTTTAAAGAGAGAACAGATATTCCCGTATATCATGAAGATGTGAAAGTTTATGAAGTTTTTGAAGAAAACGGAGATCCGTTGGGACTTTTTTACACTGATTTTTTCGCCAGAAGTAGCAAAAGAGGCGGCGCTTGGATGTCGAATTTTGTAACACAATCTCATTTATACGACCATAAACCGGTAATTTACAATGTGTGTAATTATCCCAAACCATTAGCAGGAGAACCGGCTTTATTGACATTTGACGAGGTTATTACCTTGTTCCACGAATTTGGACATGCTTTACACGGATTCTTTGCAAATCAGCAATATCCAACCTTGAGTGGAACTGCAGTAGCACGTGATTTTGTTGAATTCCCTTCTCAGTTTAACGAAATGTGGGCATTGTATCCGGAAGTATTAAAAAATTATGCGGTACATTATGAAACCGGAGCGCAAATTCCACAGGAATTAATCGATAAGATTAAAAATTCCGGTACTTTCAATCAAGGGTACAGCCTCACTGAAAATCTGGCTTCGTCCAATTTAGATTTTGAGTTTCATACCATCGGTACGGATACAGAAATTGACGATGTTGCACAATTTGAAAAAGATGCGCTAAACAGAACAAAATTGGATGTGGTTCATGCCGTTCCTCCGAGATATCGAGCTACATACTTCTCTCATATTTTCGCCGGAGGTTATGCCGCAGGTTATTATTCTTATTTATGGACAGAAATGTTAGATCAAGATGCGCGCAACTGGTTTGAAAATAACGGAGGATTAACCCGTGAAAACGGCCAACGTTTTAGAGAAATGGTACTTTCCAAAGGAAATACTGAACCTTTGGATGAAGTTTACAGAGCTTGGAGAGGAAGTGAACCCAAAATCGAACCGCTCCTGAAAGCAAGAGGTATTAACTAATAAATATTTTTGCATAAATAAAATTCACCCCTTTAAATGTTACCATTCAAAGGGGTGAATTTGCTTATTGCTGATACATATTAATCATTCGAAAACGGTTTATAGTCTTGATTGGTATAAGAAGGAGCCGTGGGAATCGTAATATTGATAAATTCGTGTTTTGTCGCTTTATGGCAAGTGTTACAGGCATTTGTAAGTGTTTGATAACTGCTTTTAAAAATATCTGAATTTTGTTCGGAAACTGCTTTTTCCACAGCTTCCAGTCCGGGATGAATCATCGGAATAAATTTTGTTTCTTCACGATTAGGATACGTATTTTCAATGTCTTCAAAAATCTCCTCTAGCTCATGAATCTCAAATGCGGCGAGTTCCCAGTTTTCATTGATTCCGGCAAACCACAATTTGTTGTGATGATTTTGAATACTACCCATAAAATCACCAAATCCGGGGGTGTATGCATTTTCAATCTTCTTTTCTAATTCCTTTATCTGATTTTCAAAATAGGCTTCATTTGAATTCGATTGATTGCAACCGACTGTTACAATCGACAAACCAAAGAGGACAAAAATATGTTTCATAATAGGATTGATTTTTATTTAGTGTTACAAAGATGTGGTTTTCTTTCGCATAAATCTTTTCAAGAACAGATTTAATCAATGAAACGCTGTGGATTAAATCATAAAATTAGAAGATTTTCTTGTGCATCAAAAAAGAAATCCCCTGAATTTATATAAATCCGGGGATTCTTATTTAACTATGAAAACACGTAAAGCAAGCAATATAGCTTATTATTTTCGTTTTCTCTTAGATTTTTTACTTTTTTGTGCTTGATCTTTTTTTGGATGAACCAATTTCATTTCATCGATAAGATGTGAGGCATCGGCGAATTTGTCTACAATAAAAAGGACATACCGAATATCGACCATAATGTTTCGGGATATGGCAGGATCGTAAAAATAATCGCTCATTGTTCCTTCCCAAACGCGGTCAAAGTTTATTCCTACCAAGTTCCCAAACGCGTCAATGGCAGGACTTCCGCTGTTTCCTCCTGTGGTGTGGTTGGTACCGATAAAGTTAACGGGAATTCTCCCGGCTTCATCTGTATAGGGTCCGTAATCTTTGCTGTTGTACAAATCGATAAGTTTTTGCGGAACATCGAATTCATAATCTCCCGGAATGTATTTTTCCATAACGCCTTCCAAATGGGTAATGGGTTCGTAATAAACGGCATCTGCAGGACTGTAACCTTTAACTTGTCCATAAGTCACGCGCAGGGTACTGTTCGCATTGGGGAAAATTCGTGTTTCGGGAGGACTTAACTCCATCAATGCTTTCATATATCCACGCTTTAATCCGGTAATTTTTAAATCCAAGGCATCGTAATCGGGTGCAATTTTTTCAAAATACGCATCTGCCATCGCAGCGGCAATTTGATAGCCCGGATCTTCCTGCAAACGTTGTACTGCAGTTTCAGCATCGCCAGAGAGCAATTGTTTAAGTTGTTCATAATCCGTAAAAGCCGAATTTTGATAAACTGTTTGAGTCAATTGCGGAATGTCTGCATTTTTCAACGCATCCGGTAAAAATCTTTCCGGAACTTCCGCTACATATAGCGTTAATAAAGCTTCAAAAACTTCTTTATCCACTTGTGCGTTGTAGTCGCGATATTGAACCGTGAATGAGTTTAACAAATTTTCCCGACGATCGGTAAAAGATTGAGCTCCCAATCGGTCATAGCTGTTTTTAAGTTGATACGTCTGAAATGCAAAGCGCAACAATTCACCATTTCTCAAAACAGTTTCCATAAAGTATTCTCTCGCCAAATTATATGGGGCTATTTGAGTGTAGTAGGATTCAAATTGGAGAAGAATGTGCCCGTATTCTTCTTGTTTGCCTTTTCTTTGTATTTCTTTTTTTAAGGCTTGTTCTTGTTGCTTTTTAATCTGAACAGCATTTGATTTAATCAATCCTTGAGTTTCTCCGCGCCATTTTTTCCAAAAATTTGCAATTCGGGCAAATTTTGAGGCATATTGAAGTTTGATTTGCGGATCGTTTCGCATGTATTTGTCAACAATATCTAACGCTTTTGTTCGGATTTTATCTCTTGCCGGATTTATGGAAGTTACAATTTGCTCAATAGCAATCGCGGGAAGGTATTCATCGGTCATTCCGGGAAATCCGAAGACTAACGTGAAATCGTTTTCTGCTACGCCATCCAATGAAATCGGCAGGAAATGTTTGGGTTTGTAGGGGACATTATTTTCAGAATATTCCGCAGGGCGGTTGTTGCTGTCGGCATAAATTCTGAAGAGTGCAAAATCTCCGGTATGTCTCGGCCATACCCAATTATCGGTGTCGCTTCCAAACTTTCCAATGGATGAAGGAGGTGCTCCAACCAAACGAATGTCTTTAAAAGTTTCAACTACGAAAAGCATGTATTGATTGCCTTCATAAAATGTTCGCACGCGGTTTTCTTGGTACGATTCTTTGGGCGAAGTTGAAACTACACGAGAAATATTGGCTTCTATTTGTTTTTGTCTTTCATCTTCGGGCGTGGTTTCGGTAATTCCGTTCATTACCTTATCGGTAACATCTTCAATGCGCACGATGATAGTTGCTGTCATTCCGGGATTAGGCAATTCTTCTTTTAAGTTTTTGGCCCAAAATCCGTTTTCCAAATAGTCATTTTCTACCGTGGAATGACTCTGAATCTGCGAATATCCACAGTGATGATTGGTCAGTAACAATCCTTTTTCGGAAATAAGTTCGGAAGTACATCCTCCGTTAAAATGAACAATGGCATCTTTTAAACTGGAATTATTGACGTCGTAAATGTCTTTAGCGGACATTTTCATGCCCAAATTTTGCATTTCGTTTTCATTCATTCCTTCCAAAAGTGAAGGAATCCACATGCCGCCTTGCTGCGCAAAAAGTGAAAACGAAAAAAGAACAAATAAAAGGTTTAGAAATCTCATGCTACTATTTTTTTAATATGCGTGCAAGATACTAATAGTTGGCAGATTATGAAGTAGAATCTCTTTCTGTAAAATGATTTTTCTAAAAATAAACAAAACGTTTAATCGCATGATTTTATAGCGTATTTACCGATTCTTCAAATAATTTTTCCATAAGTTTCAATTGTTTTAAAGTGGGTTTTGCATAAAATATTCCATGGGTTTTATCGCGACGAATGCCGCGGATAAACAGATACAAAACGCCTCCGAAATCTCTTTCATAATCGAAATCGTTGTCTAAGCGGCTAACTAAAAATTTTCGAACGGCATAGGTATAAATATAATATTGCAAATGATAATTGTTAACACGCATCACTTCGGATAATGCTGTTTGGGAATAATCTTCCAAGGTGGCGCCCAAATAATTTGATTTCCAATCCAACAGATAATATTTGCCGTTGTGTTTAAAAAACAAGTCGATTTTACCGGTCATCATTCCTTCCAATTGTTTCCAAGTTTCGTGAGAAATGGTGATGCCTTGTTGTTGTAAATTCTGAAGAAGAGCAGGAGTAAAGCGCGCTACAGGAAAATCGAATTCCAATTCGTGAATAAGTGTTTGCGGATTTACTTCGGACAAACTGAAAGATTCTGCATCGGTTTGAATTTTAACTTGAAGGGTATGTTCGAGTAATTGATGAATATTTTCTTCAAACGATTGTTCTTTTTTCTGTATAAATTGATTGATGATTCGTTGAATCGTTCGTTGTTGATTTTGAGTTGTATCAAAACTGATGTTTTCAAACAGCGTATGTAAAAAATTACCGATTTTCGAGCCTTTTCCAAGCGATTTGAAAATAAAATAATCGTAATCTTGGGTCTCGGAACTGTAATTCGCTCTGGGAATAAATTCCGGCTTTGCTGCCAAACTGCTGTAACTCATCCGTGCCCAATAATTTTCTCTTAGTATGAAATTCGTGATTTTTGGATGGTTTTGCTTTTTTGGAGCTTCTGGGACATAATGAGTAGTCGGTTTTTCAAGAGGTTCGTTTTCGCCGATGTAAACGCCATCAACGGTAATGGCATTTACAAATTCACTGAGTGTGGATTTTGTGTAATAATTGTTTTTATAAATAAAACAAGCGTACACTGCTCGGGTAAGGGTTACATAGAGCAATCGGCGGTTTTCTTGTTCCGATTGATTCAGATAAAGTTGGCGTTGAGAATCATCTAATTGCGTGAGTTTTCCCGACCGATAATCGCCGTTTTTATCACGAAAATTTACGATGGAAGAATTTTCGACACGCAAAGCAAAATCCAAATAGGGTGCAAAAACAATAGGATATTGCAAGCCTTTGCTTTTGTGAATGGTAACGATTTTAACAGCTTCCTCATCTGTTTCCATGCGTTGAATCCATTCGTCATCCTCAGATTCCGGATTCGCGATATTTAACCGAAGCCATTGCAATAATTCTACCGGATTGAGGTGCTGGCGACTTTCGGTTTTGTACAGTAATTCCATCAGATGGGTGAGGTTTGTCAAAATGCGCATTCCGTTTTCTTCGTCATCAGAAGTTAAAGCGGTACGGATTCCGAAATCAGAAATAACAGTCATCAGTGTCGCATAAATACCTTTTTCCAGCCACATCGAATAATAGTTTCGGAACATTTCTATAAGGTGTTCATCATCGGCTTGCAGAATGTCTTCTTTTTTCCATCCGAACATTTTGGTGAGTAAAACCCGATTTACCTGCGCGCGCTTGTGCTGAATGATGGCATCTAACAAATAAGCGATTTCTTGGGCTTCATTGGTTTGTAAAATTTTGATATCCGAAAAGATAACGGTCGGTATGTTCACATGTGACAGTTGCTGTTGAATTTTTAATCCATCTCGGTTTGAACGAACCAACACGCCGATATCTGAAGGTCGGATGGGACGATTTCCCAACTTTTTATCCGGAATCGTGAAATTAGAATCTGTCAATAAATTCAAGATTTGATAGGTTAAATCAGAAGCAATTTCATCTTTCTTGTTCAGCTTGGTAAGTTGAATCGGAGTGATGGGATTGTTTTTATAAAGAATGTTTCCTTTTGAATCGTTTGCAGGCGCATCCACATTTGTATAAGTAATGTTTTGATTGTCATCTTCATAATGAAAGGTGTCAAAGGTTTCATGAGGAAGAAAAAAATGATTCAGCGCTGTTATCAACGATGGAGTAGATCGGTAATTGATATTCATCTCATACACGTTGTCCACTCGATTTCGCGCCTCAAAATAGGTTGCGATATCGGCTTTTCTAAATGCGTAAATGGACTGTTTGGGATCGCCTATATAAAATAAAATGCTGTTATCTTGAAATGCATTTTTAAAAATTTCATACTGTTTTTTATCGGTATCTTGGAACTCATCGATAAAAACAGCTTTGTATTTTTTACGCAATTCTTCGGCAAGGGAGGTATTTTTATTCTTTGTCAGAGCGTCGTGCATTCTGACAATCATATCGTCAAAAGACATCAAATTCAAAGCGCGTTTGTGCTTTTCTATTTGTTCACTGATTTCTTGAATGGCAAATGAATAAACATCGTTGATTGTTTTTTCTTCTTGGACAAGTATGGCTTCACAAAGTTCGTAATAGCGGAGTATTTCTTTTAGATATTCCGGGAATAAATCTTTAATGTATTTCTTAGTTTTTCTCTCATAAATTATCGCAATAAATTTTTCGGGATCGTCCAAGGTTGTCACTAATGATTGTGCGTATCTATTTTTATAACATTGGTTTTCAATATGCGTGCGTTCATCAATTATTTTTTGAATGAGTTGTTCTTTGCATGTTTCAGCTTGGGCTTGTAAGGTTTTATAAGATTCTCCTGTGTTTTTTTCTAAATCGGTTTTTAAATCGTATCGGCGCTCGAAATCGTAAAACAGATAGTTTTTTTCATTTAAATGGTCTTTTAAAACAGCAAAAATCGTAGCGTGGTTAAATCCACAGGCTGTTAATATTTTTAAATATTCATCTTCTAAAACAGTGATGTGCGAACGCCAAAATTGTTGAATCTCTTTGGTGATAATTTCTGTAACATCCTGAATTAATTCGGCATTAAAAAGTTGATTGGTTTCAAACGCAAATTCATGAAGACTTTTTTGACAAAATCCGTGAATGGTCATAATTGCCGTTTCATCGATATTAAGCAGGGCACGTCGCAAAAGCAGTTGTGCTTCTTCATGAGTCAGCTGACTTTTTGAAGCATCTACTACCGATTTAATTTGCGCATCTCCAATGTCTTGACCGTTCACGTATTTGTAAGCTTCTCGAATAAAAAAGCGTACGCGTTCTTGAAGTTCGGCAACAGCGGCATTGGTAAAAGTTACCATCAGAATTTCGTTGATAGGAATTTTCTTTTCCAAAATCAAGCGTAAAGAAAGAATGGCTATGGAATAGGTTTTTCCTGTTCCCGCACTTGCTTCTATCAAATTGCTGCCTGTCAAGGGAACCGTCAAAACTTCAAACTTTTTAAAATTGATTTTTTTTGCTGTCATTTAATCAAATAGGGTTTTTAACGGAGCTATCAAAACAAAAGCCGCCTCTTTAAACTTTTCAAAATTGGATTCGTCGGAAAATAAGCCTTGCTGATATTCTCTGATATGGTAGTTATCCGTACAAGGGAATCTGTAGTTGTGGAAATAAGTGTTTAAATCTTTTTTAAATTTCTCAAAAGTCCAGTTTTTGAAATCTTTGATTTCTTTCGTAATTTCAAGAATAAAAGGAAGAATTTCCAGATGTCCTTGAACATAAAAATGATGCATTTTTTCTAAGTTTTCCAGCGCTTCCG
>LSQX01015216.1_pt2 | contig 22976 bp, 19 predicted proteins | sample 654561 | NCBI WGS metagenome assembly LSQX01 (sample SAMN04489861, study PRJNA283612) | anaerobic digester metagenome | isolation source: 4 biogas reactors fed with cattle manure at either 37C or 55C with and... | place: Denmark: Kongens Lyngby | collected 2014
TGGCGGAGAAGGAGGGAGTCGAACCCTCGCACGAGTTACCCCGTCTAAAGCTTTAGCAAAGCCTCCCCTTCAGCCTCTTGGGTACTTCTCCGAATCGGTCACAGCGGCTAACTGTGACTGTTTGGTATTTTAGCATAGATTGCTTTTATTGACTATATCTGTGACAAGATTTTGCGCGTTTGATCCGCGGAACTTATACGTAGTCAAAAACGCGCACCCCGTGTGCCGGGCGAGTGTTTCTCGCCGGGACGGAGTGCGTGCTTTTTAATGTTTCCGGTTGCTCGAAAAGCGCCGGACGGGCGATTTTCGAGCGAGAGGATCGGAGGACTATACCTTGAGCTTCTTGGCCACGGCTTCCGCGGCCTTGACGAGCGGGAAGCCTGCGGGGGACGCGGTCAGGAGCGGCTGGGTCCCGATCTGCATATTCAGCAGATCATAGACGCTCATGTGGCCCTGGATGGCGACGCCGATGACGTTGACCAGTTGTCCGGCACCTTTGCCGCCCATGACTTCTCCGCCCAGGATGATGCCGGATTGCTTGGAAACGATCAGCTTGACGGTTTCCTTATGCGCATCGGGGATTTTGCCGGGGTGGCGATCGACTCCGGTGAAGGAGCCGGTGACGATACTGAAACCCTCGGCGGTCGCGGCCGCTTCAATGAGTCCGGCGACTCCGAAGGCGGTCTCGCCGATGCACGTCGAGTATATGCCGACGGTTCCTTTGAATTCACTGTAGGTGTTCAGCTCGTAAAGGTTGAGCCCGGCGGTCCGCGCTTCGGTACAGGCGGTGGAGGCCAGCATGACGCGGCTTATCTTGCCTGTCGAAAAATCCACCTTCTCCGCGCAGTCGCCGGCGGCGAAAACATCGGGAAGATTGGTGCGACGATATTGATCCGCCTTGATAAAACCGCAATCGTTAAGCTCGAGGCCCATGCTCTCGGCAAGTTGGGTGTTCGGTGCGTATCCGAGCGAAAGAATGACCGCATCCGCGTCGAGTGTTTCTCCGTTCGCCAGAGCGACTTGCTTGACGCTACCGTCGCCGAGGAGTTCTTTGACTCCGCAGTGGGTCTTGATCTTGACGCCGCGCTCCGCGAGGAGTTTCTCGGCTTCGGAAGCGAATTCTTCGTCAAAGGTGGAGCCGAGGATATTCGGAAGGAGCTCGACGAGTGTAACATCTTTTCCGGCTTTTACAAGCTCGTCGGATACTTCAACGCCGATGAAGCCGGCTCCGATCACGACGATTTTCTGAAGATCATTGAGCCTTTGATGAAGGTCATCCAAATACACTTTATTCTTGTAGATGGTGAAGACATTCTGCAGATCCGCACCCTTGAGCCAGCCCGGAATGACCGGAAGGGAACCGGTTCCGACGATCAACTTATCGAAAGCGATTTCGCCGTTCGCTTTCGTGACGCAAACCTTGGCTTTGGCATCGACCGAGGTGACTTCATCGACGATGATATTGACGCCCATGTTGACGAGACCGCCGTCGGGCAGAATGTTGTTATCACTGGTTTGAACGGTACTGAAAATATAAGGGATGCCGCAGGGAATCATCACTTTCTCTTCCTTGCGAATCACGGTCACATCCTTGTCCGGATAATTCGATTTGGCAGTCATTGCCGCAACCAAGCCCGTGGCGCTTCCGCCGATCACCAATACATCTGTCTTGCGCATAAAAGTACCCTCTTTCGTTTTTTATTCGGAAAAATCCTATAGCAATATGGCATGTCGATTACGGACATATGTCAATTAATCGATCCCTATATGTGCATAAATAATAGAGATATCTTCTGGTACAAGAGCCTTCTTCCTCAACTAATGCGAAATGACTCAGAGAATCGCTATAAATTTGGTCGAATGGCTGCCTCCTCGGCGGAATCCCTCTGTCGAGATGCGTCAAAACAAATTCAAGATTTTTTCTCGCGTGATTAGCATAAAAAAGTCCCCTCTCATAAATTGCACAATACTGTCCAACTTATAGGGGGAACCTCATAGTGTTTGGCGGAGAGAGTGGGATTCGAACCCACGGAAGGCTATAAACCTTCGCCGGTTTTCAAGACCGGTGCCTTAAACCAACTCGACCATCTCTCCGGGTGGGTATTTCCTCGTCGAACTCGCGAGGATATGCCCGATTATTCTACTCACTGGGGCGAATCTTGTCAATTCGGTTGCGCTGAAATTTCAGGATGAGACGGGGCCGAGGGAATAACCGGATTCGGGAACGGATCGAAGGATTGAACCGTCTGTGTCGCCGAGCTTTTCGCGGATACGACTGACACAGCCTTCGATAATCTCGTCGTCGACGAAACGGGTATCGTTCCAACCGACCTCATACAACTGATGGGTATTGAATATTCTGCCCGGATTTTCCATGAAATGTCGGAGCAATTTGTACTCGGTCGGAGTCAGATCAAGCGGTATGCCGCCCGTTGCTACTTCACAACGATCGGTATCCAGTTCGATGTTCTCGAAACGGTAAATGCCGGGCTCAGTACTTTTCGCGTCCGAAAACTGACGGGCGCGGTGCAGATGACCGCGAATCCGGGCGATCAGATCGTTTGCGTTAACGGGAGTCATGATCAGATCGTCGGCACCTAGGCGAAGAGCTGTGTGAAGCTCGTTCGTATCTCCGGAAGAGGAAATAAGGAGAATCGGAACGTTCGCGACATCTCTGAGCTTGCGTACGAGATAGCGACCATTCATTCCCGGCAGAGAAATATTCAGGACGGCAATATCGATACGGTGCAAATACACAAGTTCGAGGGTGTCCGCACCGTTTTGGGCTTCCAACACACTGTAGCCTTCTCTTTCCAGGTAGAGGCGAAGCGTGTTCAGTGTTTCCTTTTGACCGTCCGCAATCAATATCGTTGTCTTCATGGGACCGTCCTCCAAACAGAGTCCTTCAATATTTGTATTTTTTCGAAAAGCGGATCTCGCTCTCGAATTCAATCGCGCAAAACGATTCTCTCTATCTTGATTATCGCAGAAACACAGGAAATGGCAAGAAAAAAGATAGATGTTATGAATAATTGATACATAAGTTGTAGCGGTCTGTTCTCCTTTCGCGGTCTTTTTCGGGCCGTGCAAAAATCGTTTCGTTTTCATCGCTTATTTTGTCCGGGCGTGCTAGAATGGCCTTGTACAGAGGGTGCTTTAGTCGAAGCGGGGAGTAAGGTATGAAACTATATTTGAAGCAAAAAATCTTTTCATGGTCGTCGCGCTTTACGGTCAGGGACGCCAACGGTGATGACAAATACAATATTCAGGGAGAACTGCTCAGCTGGGGCAGAAAGCTCCATGTTTTTGATAAAGCCGATCGCGAGGTCGCCTTTATCAAGCAAAAAGGGTTCTCGATTCTGCCGAGATTTGAGGTCTACATTGAAGATCATTTTCAGTTTGAAGTGATTAAGAAATTCACCATTATCCGCCCGGAGTACGATATGGTTGGACTGGATTGGGTGATCAAGGGAGAGTTGTTTTCGCACGAATATAAAATTGTCGGGGGGTATGGTCCTGTCGCGACTGTCTCAAAGGCGTATTTTTCATGGGGCGACAGTTATTCCATCGATATTGTTAATCCGGAGACGGAGGTTAAGGTTCTGGCTGCTGTTCTGGCAATCGATTGCGCGCTTGCGATCGGAGGAACAGCCGTATAGCTCCGGGGTAGCACTCCGGATGCAAAGACATGCTTTTTTCGCGAGAGCGTTGTATCGGAATAAACCGCGGTAACTTTGTGATGCCGCCCTGTCGAAGGAGGTCCCGTTAATGTTTCAGATTCTTCTCACTCCGTCTGCCGGAAAGCGCCTGATCGGCAAAGCGACAGCAAAACTTCTTTTTGAGACCGAAGCGATTCGCACCGGTATCGTCGGGATCATAGCGGGTACGACGAACGCATATGTCGCGGAGGAACTGTTGGCGATTCTCGGTCAGGCCGAAGGATTTTCGAGGGAGAGGTTTTTCCGTGGGATCACGACCGCGGGGCGAAAGCAAACGGATGAAACCGGACGCCTTCGCGGGGAGTCCCAATTTTTCGGTGATGTGATCATTAACAAGGGAACGTTCGTTCCGGGCAAGACGATCGATGACTATATATCTTCTTTCGGAGCGGGAGATGTGATCGTAAAGGGCGCGAACTGCGTGAATCGAGCCGGAAAAATGGCCGGTATTCTGATCGGTCATTCGGAGGGCGGTACGATCATGAAAATTATGCCGGCCGTAATCGGACGGCGCACTCGTCTTATCATTCCGGTAGGGCTTGAGAAAAGGGTTTCAGATGATATCGGTGATATTTCTGCACTGTTGAACACACCGGGGTCGAGCGGCTTTCGAATGATGCCTGTCTTTGGAGAGCTCATTACGGAAATTGAAGCGATTCGCATCCTGTACGGCTTATCTGCACGGTTGGTTGCGGGCGGTGGTGTCTCGGGCGCTGAAGGCGCGATATGGATAGTGGTCGAGGGCGAGAAAGAGTTGTTGCGGGCATGCGAATCGAACCTGCGGGCGATCTGCCTTGAGCCGCAGTTTGCCCTTTAAGGATAAATACATCTTAGAGACTTTCCCGAACGATGATGTAGGAATTGGTGAATACTTTGTCTTCTTGTGGAGGGTTCTTGTCCAGAGAATAATCAAAAAGAAGTTTAACCGGCATGTATCCCTGTTGATAGGGATCCTGCGGGATGGTTGCGCTGATAATACCGGACAGCAGATACGGCCTTGATTCAGAGGTAATATCGTGCGTGAAAAGACGGATCGATTGGCCGGAACCGGCCTCGGCTAAAGCTCTGCAGGTGCCCCCGACCGCTCCTGCCGTCATGTAAATGGCATCCGGCTTCAGGGATGACTCGAGAAGATTTCGAGTGATCCGGTAGGACACGTCCGAATTATCCAGAGTCTCCTCGACGTCAGACACCGTGATGTTAGGATAATCTTTCTTAATAACGGAATAGAAGCCGGAAATACTCTGGTTATGACCGAGGACGTGAATCGATCCGGTCAAAATGACCACATTCATCGGATTACCCGCCGCAACAAGCCCGAGGAGACCGGCAGCCATGCGGCCGCTTTTCGAATAATCGGTTCCCACATAGCATAGGCGTTTGGAATTCTCAAGGTCGGAGTTCGATGTAATCACCGGGATACCGGCATCCACCAGTGAGTTAATTTTATCTACCATTATTTTCTCGTTGACCGGACAAAGTATTAATGCCTGAACACCCTCGGAGATTAACTCGTCAATCCTTTGGATCTGGGCATCCGCGGAGAATCCGCGGGTTGTCTTCAGAGACACGGAAACAGCATAATCCGAGAGTTCCTTCTCGGATTCCCGAAGACCGGTAATTACATCATCAAAATATGGATTCCCCTCTGAAGGAAAAACAGCGCCGATCTTGAGCGGATGCTTTCTTGCAGCAAGCGCCAGACCGGCACGGTTTGTTTTATATCCAAGGTCGCGCGCAATCGCGCGGATTCTCTCGGCTACCTCCTCGTTGACTTCACCCCGGTTATTGAGGGCACGGTCTACTGTTCCCCTTGATACTCCGGCGATTTCAGCGATTTTCTTGATTGAAGTCATTTGCTTTCTCCGTAGGGTGAAAGTCTGAGCCTCTTTCCGGGTCTGCTCGGCGAAAAGAATCGCATACCGACTGCGGCAAACAACAAAACATCCGGCAAGCTTATCTGCTCTTTCTCTTGGATAAGACGTCGAAGCCAACGGCCAACAGAAGAACCATGCCCTTAACAACCTGCTGTGCGGCCGTCTGAAATCCCATGAAATTCATACCGTTATTCATAATACCCATAAAGGCAGCTCCAATCAGAACGCCGCTTACCGTACCGATACCGCCGTAAGCGGAAGCGCCGCCGATAAAGCAGGAAGCAATGGCATCCAGTTCGAAGTTTTGACCCGCTGTCGGGTTGGCAGAGTTCAGACGGGTGGCAAAGACCAGTCCGGCAACACCGGCCAGAAAAGACATGTTTGCGTAGGCGAAGAACATGACTTTCTTTGTGTCAATACCGGACATGCGCGCTGCTTTCGGATTTCCGCCGAGTGCATAGAGATATCTGCCGGGAACGGTCATGCTCGTCAAAATCGCATAGATGAGAACAACGATAATTAAGGTAACCATAACGGTCGGCATACCTTCGTAAAGAGCCAGCCAGAAAGAGACGAATACAATGATTGCAGCAAGGACTCCCGTGTTGATGTAGAAATAGATTGCGCCTCCCGGTGCGTAGCCCTTTCTAATTTTCCGTATTCTTCCGGAAATGCGGATCGCCAGAAAGACGAGTGCCGCAAGAACGCCTAAGCCCAAGCACGTAACATTCAAGTCCAGACCATCAATCTTAAAAAAGTCGGGGATATGTCCCGTGGCCAGCCTTTGGAACTCATCCGGAAACGGAGCGAGTGTCAATCCGTTGAGAACGATAAGGGACGATCCTCTGAAAATCAATTGACCGGCGAGCGTGGCAATAAACGGAGGAACTCCGATGTAGGCAATCCATATACCATGCCAGACACCGATCAGAAGTCCCACAAAAAGGCAAATGAGGATGGATGGTAATACAGGCATCTTCCGGACGATCATCAATTCACCGGCAAACGCACCGACCAGACAGACTGTTGACCCGACCGAAAGATCGATGTTACCTCCGGTCAGGATACAAAGCAACATTCCGACCGCAAGAATTGCGACATATGCATTTTGAAAGATCAGGTTCGAAACATTTCGCGGGACAAGAATAGTGCCGCCTGTCGAAAAACCGAATATGATGAGAACAACAATCAACGCGATAAGCATCGAATTTTTCTTTAGTGTTGATAACACAACCTGCATGATGCTTGTATTATCTTCCTGTTGCTGTATGGCGGAACCTGACCCGTTCTCATTCAGCATTCCCTGGACTCTAATAGTTTCTTCTACACCTGTCCCATTAATCATTCCCTGAATCTCGTCTTTGTCTTTCATAGTCTTAGGCTCCTTTACTCGCAGATAAGATCATGCTCATTATTTTCTCCTGAGAAGCTTCGGCCCGCGGTAGTTCTCCGATAATTTTGCCCTCGTACATGACATAGATACGATCGCACATACCCAGTATTTCCTGAAGATCGGACGAAATCATGATAACCGCTTTGCCGCTTGCGACAAGATCGTTCATGATGCAGTAGATTTCATACTTTGCGCCGACATCGATTCCGCGGGTTGGCTCATCCAGAAAAAGAACTTCGGGATCGGTAAACATCCATTTGCTGACCAACACCTTCTGTTGATTACCGCCCGAAAGATTACCGACTAATTGATTAACGCTCGGTGTCTTTATAGACAAACGATCCCGATAATCCTTAGCGACATTTTTCTCAAGATCCTTATCCAGAAAATACTTCTTACTGACTTTGCTTAGTTTTGCCAGAGAAATATTCTCGGAAATAGATACAGGTAAAACAAGGCCATCTCCTTTGCGGTCTTCCGTGATATAGGCGATACCGTGTTGAATGGCCTTGGAAATACTCGTGAGGATAATCGGTTGTCCGTCCTTGAAAATGCGGCCTTTGAGGACTGTTCCGTATGCTCTGCCGAAGACGCTCGTTGCAAGTTCGGTACGTCCGGCACCCATGAGTCCCGCAAGACCGACAATCTCTCCGCGACGAACATTCAGAGAAGCGTCTTGGACGACCAGTCTATCTGTAAAGAGCGGGTGTCTCACGGTCCAGTCTTCGATCCGTAAACATTCCGATCCGATGTTTGGTTCGCGCTTCGGGAAACGGTCGACCATTTCCCTGCCGACCATTCCTCTTACGATTCTCGGTTCGGAGATGTCATCGGTTGCCTTGTCCAGCGTTTCTATCGTCAAGCCGTCCCGGATGATGGTTATTTTATCCGCAACATAGGAGATCTCATCCAGTTTGTGAGAAATAATGATGGAAGTAATTCCATTTTTTTTCAAATCCAAAATTAAGTCCAGAAGTTTTCTGGAATCAACATCATTCAAAGATGCCGTCGGTTCGTCGAGAATTAAGAGTCGGACATTCTTGCCGAGTGCTTTTGCAATCTCGACTAGTTGTTGTTTGCCGACGCCGATATCTTTAATCAGTGTCCGGGAACTCTCATTGAGCCCGACTTTCCGAAGCAATTTATCTGCATTATGATAAGTGGCATCCCAGTCAATGAAACCGGTAGTATGTTGCTCATTACCCAGGAAAATATTTTCGCCGATTGATAAATATGGAACCAATGCGAGTTCTTGATGAATAATGACAATGCCCTTTTTCTCGCTGTCCCTGATGACCCTGAATCTGCATTCTTCCCCGTCATAAAGAATCTGACCTTCATATGTCCCGAAAGGATAGATTCCGCTCAGAACGTTCATAAGCGTTGATTTGCCGGCACCGTTCTCACCGACGATGGCATGAACTTCGCCCTCTTCAACTGTTAAATTAACATTACTTAGCGCGCGGACGCCGGGGAATAATTTAGTAATATCAATCATTTCCAACAATGATTTTGCCAAAAGAACATCACCCCGTTCAGATTTACTTTGACATGGAATAAGGCGGGCATGAAATCGGTCAAACAACTGATAACATGCCCGCCTCCCCCAAAACGATCATAGAGACACTATTAGAGTCTCCCGAATTGCTCGGGGAGCTCTCGGATATTATTTCAGCTGATCAGCTGTATAGTATCCGCTGTCGATAAGAACTTTTTCATAGTTGTTAACATCCGCGAAAAGAATCACGCAGTTGAAAGAAGGAACGTCGATTTTATTGTTGTTGTATGTTGCGTTTGTAACAGGTGTTTTGCCTTCGCCGAGAGCCTTGGTTATGGTAAGGACTTCTTTGGCAAGGGTGCGGGTATCCTTGAAGATGGACATTGACTGCTTACCGGCAATAATGTTCTTCATGTTAGGAGTATCGCAATCCTGTCCGGTAACGATCGGCCAATTGGTTCCGACTGTAAAGTCGCCGGAGTTGTCAAGAGCGTTTGCAATTCCGATAGCGACGGAGTCGTTCGGAGAAAGCACAACGTCAAGCTTCGTTCCGTCTGCATAGTACTTTGTCAGAAGGTCATCCATACGGGCCTGAGCGGTTTCTGTTTTCCAGGACATAATAGCGATTGTCGCAAAATCGGTCTGACCGGAAACAACATTGAGTTTTCCGGAGTCGATGTACTTCTGCAGAACGTCAATAGCGCCCTGGAAGAAGAGCGTCGCGTTGTTGTCGTCAGGAGATCCGGCGAACATTTCCATGTTGAACGGGCCTTTGCCATCCTTCAGGCCAAGAGCTGATTCGATGAATTCACCCTGCATTTTACCTACGGCATAGTTGTCGAAGGTTGCATAGCAAGTAACCGCATCAGAGTTCATGAGAAGACGGTCATAAGCGATTACCGGAATCTTTTCTTTCTTAGCGGAATCAAGCTGAGTTCCGAGAGAAGAACCGTCGATGGAAGCGATAACGAGAACGTCACATCCTCCGGTGATCATGCCTTCGATCTGGGTAACCTGAGTAGCAACTTCGTTGTTTGCATACTGCAGATCAACTTCATAGCCGGCAGCTTCGAGTTCTTTCTTCAAATATTCACCGTCTTGATTCCAACGCTGAAGTGACTGGGTAGGCATCGCAACGCCGATTTTGACCTTTCCGCTCTTGGCATCGCAGCCTGCCATAGCAAACATGGACGCAATAAACGCGAACACAACCAGAACAACCAGTAATTTCTTGGCAATTTTCATTTTGCACACTCCTTTAGCAATAAGTTTTGATAATCTTGATGGGAAAATATAAATACTCGACGCCGAAAAATCCCCCCTCTCGTAACGTGATAGATAAAGATTCGATGTATCATCGATCATTGCGTTTACTCGTGACCGTCTCGCGGCAAAACACATTTTAGCATCGCGAAACGTTCCGTTCTCGAGCACGACTACATAAAAAGTATAAGTCCCGAAGGATATCAAGTCAAGGCTGCCTGAGGAAAAAAGAACGATTCGCTGTGCAGAGTGCACAATAAATTAATTTTTGTTTTCAACTGTTTTCGGCATTTAGTTATACTCGCGATGCTTTTGTCTTCAGTTATTCATAAGATTTGAATATAATGAAATTAGGAAACCCGGTGATCATCGAATGGAAAGGATGAAATCATATGAGAAGCGGAAAAGCGGCACTTCGAATCTTGATATTGGGACTGATCGCGCTCGCAGTGACCGCCTGTTCGTTTAATTTTTCGTTCAGGTCTCCGGTTACCACGACCGTGTCCGAACAAACCGCAAACGGAGATGCGACGACTGATCCGGCGGCGTACACCACGGATCAATCCATGGGAATTCGGAAGATTACGGCCGAAGAGGCCAAGGCGTTGATGGAGTCGCTCGAGCAATATACGATTGTTGACGTTCGGGAGCAGTATGAGTATGATGCCGGCCATATCAAGGATGCGGTTTTGGTGCCCCTGGGATCCATCAGGGAGAAAGCCCCGGAACTTCTTCCCGATCGGAGCGAAGAGCTTCTGCTTTATTGCAGAAGCGGAAGAAGAAGCGCAGAGGCAGCCCGAATGCTTCTGGATATGGGTTACGAGAACATATATGACTTCGGCGGCATAATCGACTGGCCGTATGAGGTCGAGGTTGCGGATTAGTAATCACGGATGAAGGCAATGTAATCCCCGTGCCCTTCATGCAATAATCACGATTCGGTGGTATAATTTCCATGGAACGGGAGACAGTATAGCGACAAAGATACAACGCAAGTTGTTCCTCCGACGGGAGAAAGCCCCGGCCGATAAAGACTTTGGAGGAAGGGCGCTCGGGTTCACTCCGGTATTGCTTACAGCAATTTCACAGGATTCTTAACGTCGCAAGTTCCCCGATCATAAGTCTCCGGAATAACGACGAACGTGTTCCGGAGGCTTTTCCTTTATTAAAGAAATCAACTGGCTTTCAGCGAAAGGGCCGGAACTCATGAAGATTGCCGAAATGCTGGATCGGGAAGAACTGGTTATCTTTCTCGAAAATGAAATCGAAAAGGAAGTCTACCGTCAACGCTTTGCGGAAAAGTCGGAGGGTGTCAAGTATCCCGACGTTTCCTCGGTCCTGGCGTTGACCCGGTCTTTCATTCTCGGAGACTATATGCCGGAGCTCCCCGATCGCCTTCGGATCACAAAGCTCGGAAGTGACAAGAAAAGAATCATATATGTATATCCGCTTCTCGACCGACTCGTTCTGAAGGCGGTTCATTATTGTCTGGCCAGAACCGACCTCGGACTGTCCCCGAATTGTCTGGCTTTTCGCCCCGGTTTTTCGATCCATGGTGCTTTTCGATCGGTAATTCGCCGGTATCGACCGGATTACGCTTGTGTGCGTATTGATATCCGTAATTATTTCAACAGCATCCCGATCACGAATATCATCGGTGTGCTGGAAGCTGTTTTGTGCGGAGACCGGGAACTCGTGACGGCCGTTTCTCGTTTGCTCCGGCGACCGGAGGTGCTCGAAAACAACCGCGTCGTTGCGGACGAAGAAAAGGGCGTCATGGCCGGTATGCCGCTGTCGCCTCTTCTGGCGAACCTCTATCTGACGGAATTTGATAAAAAAGCCGAGTCCTGGGCTCCCGTTTACGCACGATATTCGGACGACATCATTTTCTTTTGCCCCCCGGAGAGAACGGAAGAATTGTGGGAGAGGATCCGTACGGAGTTTTCCGGATACGGGTTGACGATAAACGATGAAAAATCATCGATCGCCCTGCCCGGACAAGCATGGGAATTTCTTGGGCTCTCCTATCGGGACGGCAGGATCGGGCTGTCTGCGGCTTCGATCCGGAAGATGAAGGGTAAGATATCCAGAGCCGCGAGAAAACTGTATCGATGGAAGGTTCGAAAAGCCGCGTCGACCGAGCGGGCAGCCCGAGCGTTGATCCGGAAATTTCAGTACAAGTTTTACGGGAGCGGATTGAAGGATGACGAGCTGACATGGAGCCGGTGGTACTTTCCTTTGATCAGTGACGCCGACGACCTTCGGGAGATCGACGCGTATATGCAGGAAATGCTGAGATACCTTGAAACCGGTCGGCACACTAAAAAAAACTACAAACAGTTCCCCTATGAGCGCTTCAGAAGATTGGGGTACATCCCGCTGACGTCGGCTTTTTACGGGGTACAGAAGGTGACGGAAGAAGAGGAAGGAAGCCGGAGGAGAAGAACACATAGACGCGCGCCGAACTGTTTTTCGGGCGAGAACACTAAAGAATAGATTAGCTTTGACAGCGGTTCCGCATTCTTGTAGAATCGCTATGGAATAATCGCAGATAATCTGCCCACGTGTTTTCTTAAGGATGGAACATGGGACTTGAGAATGTTTTGAAACTGATCGGGGGCTTGGCTCTTTTCCTTTACGGAATGAGTATGATGAGCGGCGGCCTTGAGGCCATTGCCGGTGATAAACTCAAGAAGATACTGGAACGATTGACCTCCAACCGATTCCTCGGTGTTGCCGTAGGAACCGGTATTACCGCGGCCGTTCAATCTTCCTCCGCGACTACGGTCATGGTCGTCGGTTTTGTTAACGCGGGGATCATGACATTGGTGCAGGCAACCTGGATCATTATGGGCGCCAATATCGGAACCAATATCACCAGCCAGTTGATCGCGTTGGACATCGGGAAACTCGCCCCGCTTTTTGCGCTTCTCGGCGTCATTTTCATTGTTTTCCTTCGTTCCAAGAAACTTCATCATGCCGGCCAGATCATCGCGGGGCTCGGCATTCTTTTTATCGGCATGTCGATGATGAGCCAGTCGATGACGCCCTTGCGGGATGATCCTGTGTTCCTTGATCTGATGACGCAATTCGGAAACCCGTTCCTGGGCATTCTGATCGGTGCTCTGTTCACGGCGATCATTCAATCCTCGTCGGCGTCGGTCGGTATTTTACAGGCCTTGGCTGCCAGCGGTCTGATCGGTCTTCCGAACGCGGTCTATGTATTGTTCGGACAGAACATCGGAACTTGTGTCACCGCGTTAATCGCTTCGGCCGGAGTATCCAGAAACGCGAAGAGAGCGGCGCTCATCCATCTGACTTTTAACATCGTCGGCACTGCTTTTTTCTTCGCTGTTGTTCGATTGTCGCCAGTCGAATCCCTGTTTATGAGTTTGACACCGGATCGTCCGGTTGCGCAGATCGCTAATTTTCATCTGTTTTTTAATGTGACCACCATGCTTCTTCTTCTGCCGTTCGGGAAACTGCTCGTGCGTTTTGTGACGCGGATCCTCCCTGATCGCCCGGGTGACCTCGAAGAGGGTCAATATCTCCGGTATCTGGATCGTTCGATCCTCAAGAATGAATATCCGATCGGTTCCGTCGCAATTTTTATTATTCAACTTCGCCTCGAGGTGGAGCGGATGCTGGGGATGGCCCGGGATAATATCGAGCGCAGCTTCTCGGCGGTCAAGTCCAACAGCGAGAAACTTCAGAACGAGATCGAACGGGTAGAAGACTATATCGATTACCTGAATAAAGAAATCTCGTACTTCATTTCCCATATGATCGCGATGGAGATGACCGAGAGAGAATCGGTTGCGATCAATGCGTATTTCAAAATCGTTGGAAATATCGAGAGGATCGGGGACCACGCGATCAATATCGCCGGTTATGCCGACCTTCTTCAGAATAAAGGGTTGAAGCTCTCCGAGAAGGCGCTGTCCGAGGTTGACACGATGCGGGACATGTGCCTTCAGGCATTGGATGTCCTGTACGCACACAAGGACCGGCCCGCATCGGAGCTTCTGGAGCAGATGCAGAACGCGGAGCAAGAGATGGATGACATTACCGCGCGGTTCCGCAGTAAGCAGATCGAACGATTGATGGCCGGCGAGTGCAACGGAGAGGCCTGTGTTATTTATACGGAGATGCTTACGGACTTTGAGCGACTGGGTGACCACATGCTCAATATCGCACAAGCGGTGAATATTTCCAATATCGAAGAGTTGCGTCTGCCGCAGGGAGCGCGGGACTCTGTTTCGGGAGAGTCATCGACAACCGAAACAGAAGCTTAGCCGGAGGCGGATATGGCGGTACATGTGGTGCTTTTCGAGCCGGAAATTCCGCATAACACGGGGAATATAATCCGGACGTGTGTGGCAACGGGCACCGAGCTCCATATCATTGAGCCGATCGGGTTTGACCTATATAAGAAAAATATCGGGCGATATTCGTCGAATCACATGGAGAACGCCAGAGTAAGTGTTTATCCGAACTATTCGGATTTTGCGTCTGAAAACAAAGGCGTTTTTTTCTTTCTGACCCGGTACGGGAAACAGCCGCCGTCGGCGATACGATTTTCGGAAATTGCAGAGGACATTTACCTGATTTTCGGGAAGGAGAGCACGGGGCTTCCGTACGCACTGCTGAAAAAACATCCGGAGCGCTGTTTTCGGATCCCGATGGCAGAGGAGGCGAGAAGCCTCAACCTTTCCAACAGTGTCGCGATCGTTTTATATGAGGTCATGCGTCAACTGGACTATCCGGGGCTCTCTTTTCACGAGGTACAAAAAGGTGAGGACTATCTGGAGTCGTTTGACTTGTAACGTTCGCAGAACAAGACGTTGAGCGTAAAGAAAACGCCGCCCGGCAGGACGGCGTTTTCTTTGGGGGTGGGGTACGTTCTATTTACGGGACAAACTTACTTGATCCCGCTGAAGCAAGCGTCGACATGCGCATGGTCGGCCTGCTTGCGCGTAAGGAGTCCGACGACGACGATCACGATCACGGAGACCGGCAGTGCGATGACAATGCTGTCCACCATCGTCAGTTTCTCGATCCCGGTACCGATCAGAAGATTATCTTTCCCGAAAATCGCATTGCACAGGAGCAACAGTTTGGCGGATTTGGCCTGGATAAAGAACACCCAGAACAGATTCACAAAGGCTCCGGTAACGACACTGGAAATCGCCGCTTTTCGAGAGAGGCTTTTAAAGTAGAGGGCGCCTACATAGGTCGGCAGGAACGCCGCTCCGCAAAGACCGAAGAAGATCGATGTGCCCATGACGATGACTCCGTCCGTTTCCTCGACACGCTCTGCGACAAACGCGAGCACTGCCGTGATCAGGATCGCGATGACGACGCCGAGGCGGGTCACGATGACGGAGTTCTTTTTCCATCCGAGTGTCTTCTCGAAAAAATCACGGCCGAACGAGGTACCGATCGCGTGAAACAAACTGGTCAGCGTCGAAAGCGCCGCGGCCAGAAGAGCGAGCATGAAAATGGTCGAGAACCAACTCGGCATGAACTCGGTGATCAGGGAAGGAATGATCCGATCCGCTTTCCCTGCGAAGGTGACGGACAACTGCCCGTATTTCTCATAGAACAGGACATTCGACAATGCGCCGACGGCGAATGCCGCGCCGGTCATAAACAGGATGAAAACACCGCCGGAAACGACCGCACGGTTGAGTTCGCGGTTGCTCTTGACGGTCATAAAACGAACGACCAACTGGGGTTGAGCCAAGACGCCGATTCCGACGCCCATAACGATCGAAGAGACGACGGTCCACCACAACGGAGAATTAAATGCCGGCATACTCGTCCATCCCTGGAAGCCCGCGGGCGTTTTCCCGGCCATCTGGTCCATTGCCGAGGCATTGCTTGCCAGCGCGGTCAACTTCTCATTCGCGCTGACGATTCCACCGAGCTTGATATAAACGACAAGAACGAGCGCTGCCATACCGACAAACATGATGACGGCCTGGAAGGCATCGCCGTACATGACGCCTTTCATTCCGCCCACCGACACAAAGACCGCAAGGATGAGAATGAGGAAAAACAGCGTGACGTCATAACTTAAGTTAAACGTCGTCGCCATAAACTCGACACCGCCCTTAAGGACCGCCGCGGTGTAGATCGGCATGACAAGGAAAATGAGGATCGAAGAAAAACCCTGGATAAACTTCGACCGGAAACGCAGTCCCATTAACTCGGGGAAGGTGTGCGCATCCAAATTGTGGCCCATCTTCCGCGTTCTCTTGCCGAACACGACAAACGCGATAAAGACACCGACAAAGATATTCAAAAACGTCAGCCACAGAAGTGACATGCCGAACAGTCCGGCGTTCCCGCCGAACCCGACGATCGCCGAGGTGCTGATGAATGTCGCGCCGTAAGAAAGCGCCATAATGATCGGATGAATCTGACGCCCCCCGACGAGATAATCACTGGCGTTCTTGGTTCCCTTGAACCCGGAATACGCCAGGAAAGACAGAACAGCCAAGTAAATGACGGTAGCGATAATTTTAAAAAGCATCGTGCCCTCCTACTGATAAGACTCTGAGGATCAAAGTCCTTTCTCCTCCGTAACTATTTCTTCCTTCTCTTCCCAGCTTTTTGCTTCTTCAATCTGTTTCGGTTCTTCCTCGCCGCCCTTGTTCCAGTTGATCAGTCCGTAGACGACGCACAGGGCCGTGCTCAGGAAGCACAATACGAAAACACTCCAAATCCAGAAATCGGGGATACCAAGCACCATAGGTCGACCTTCCTTTCTGCCGCTCGAAAAGCGGTCGGGAAACATTCCGTTTGCCGGTAAACAGTAACAGAGACGGAAGGGGGATGTCGAAAATACTTCGGAGGTGGCCGAACGACGCCGACCGAAAAAACTCCGCCGCATTATATCACCATGCTACCATCCTGCTATATATTCCTATCGTAATTTGACGATACGTGGATAATCAATAAAAAATTGACCATATGAACAAAAAAAACAAAAAAGATGAAGAAAATAGTATACTATTGAACTAAAGCGGTCATTTTGGAGGAGTAATCGCGTGGAAAACGATTTTCTGAAGATATGGTTCGGAGGGTTTGAGCAAGCGGTACAAGAAATGAAGCCCGCGCAACGCGACGATTTGTTTCGCCCTTGCGCGAAGGCTTGCTCGGATTCTTACCCCGCGCTGATGTTCGCGGAGGCCTATGCCGGAGCCGCTGATCGGGGTGAGTTTCTCGATCGGCTTCAGATATTGATGAAGGGCCTTTCCATCGAGAAGAAGGACGACGGCAGAGCGATTTTTTCGTACCCGTGCTGTTACTGTGATCTCTACAATATGGGCTATCTTTCCTCGCCGATCCTTTGCGAATGCTCACGTCTGAACCTGATCGCCAACTTTGAATCGGTGATGGGAAAAGGCTGCGTAGAAGTTACCCTGCTGCAATCGATCCTCGGCGGCGCGGAGTCCTGCGAACTTGAAGTTCGGTTCCTGCGGTGACGACTCCGGCGTCATACGATTCCGTTAAGAAACCCGCCCTCGGACGGTTATCGTTCGAGGGCGGGTTATATTCAGGGCACGAAACGGATCATTTTGCTTGTTTCTTCTCCTTGACCGCTTCCGCGTCTACGGTCGTCGGGGACATGATTTGGGAGGGCTCCTCATCATCCTTCTTGGACTTGGGGATGACCAGGTTCAAGAAGATACCGATGATCGTCGCAGTCGCCAAGGGGGAAACCTCAACGGTGCCGATCATGATCTTCAGAGATGTCATTCCGGTAATGTCTCCGGCGAGGCTCATCGCGCCGAGGCCGAGGCCGACCGACAGGATAACGGAAACGACGATCAGGTTCTTCGAATCGGAGAAGTCCACTTTACCGTCAACCAGTGCGCGCAGTCCGGAGGCCGCGATCATTCCGAACAGAACGATCGAAGCGCCGCCGATGACTGCGGACGGGATGGTTGCGATTGCCGTGCCAAAGATCGTGATACATCCGAAGAAAACCGCCATACAAGCGGCGATGAAGATATTTCTCGGATTATAATTCTTCGTAATCGCGAGAACTGCCGTATTCTCTCCGTATGTTGTATTGGACGGGCCGCCCATAGCGCCGGCGACCATGGTCGCGACACCGTCGCCCAGGATCGTCTTGTGTATACCGGGATCGACCATGAAGTCTTTATTGCAAACCGTGCTGTTTGCGCTGATATCGCCCAGGTGCTCCATAAACGTAACGACCGCCAAAGGCACGATGGCAAGGATTGTGGAGAGATCAAAGGAAAGACTGCCGTAAAAACTGAAAGTTCTCGAGAAGATCTGCGGCTGGAAAATTACGAATTCTTTTGCGTCCCAAGCCGCTATGAGTCCGTCGTAATTGACGATGCCGATCACAAGAGAATAGACATATCCGACAATGAAACCCATCAGGATCGGAATGACCTTCAAAAAACTTTTGGGCTTGGAGTAAGCGTTCACCCCGATGATCGTCAGTGCCGTAATACCGGCTGCCGACCATTGCTTCCAAGCATCCACACCGCCGCCCCACGCGTTGAAATTCACATCGCCCTCGGCGTAATTTGCAATGATGTTGTTCCAGAACATCTTCGGTGCGAGGATCATACCGATGACGATGATGACCGGACCAACGACGATCGGAGGAAACAGCCTGCGAATTTGCGTGACGCCGACCGCTTTAATGACGAAGGACAAAGCGACGTACACGGCACCGGCCAGAACGATTGCGACCGATGTGCGTCCCATCGCCGCGTTCCATGTCTCCGACCCGAATTCGCCCGCGCCGCTCATGCAGGAAATCAACGCCGGCAAAAAGGCGAAACTGCTCCCGAGAAAAACGGGGACTTTCTTACTGGTCAGGAAATAGAACAAGATGGTGCCGATACCGGCCGAGAGCAGTGCGACGCTGATGCTCATGTTGGCCAGGATCGGAACCAGGACCGTCGCGCCGAACATCGCGAACATGTGCTGGAAACTTAAGACAAAAGTCTTGGCGTCCAGCCGATTTTCAATTGGATTGGATTTTCCCATAATACCCTCCCGCTTACTGTATTTTATATCACCGCCTATTCTTTCCGGCGGATCATACCGTGATCAGGAGCCTTCGGAATGCGAAGGATCGATGGCCGGTATCATTGAAAACGACCCAAAACCATCCCCTTTATTCTATCGTAAAATTCGAGCTGAGGAATCAGTGTTTGTTGATGTTTTTCGAAAAAATTCAACCGGGGGTTCCCATACTTGATTATTTTCGTTATCGTAGGATAATTAGTAGGAAACCGGACGGGGAGTGGAGCGAGAATGATGAGAAAGCATAACGGAGACGTAATCGGGAAATTGCTGACCGGTCTTTCCACGGCCTGGCTCTTGGTTGTGATGCTTTTTTGTGAGGTTGTTTTTTCTCTTCTTCTTCGCTTTTCCTTTTCCTTCTATACCATCGGGTTCGCGATTGCTTCGGCGGCGCTTCTTACTTTTTTGGTGTTTCTGATTCCCAATGCGCGGGTTCGGTTTGTTGTGACCGGCGTCATCACCGTAATTATTTGTGTCATTTTTGTCTCTCAGCTGGTTTATTACCGAATTTTCAATACGATGTTCATCCTCGGTGTCCTGAAGCTTGCCGGAGACGCGGCATTTTTTGCGGATATCGCATTTGAGAAAATTGCCTCGAATATTCTGGGGGTATTGCTCCTGCTTCTTCCGGTTCCCGCGTATTTTATCTTTATCCGGAAGACGATGAAGCGCGTGGTTCCCGATCGCAAATGGAGGATCGCCCTGGCTGTCGTATGCATCGCGTCCGGCACATTGACGACTTCATCGGTCCTTGTGGACAAAAGCGACGCGGTCAGTGCCCGAAGCCTTCTCTTGTCTGAGTTCCTGCATGATCAATCCGTCGAGCAGTTCGGTCTTCTGACCGCAACCGGGCTGGATATCCGATATAACATTCTGGGCATCCGATTCGAGGACAACAGCGATGTTATTGTCGATAATGTGGATTTCGAGGACCGATTCACCAAACCGACATCCGGTGGCCCGACTGATCCCTCTTCGACGGGCCCGACGGGTCCGACCGACCCGTCCTCGCCGCAAGAGACCACTCCTGTCGTCATCGACAGCGGGCCGAATGTAATGGATATTCAATTCAATCTGGCCGAGAAAGACAGCGAACTCCTGGCGATGAATCTGTTCTTTTCGAATCGTCAGCCGACGCTGAAGAATGAGTATACCGGACGGTTCAAAGGCAAGAATCTGATCCTGATCACGGCGGAAGCTTTTTCGATGCACATCATCAACCCGGAGTTGACCCCCACCCTTTATAAACTGTCTACGGAAGGCTTCGTCTTTAATAATTTCTATACGCCGATCTGGAATGTCAGCACCGCGTCGGGCGAATATGTCGCGATGAACGGATTGCTTCCCGACTTGGGAACCATCAAATACGTCGTGGTGGAGAAGGACCGTTATATGCCGTTCTCCTTCGGATACCAGTTCAAGAAGTTGGGCTATTCAACGCTGGCGTACCATAATCATACGTACACATATTACGACCGCGACATCACATATCCGAACCTCGGATACACCTATAAGGGTTACGGAAACGGGTTGGATGTTAAGAAAACATGGCCGGAGTCGGATCTGGAGATGATTAACCTGACATGCCCCGAGTACATTAACAATCCGCCGTTTCACGTTTACTATCTGACGGTCAGCGGCCACTGCAATTACAATTTTTACGGCAATTATATCGCGGCCAAGAACAAGGATTTCGTGATGCATTTGCCGTACTCCGAACCGATCCAGGCATTTTATGCGGCTCAGTTGGAGCTGGAGTTCGCGCTTAAGGAATTGCTGAAGCGGCTGGAAGAAGCCGGGCAACTGGAGAACACGGTCATCGCACTGAGTGCCGACCACTACCCGTACGCATTGGTCGAAGACTATGATTCCTTTCAGTATATTAACGAGCTGGCCGGCAAGGAAATCGAGAGCACGTTTGAACTCTATAAGAATGCCTTCCTTCTCTGGTGCGGAGATATGAAGGAACCGATCGTCGTCGACAAATACTGTTCCAGTCTGGATATAGCGCCGACGCTTTCGAATCTTTTCGGTATCGAATATGATTCAAGGCTTTACATCGGAACCGACATTCTCTCCGACAGTACACCATACGTCATTTTCAAGGACTACAGTTTCATCAACGACAAGATTATGTATGACAACAATAAAAAGAAGGTCATTCGGCTGGTCGACGAAGAAATTACACCGGAATACTTGGACGGATGTATTGATTATGTGCGATCACTGTTTAAAAACTCACGCCTGATGTACCGTAAGGATTACTACGGCTATTTGTTTGGCGAATAGCTGTCCGTGTTCCGGAAGACAGAAAAGGGCGGCCGATCAAAGAGGCCGTCCTTATACGTTTTAAACAGTCCGAAAGCCTTATGTCGCTCGGTTCTTGCCGCTGCTCTTAGAAGTATAGAGGTTCATATCCGCTTCCTGCACCAACTCGACGGAATCTACCTGATCCAGATAAGTTGCGGTTCCGAGGCTGATGGTTATCGTATGTTTCTTGTCCTCGTGAACAAATGGAGTGGCTTCGACGACGCCTCTCAACCGGTTGGCGAATTCTTTGCTGCCGAAGAGATCCGTATCCGGCAAAATTACCGCAAACTCATCACCGCCGTAACGGAAAACATAATCGGAGAGCCGGGTGTTCTTCTTCAGCAGATGTGCTACATGGCGAATCGCGTCGTCTCCGACCAAATGCCCGCATGTATCGTTTATAATCTTGAAATCATCGATATCCATCAGTACCAAGCTGAAGGTGGATTTATATCCTCTTCCGCGGACACGAGCGAAAATTTTCATGGTCTTGTTCAACGTGTCGTAGAAATGCCGGCGATTGTGAAGACCGGACAACTCATCAATGACCGAGAGTTCCTTGAGCTTGTTATTCAGATTCTCGTATTCCTGATTAACATGCTCCAACTCTTTCTCGGTATTCTTCAGATCCGTGATGTCCCGAGTGGTTCCCCAGGTCCCGATCAATTCTCCTGTATCGTCATAGAGCGGGTATTTGGAAGCCGAAAACCAGATCACCTCACCATTTTCCTTGTTCCAGCGCTCAATTCTGCCGATGATCGGCCGGCCGGTTCGCATGATCTCCTGCTCGTCACGCAATGCGTTCTGAGCGAAATCCTCGGGATAGAAATCGAAATCCGTTTTCCCGATGACGTCTTCCTTGGCAAAGGAGCCAAACCGGGTGGTGTGGGCTGAACTGGAAAGGATAAAACGAGAATCTTTGTCCTTAAAATAAAACGAATCCTGAGAATTCTCCATAATCACCCGGAGAAGTTCCGTCTCGGACAGAAGACACGGACAAATCCGATCGGTCGATTTCTCGGCAGGGCGGTCGGGACACTCATTTTCCGGAAGAGCCTTATTGGGCGGAGAACGTTTCTTGTCGGTCATATTTACCTCGGATGACATTTTTTCGCGCATAAACATATTCTTCTCAATATCATACAAAAAAATAGCGTTTAAAACAATATTACCCGAGGGCGAAACGATACTACAGACTGGGTCGGGTGACGAGAACGACGATCAGAATAACCAGAGCAACAAAAAACGCGGTGGCTCCCAAGTATATATTTAATCGCTGTATGGAAGATTCATCCGAGATGGCGGGCATATACCGACTGACAAAAGATGTGAAGCGCTTCCAAAGAGACGGTGCCATCGGCTTCTCGAAAAGGATCGTCGCTTTTGCGGACGGCAGGTCTTCGTCATAATCCGAGAGGTCCGCATCTTCAAAATCCGCAAATTCCGCCGACTTATTTCCGGAGTCCGGGAATGCCGGGTCCGCTTCAACCGGATGTAACGATACGGGACCGGAAGCCTCTGCCGGACGCTCGTTCAGAACGCTCGGTGTCTTCCAGACCGGCATTGACATGCCGGAATGAATCGCGATCGGTTCATCTTCCGGCTCTTCGGCGGATTGATCGCCGAAACCGTACAAGAATTTATCGCCGTCGGAAGTGTCTCTGAAATCAGATAATTTGTGTTTGTGTTGCATCGCGGTCCCCTCGTATGAAAAATACAACCAAAGTATAACATTTTTTGAGAAGAATTGAATGAACGCTATGTTACACTCCGTTTAAAACATGAAGAAAATGAGGCGAAAAAATGAAATAAAGTAGGGACTACTGCGCAACCTGAAA
>LSQX01219234.1_pt1 | contig 22973 bp, 19 predicted proteins | sample 654561 | NCBI WGS metagenome assembly LSQX01 (sample SAMN04489861, study PRJNA283612) | anaerobic digester metagenome | isolation source: 4 biogas reactors fed with cattle manure at either 37C or 55C with and... | place: Denmark: Kongens Lyngby | collected 2014
AGGGGGATCAGGCTGGCGTTCAGCGCCACGGTGGCCGCACGGCGCAGGGCATCCAGGCGCTGGGTGAGCTCGTGCCCGCAGGTGACGGGCAGATCCGTAAGGGAGCGGACCAGGTCGCGGACGGCCAGCTCGTGGGAGGGGCTGCGGGTGCCGAAAAACCCCGACACCGCAAAGGCCTGCACATGCGGGGCGTGGGTCAGGATCGCCTCCCGGGCCGCATCGAGGTCCAAGGGCTCCTGCTCTTCGCCAGAGATGTCGTGGCCGCCGGGGATGAGGGCGTAGTGATCGGTGCCCAACTCTCGGGCCAGGGTGGACGCATCGCGCACACAACCGCCATACCCGATGAGCAACGCGCACACCGGCGCGCCACGCCCCTCGACGATGGCGTTGGTGGCCAGCGTGGTGGAGACGGAGACCAGCCGCACCTCGCCGGCGGCCACACCGTGATCGCCGCCCGCCGAGAGCACGCGGTGCATCGCCTCGCCGATGCCGATCGCCAGATCCGCTCGAGTGGTCAGCGCCTTGGCGCGGGCCAGCACTCGGTCATCCGCATCGTCCAGAAGCACCGCATCGGTGTAGGTGCCGCCCGTATCGATCCCCAGCGCAACGGACATCCGTCCCTCCTCGTTCACAACCTATAGCCTTCCGACAGAACCACGGGCCGCGCGATACGCGGCCCGTGGCGTTTCACCCCATCGTTGGGGGGCGTGCTGGCGTGGGTGGGGCGCTACTTGCGCTGCGAGCGCACATAGCCGACGTAGCGCATGGCGTACTCGTCGAGCCCCAACAGCAGGTCGGCGATCAGGATCCCCTTGCGAGCCTGGGTCGGGTTCACGATGGGGGCATTCATGCCGTTCTGCATGGCCATGGCGATAAATGTCTCGTTGATGGCCTCGCGGTCGGGCAGGCCAAAGGAGACGTTGCTGGCCCCCAGGGTCATGTTCACGCCCAGCGTCTCGCGCACCGCGCGGATGGCCTCCAGGGTCACCCGGCCCGCGGCGGCGTCGGTGCACACGCTCATCGCCAGGCAGTCGATCACCACGTCCTCGGCCGGGATGCCGAACGAGGCGGCGCGCTCGACGATCTTTTGCGCCACCGCCACCCGCCCCTCGATGGTGGAGGGGATGCCATCGTCGTCCATGCACAGACCGATGACGGCCGCGCCATACTCTTGCGCCAGGGGCAGCACGCGGGCCAGCGACGCCTCTTCACCGTTCACCGAGTTGATCAGCGCCTTGCCCTCATAGGCCTCCAGCCCCGCGCGCAGCGCCTCGGCGTTCGCCGAGTCGAGGCACAACGGCACGTCGGTGGCCTCCATCACGGCGCGGACGGCCATGGGAAGGAGTTCCACCTCGTCGATGCCCGCGGCGCCCACGTTTACGTCGAGGACCGCGGCCCCATCGGCCACCTGAGACAGGGCCAGGCGGCGAACGCGCTCCATGTCCTTGTCGGCGAGGGCCTGGGCCAGCCGCTTCTTCCCCGTGGGGTTGATGCGCTCACCGATGATCACCGTCGGGTGCTCGGGGCTGATGATGACCTCTTGGGCGTTGCTTCGGATGACAGTCTGCATCGGGATCTTCCTCCGGGTCGATGCCGTTGGGCCAGGGTGCCCACGGGGCGTATCACGTCACCCGCTGTCGCGGGCGCCCCAACCGCCGGAAAGCACCGGCCAGCTGGGCAACAACTCGTTCCTTCTCAAGAATGCGCGGACGGCCACCTGCCGATCCATCTCCTGCACGATCACCTGGCGCTGCAGGGTGGCCAGCGTATCCTCGTCGAGGGCCTCGACGAGGCGCACCAGCAGCGCCTCCAGATCGGGGTAGGCCTCCAGTTGCTCCTGCCGCACGCCGAGGGCCAACTCGGAGGGCGGAAAGAAGCGCCGGTCGTCGTCCAGCGCCGTCAGATCTCCCAGGCGCACCGCGACGTCGGACGTATGCCCCAGCGCGCAGTCGCACTCGTCGGCCTCCAGCGCGCGATAGCCCTCCCCCACCGGCAGGGTGACGATGCGACGCTCAAAGCGCAACCCGTACACCCGCTCGAGCCCGCGGACGCCCTCGGCCAGCCCCTGCATGTCCTGCGGCGCGCAGACGCGCAGGTAGGGGTTCACGGCATCCTGGTAGCGCACGAGGTCGCTGGTGCGGCGCAGCCCGGCAGCCTCGGCCAAGTCTCGGGTGACGACCAGCGTCGGCCGCGAGGCGACCGATGCCGGCCCCAACCACACGATCCCCGCCTCGCCATCCTCCAGGGCCACCCGCTCAAAGAGCACCCGGGCATCGGCCACCGGCTCGTGGTGGGCCAGGCTGTGGCGCCAGGTCTCCGCCGTATAGGCCCAGTAGAGGTCGGCCCGCCCCCCGGCGATGGCGGCGCGCACCGCGCTGAGGGCGCCGAGGCCCGTGCGGGCCTGGACGGGGTAGCCGTTCTCGCGGAGCAGCCCGAGCGTCAGATCGGCGAGGAGGTCGGCCTCCTCGCCCCTGCCCGCCGCAACCACGATCGCGGCCCCCTCGTGGCGGGGACCGCAGCCCACGGCCAGGAGGCACATCGCCAGCAGGACGCTGGTCGCCAGCAGGATGCTGGCCAGCGGGGACCCGCAACACGTTCGCATCGGCGGCTCGTGCCTATTCCTCGGCATAGTAGCGCCGGCGCTCCGGCTCGTCGGCGAGGTTTACCTCTCCGTTCGTCGCCTCCCGCAGCATCTCGGCGACGGCGTCGTGGGCCTCGGCGGGCACGGCGACACGCAACGTCACCTGCTCGGCAAACGCCTCCTCCTCCACGCGCACGCCCTGCTGGGGGAGCAGGTAGTGGAGGGCCCCGTACCGGGCGTAATCGACGGAGAACGTGTACACCTCGTGCAGCACCCGTTCCTCGACCGGCAGCGCCTTGAGCGCCTCTCGAGCGGCTGCGCTATAAGCGCGCACCAGGCCGCCGGTGCCGAGCTTGATCCCGCCGAAATAGCGGGTACCCACCACGACGATCTCCTGCAGGCCGCTGCCCTCTAGGATCGCCAGCATGGGGCGCCCTGCGGTGCCTCCCGGTTCGCCGTCGTCGGAGGAGCCGATCTCAGCCTGCCCGCAGGCGCCCCCCAAGCGGTACGCCCAGGCGTGGTGGTTGGCATCGGGGGAACGCTCGCGCACTCGGGCGACAAAGGCCTCGGCCGACGCAGCGTCGGCCGCCGGGCCCGCCGTACCGATAAAGGTCGAGCGCTTGATGACCATCTCGGCCTCGGCAGTGCCCGCCGGCGTTCGGTAGCGGTAGGCGGGGGCCGGCCCCGCGTCCGTTTCACTCGCCATACGTTCCCCGATCTCTCCGGCCCACAACGCGGCCCATTCTAGGGCCGGCCCCACGGCGTGTCAATTGCGCCAGGCCGGCGCAACCAAAGAGGGCGGCGAGAAGCCCCGGTACCCCGGAGACTCTCGCCGCCCTCCCGCCAGGCGCATGTATCCCTAACGGGCGGTGGTGGCCGCCTCGCCCTCGGCCTGCTCCATACCCGGCAGCACCTCGCCCCGATACACCCAGACCTTGACCCCGATCTTGCCAAAGGTCGTCGAGGCCTCGGCGGTGCCATAATCGATATCCGCCCGCAGGGTGTGGAGCGGCACACGGCCCTCGCGCACCCAGTCGGTGCGGCCCATCTCCGAGCCGGACAGGCGTCCCTTGCACATGATGCGGATGCCCTCGGCGCCGCCGCGCATGGCCTGCTGCATCGCCCGGCGCATGGCCCGCCGCTGCGAGACGCGTCGCTCCAGCTGCTCGGCCACGCTCTCGGCCACGATGTTGGCGTCGAGATCGGGCTGGCGGACTTCTTCCACGTCGACCCGCAGCTTGTTGCCCGTGATCCCGGTGAGCTTTTCCAGCTCGGCCTTGAGGGCGTTGATCGTCGAGCCGCGCCGACCGATCACCACACCGGGCTTGGCCGTCATGTGTGTATAAGAGACAGGCGTCGGATAGCGCTCGATGAAAATCCGCGAGATACTCGCCCGCCCGAGGAAATTGTGGACGAGTTCGCGGATCTGATAGTCCTGGCGAAGGTTCGCGGCATAGTCCTCGCCCTCCGCGAACCACTTGGAATCCCAATCCTTGATGATACCCAATCGGTACCCAATAGGGTTGACCTTGCGACCCATAGTCTCCTCCTGACCTCCGTACCCACTCGTCACGCTGCGCGGCGCCCCTGCCCCATAGAAGCCAAGGGATCGATCGGCGCCACAACTCGTATACCCGCCAACAGCCGCTCGGCGGACGAGCCAGGTGTGGGAAGCTCAGAAGAAGCCGAGTCCGTACTCCACGCCGACCCGGGCCGATCCACCGAGGGCCCGGGCTCGCCAGCGCTGCCGGCCGATGGCCGGCGCGCGTTCGTCCCGCCGCTCTATGGGCGAGAGTTTATCACGATGCGCCGCGCCTGTCAACCGCGGCACAGGAGAGCCCATTCGGGCGGAGCCCGACCCATAACGACCGATACGGAGGGAATACAGGCACATCCACTCGTACCGCGGCGGTGCCCACGACCTCCAACGCATATCCAACGCGGCGCAACCCGGCGCAACGGCACTGCCAACCCATTGCACCAGGAAACCGTGCGCGTTTCTGATATGCTATGGGCAGGGCCTGTCAGCGGGCCGGTGGTGCCGCCGGACCGGTGGCGAGCGCCATGTGGCTCGCGCGGTGTCCGCCTTGGGGGGGTCCCGCGGGCCCCCTTGTGATGTCTGGCGGCAGCCGGCAGGCGCCGGGAGGAGAACCGTGACGATCAGCAGATGGGATCCGCTGCGCGACATGATCACGCTGCACGAGGCCATGAACCGCCTGGTGAACGAGAGCTTTGGGCGCCCGGGCGCAACGGAACGCGTCGCCCTCGGCCCCTACGTCGCGGTCGACATATACGAGACCGACACCGAGGTGATCATCAGCGCCGTGATGCCCGGCGTTGCCGAGGAGGATGTGCAGATTTCCGTGACCTCCGACGCGCTGACCATCTCCGGCGAGACCCGGCCGAACGAGGAGTTCCTCGCCGCCCGTCCCCTCGTCCGCGAGCGCCGTTACGGAACCTCGCAGCGCACGATCATCCTGCCCCGCGGCCTGGACACCGACGCCATACAGGCCCGCCTGGAGCAGGGCGTCCTCCAGGTGCGCCTGCCCAAGCGTGAGGAGTTCCGGCGTCGGCAGGTGCCGGTGCGGTTTGAGCCCGAGGGCTAGCCCCCTCGCGCAGCATTTGCGCACGCACCTGCGGATAGAGTAAACTATAAGAACCTATACGTTACCGCTGTGACGATGAGGAGCAGTCGGTATGGATCTGGATCTGGAGTTCTACCGCGACCTTGCCCAACCCGCGACGTCCAAGATCGTGCTGCTGGTGATGGACGGCCTGGGCGGGCTGCCGATGGAGCCCGGCGGGCTCACGGCGCTCGAGGCCGCCGAGACGCCCAACCTCGACGCGCTGGCGCGAGAGGGGATCTGTGGGCTCCATGAACCCATCGGTCCAGGAGTTACCCCGGGGAGCGGTCCCTCGCATCTGGCACTCTTTGGCTATGACCCACTGCGCCACGACGTGGGGCGCGGGGCCCTCGCCGCCCTGGGCGTGGGGTTTGACCTGGGCCCCCATGATGTGGCGGCGCGGGGGAACTTTTGCACCGTCGACAAAGACCTCATCGTCCTGGATCGCCGCGCCGGGCGCATCTCGACCGAGCAGTGTGCGGCGCTGTGCGACCTGTTGCGCGAGCGGGTGCAGCTGGCCAACGTCACCTGCTTTATCCAGCCGGTGCGCGACTATCGCTTTCTCCTGGTGCTGCGCGGCAACGGGCTCTCCGGTGACGTGGAGGACACGGACCCTCAGATGGTCGGCGAACAGGTGCTGGAGCCCAAGGCCTCCTCCTCCGCCGGCAAGCGGACCGCACGGCTGGTGGCTGATTTTGTGCGGCAGGCTCGGGAGGCGCTGGCCGATCGGCAGCCGGCGAACATGCTCCTCCTGCGCGGCTTTGCGCGCAAGCCCAACTGGCCGACGATCGAGGATCTGTACGGTGTGCGCGGCGCGGCCATCGCCGGGTACCCCATGTACCGGGGGCTGGCCCGGTTGTTGGGCATGGATGTGCTGGAGACCGGCAGCGAGCCCGCCGAGGAGTTTGACGTCCTCGAGCGCCACTGGGCCGATTACGATCTGTTCTTCGTCCACGTCAAGCCCACCGACGCGGCGGGTGAGGACGGCGACTGGGCGCGCAAGAAGGAGCGCATCGCCGAGGTGGATGCCCTGGTGCCCCGGTTGCGGGCCCTACAGCCCGATGTGGTGGTGGTGACGGGGGATCATTCCACGCCCGCCCTGCTCAAGGCACACTCGTGGCACCCGGTACCGGTGCTCCTGTGGTCGCCCCATTGCCGAGCCGATGACGTCGAACGGTTCGGCGAGCGGGCCTGTGTGCATGGCGCGCTGGGGCCGCGCTTTCGCGCCGTGGACCTGATGCCCCTGATGTTGGCCAACGGCCTGCGCCTGGCCAAGTTCGGCGCCTGAGGGCTACCGCCCTCTGCGCCTGTTCAAATCGATACGCATTCGCCGCCGCTGCTCGAGATCTGGAGCACGGCGCGCCGCAACGCTCCCCTTTCTGCCCCTGACCTCGCTCGCCCATGCTGCTCCGGTGCGCGTTCTGTGTTGTGCTTGTCCATCGACGAGGAGTCGGCATTGTGCCCGCTCGCGGCACGCATCCGCCCCTGCACCCTCCCCACCCCGGCGAACCGCGGGCCCAGGAGGAAAGACATGCTGCGCAGAGTAAGTGACCTATTCGGCTTTGATATCGTCGCCCGTGATGAGGAGACGGGCAAACTGGACGAGGCCGGCACGATCACCGACCTCTACTTTGAGGAGGAGAACTGGACGGTCCGCTACGCCGTCGTGGACACCGGTGGCTGGCTCACCGGGCGCAAGGTGCTCATCTCCCCCGCCTCCTTTATGCCCCTGCATTGGGAAAAGAAGGTCATCCCCGTCGAGCTGACCAAGCGCCAGATTGAGGACAGCCCCGACGTGGACCTCGCCCAGACCGTCTCTCAGCAGGCGCTGGCCGACCTGCACGCCTACTATGGCTGGCCGGCCTACTGGGCCGGCAGCGTGCCGATGGGCTCCGTCCACGCCGGCGCCTATACGGCGCCCGCCGCCGCCCAGGAATTCCCCGCCGAACGGCGCCGCAGGCAGACCACCGAGCCCGAGGAGTGGCAGCCGCACCTGCGCTCGGCCAGGGAAGTGATCGGCTATGGCATCCAGGCCCAGGACGGCGGGATCGGCCACGCCAGCGACATGTTCGTCGAGGAGGAATCCTGGACGATCCGGTACCTCCTGGTGGACACCCAGCCCTGGTGGCCCGGCAAGCACGTCCTCGTCTCGATCGACTGGGTGACCAGCCTGGACTGGGCGGAGGGCGAGTTTGTGGTGAACGTCACCAAGGACAAGATCCACGACAGCCCCGAGTACGACCCGCAAAAGCCGGTCAGCCGTCGCTATGAACAGGACCTTCACGAGTACTATGGGGTGCCCGGCTACTGGATGTGGTAGGGCCGGATCGCAGCGACGGGGAGATGGCCAGTGGGTAACGAAATCCGGGTATCGGGCCGCCGGGTGGCGGTCTCCAGCCCGGGCAAGGTGCTCTTTGGGGCCGGCGGCCACACCAAGGCCGACGTCATCGCCTACTATCGGCAGGTGGCCGGCGTGATGTTGCCGCACCTCCGCGATCGCCCGCTGACGATGCAGCGCTTCCCGCGCGGCATCGAGGCCCAGGGGTTCTTTCAGAAGGAGGCCCCAGATCGCTTTCCCGCCTGGATCGCCCGGGCGCGACTAGAGGTGTTGGGCGAGGAGGATAGCCAGGAGCAGGTGCTCTGCCAGGATGCCGCCACCCTCGTGTACCTTGCCAACCAGAACACCATCACCCTGCACACCTGGCTCAGCCGCCGCGACCGCCCCCAGCATCCCGACCGGCTGGCCTTTGACCTGGACCCCTCCGGCGTCGGGTTTGACGCCGTGCGGCAGGGCGCCTGGGCGCTGCGCGAGATGTTGGGGGGCCTGGGGCTGGAGCCGTTCGTCATGACCACGGGCTCCCGAGGGCTGCACGTGGTCGTGCCGCTGGATCGCTCGGCGACCTTTGACGAGACGCGCGCCTTTGCCCGCGCCGTCGCCGAGGCGCTGGCCGAGCGCGAACCGGAATGCTACACGGTCCAGATGCGCAAGGCCCAGCGCGGCCAGCGGGTGTTCATCGACTATATGCGCAACGGCTATGCCCAGACGGCGGTCGCCCCCTACTCGCTGCGGGCCAAACCCGGCGCGCCGGTGGCCACCCCGCTGGATTGGGAAGAACTCGCCGACGAGCGCCTCGGGCCCCAGTCCTACACCATCGACAACCTCATCCGTCGCATCGAGGAGCGGGGCGACCCGTGGCGGGGCATGGACGAGCGCGCCGCCGCGGTGCAGGGTCCCGCGGAGCGCTTTCGGGAGGCGGGGCGTTGAGGCGGAAAGGAGCAGGCGATGACTGCTAGACGGGCAGCCGTGGTGGATGGCGCCAACGTCGCCTATGCCGAGATGTCGCAGGGCGACCAGCCCAAGGTGAGCAACCTCGTCGCAGTGCGCCGGGCGCTCGAGGAGCGGGGCTATGAGACGATCGTCATCGTGGTGGACGCCAGCCTGCGGCATCGCGTCGACGACCCCGATCAGCTGGAAGCGCTGATCGACGGCGGCACCGTCCACCAGGCGCCGGCCGGCACCGATGCCGACTATTTCCTGTTGGAGACGGCCGACCACCTGGGCGCCGTCGTCGTCTCCAACGACACCTATGAGGACTATCGCGACGACTATGCGTGGATTCCGGAGCGCCGCCTGCCGCTGATGATCATCAACGGCAGGGTGGTGCTGTACGATGAGGAGGTAGCCTCCGACCGCTAACATGCCGCCGGGGGCCCAGAGAACGAGGAGCAAGCCGTTGAAGATCGCCGTGTTCGAAGTAGAAGATTGGGAGCGCGAGGCCTTTCAGCACCTATCCGGCCGCCACGAGGTGATCTTTACGCACGAAGCGCTCAAGTCTGCGGAGCAGGTCGAGCAGTACGCCGACGCCCAGGTGCTGTCGCCGTTCATCTACTCGGACCTGGACGCCGACACGCTGCGGCTCTTCCCCGAGCTGCAGCTCATCGCCACCCGCTCGACGGGCCACGACCACATCGATGCCGAGTACTGTCGCGATAACGGCATCATGGTCTGCAATGTGCCGACCTATGGCGACAACACGGTCGCCGAGCACGTCTTTGGCCTCCTGCTGGCCATCAGCCACAAGCTGACCGAGGCGGTGGATCGCACCCGGCGGGGGGATTTCTCCCAGCAGGGGCTGCGGGGCTTTGACCTGCGCGGCAAGACCCTGGGCGTGGTGGGCACCGGCGCCATCGGGCGCTACGTCATCGAGATCGCCCGGGGCTTTCGCATGCGCGTCCTGGCCTTTGACGTACGACAGGACGAGGAGCTGGAGATCACCCTGGGGTTTCGTTATGTCCCCATGGATGAGTTGCTGGCCCGCTCCGACATCATCACCTTGCATGTGCCCTACAATGAGCACACCCACCACCTGCTGAACGACGCAGCCTTTGACAAGATGAAAGAGGGGGTGGTGATCATCAACACCGCCCGCGGTGGCGTCGTCGACATCCGCGCCCTGGTGCGCGGGCTGGCCACGGGCAAGGTGAGCGCGGCGGGGCTGGACGTGCTGCCCGAGGAGCCGACCATCCGAGAGGAGGCCGAGCTCCTGCACTCCATCTTTCGCGAGGAGCACGACCTGGCCGCCCTCCTGGCCGACCACATCCTCCTGCGGCTGCGCAACGTCATCATCACCCCCCACAGCGCCTTTAACACCCAGGAGGCCATTGGGCGCATCCTAAAGACCACCGTGGAGAACATCGAGGCCTACGAGCGGGGTGAGCCGCAGAACATCATCGCCGGCACCATCGGGCAGTAACCGGGCGACGGAGCGTGAGGCGACGGGCCATGGCGAGCGGCGAGATCCGGATCGGTACCTCGGGCTGGCACTATGCCCATTGGCGGGGCCTGTTCTATCCCGAGGGCCTCTCCAGCGAAGGTTACCTGGCCTTTTACCGGGAGTATTTCGACGTGGTGGAGATCAACAACACCTTTTACCGGTTGCCGGAGGAAAGCACCCTGGCCACCTGGCGCGACACGGCGGGGGACGGGTTCCTCTTTGCCGCCAAGGCCAGCCGCTACCTGACGCACATGAAAAAGCTCAAGGACCCGGAGGAGCCGGCGGCCACCGTCCTCCGCCGGCTGGAGGTGCTGGGCGACAGACTGGGGCCGATCCTCTTCCAGCTCCCGCCCCGCTGGCGCGTGAACGTCGAGCGCCTGGCGCACCTCCTGGAGATCCTCCCCACCACCCATCGCTACGCGTTCGAGTTCCGGGACGGTACCTGGTTCGACGACCGGGTGTACGCGCTCCTGGCCGAGCACCGGGCGGCGCTGTGCATCTACCACATGGGTACCATCACCACGCCCAAAATCGCCACCAGCGACCTGATCTACATCCGCCTGCACGGCCCGTCGGACTCGCCCACCGGCCACTATCTACCCGAGGCGCTGGCGGGGTGGGCCGAGGACGTGGAGCGCTGGGCGGCGGAGGGACGGACCGTCTACTGCTTTTTCAACAACGACGCGGAAGGGTACGCCATCGCGGACTCCCAAGCCCTCCGCGGGCTGCTGGGGCAGGTTCGCCAGGTGGGGCGCTAGGAAGCGCACCGTACCCATCCGCCCACTGAATGATCGATGCCACAGACTGATCGATAGGAGTGAGCCATGACCGACGAAATGCCCTTCGAGTTCGAGTTCCACAACGAGATTGACAACCTCGACGACGGCCTGCGCGACCGGGCCGAGGAGAGGCTGGTGCGCCTCACCAAGGGGCACCAGGACCTGATCGGCGCCTCCATCAGCCTAGAGCCACTGGTCCGGGCGGAGACGGTCTTCCTCTACCGGGCCCGGGTGGTCGCCTACGTCCGGCCGCGGAACATCGTGGGCGTGGAAAAGGCGGACACGCCAGAGGGCGCGCTCAAGGGCGCGCTGGACGCCGTCGAGCGCCAGTTGCGAGCCAAGCGCGACGCGCTGCACAAGCCCTGGGAGCGCCCCGACAGCGGCCGAGAGGCGCGCGAACAGGGCGGCGAGGTGGAGTAGCAGCCCGGCCAAAGATCACCCTCTACCGATTGGAAAGGAGACGCAGCCCGTGAGCCTGATCACGAGAACGGAAATCGAGACCCTCATCGCTCCGCACGAGGCGCCCTGCATCACGATTACGATGCCCACCCACCGGCGGGGGACCGACGTCCTGGAGAACCCCATCCGGCTCAAGAACCTGCTGGACCAGGCCGAGGAGCGCCTGGTGGGGGCCGGTTACCGGGCCGCCAACGTGCGCGGCCTGCTGGAACCGGCCCGCGATCTGGTGGAGCGGAACGCGTTCTGGCAGCACCAAAGCGACGGCCTCCTCCTCTACCTATCGCCGGATCTGTTCCGCTTCTACCGGCTGCCGTCCGACCTCGCCGATGCCCTAATGGTCTCCAGGGGCTTTCATATCAAGCCGCTCTTTCCCATGTTGGCGTATGACCAGCGGTTCTTTGTGCTGGCCCTCAGCCAGGAGGCCATCCGCCTGTACCAGGGCACGCGCTTCACCGTGGCCCCGGTGACCCTCCGCGACATGCCCCGAAGCCTGGAGGAGGCGCTGCTGGGCGAGGAGCCCCAGGAGTACCTGCACTGGCACGCCGGCCAGCGCGCCGGCGTGATCGCGCCGCGGCACGGGGCGCGAATGGGTCGAGAACCGCGGGAGGGGATCTTTCACGGCATCGGGTATGGCGCAGAGCGCGACAACAAGGAGGAGATGCTGCGCTACTTTCACCAGATCGACGACGGGCTGAGCAAACTCCTCGGCGACGAGGCGGCGCCCCTGGTCCTGGCCGGCGTGGGGCATATGCTGCCCATCTACCGGCAGGCGAACAGCCTCCCCAACCTCGTCAAAGAGGGCATCGAGGGCAGCCCCAAGATGCTGGAGGCCCGGGATCTCCACGCTCGCGCCTGGGCCATCGTCGAGCCGCGTTTCCGCGCCGCGGAGGAGCGCGCCCGCGGGCAGTTCGAGTCGCTCCTGGGCCGCGACGACCAACGCGCCGTGACGGATCCCGCCCTGGCCGTCGTAGCAGCCTACGGGGCCCGCGTCCACGCCCTGTTCGTGCCCCGTAACCAGCACGTCTGGGGCCGCTTTGACCCAGAGTCGCTCACCGCCCGGGTCGATAGTGAGGACGATGGCGGCATCGAGCGCCAGGACCTCCTGGATCTGGCGGTGGCGCACACCTACCTGAACAAGGGTGAGGTACACGTCGTCGATGCGGGGGACGTGCCCGGCGGCGAGACGTTGGCCGCCATCCTCCGCTACTAGGGGCACACATCGCGCCCGTTCGGAACGCTTGGCGTTCCGAACGGGCGCTCAGTCGGTGGCGGCGCGTTCCTCCACGTCGCGCCGGGCGTCCAGTGCGCCGCCCAGATAGGCCCCAAAGAGGACGATCAGGCTGGAGAGGTAGATCCAGAAGAGGAGCGCCACGATGGCGCCCAGCGAACCATACACCACCTCATAGCCCGCAATGCCGCTCCGCACGTACCAGCCGAATGTGTCCGCGGCCAGCCGCCAGGCCGCCCCGGCGACGGCCCCGGCGACGGCGGCCGAAGACCAGCGCACCCCCGTATTGGGCACCCACCGGTACACGAGCACAAAGAACGCAAACGTCGTCAGCAGCGACACGACGGTCACGACCGCGGTCACCAGGGGCGAGACGGAGGGAATCGTCTCGGTGGATAGGAAGTTCAGGACGGAGACCGCCACGGTGGAGAGGAGCACCAACAAGAGGAGCATGCCGAGCATCGCCAGCGCCACGCCGTGACGGCTCAAGTAGGAACGGGGCGCCGCCTCGGGCCAGGCCCGGTTCACGTTCACCACCACGATGCGAAAGAGTCCCGAGCCCGACCACAACGTGCCCAGCACGCCCAGGGCGGTCACCGGCCCCCGGGTATCCAGCGCCTGCTGGACGTTGTCCTCGATCAGCCGGCGCGAGATGGGGATGGCCTCGCTGAGCACCGAGACCACCTCACGGTAGACCTGCTCCTCCTCGAGGAACAAGGTACCGAGCGCGATGAAGAACAGCAGCAGGGGGAAGAGCGAAAAGAACGCATAAAACGCCATGCCCGCGGCGGCCTCCGGGGCATGGCGCTGACCAAAATGATACGCGGCCGCCCGAACCACGCCCAGGTACCCGCGGCTCAGGCGGTTCAGCCGTCGGTAGACCCTCTCGAGGCCTTCGCGCAGCCTGTGGATGGGGCCTCCCATGGGCGCGCCGCGCTACTCTCCCGCTACCCGGCTGCGCACGTCCTCGGCAGCCGCATCCTGTTCTTCGCCGGTCAGGGATGGGCGGGACCTGGGCGGCAGGCCGATGATGTCAAAGACCTCCTCACCGGTGAGTTCCTCGCGCTCCAGGAGCGCCTCGGCGAGGCGGTCCAGCGCCTCGCGATGCTCCTCGAGCGTGGTGTACGCCCGCCGATAGGCCTCCTCGAGGATGTGGCGCACCTCCTCGTCGACCTCCCGCGCGGTCTCGTCGCTATAGTCGCGGCCACGACCGATCTCCTCGCCCAGAAAGACGGGCGAGTCGTTGGAGCCCAGGGCTACCGGGCCGAGGCTCTCGGTGACGCCCCAGTCCAGCACCATCTTGCGGGCCAGCTGCGTGGCGCCCTTTAGGTCGCCTTCGGCGCCGCTCGTGGCGGTGTTCAACACCAGGCGCTCGGCTGCCCGGCCGCCCATCATGACCGCGAGGCGATCGATCATGTACTCCCAGGGGTACACGTAGCGATCGCGCGTGGGAAGTTGCTGGGTAGCCCCCATGGCGTGCCCGCGTGGCACGATGGTCACCTTGTGGATCGGATCCGTGTGCGGCAGGGCCGCAGCCACCACGGTGTGTCCGCCCTCATGGTAGGCCAAAAGCTGCAGTTCCTCCTGGGTGAGGCCCAGGTCGCCCCGCTGGAGGCCCATCAGGACCTTGTCGCGGGCGTCATCGACGTCCGCCGCAACAATGCGCTCCCGCCGGTCGCGGGCGGCGAGGAGCGCCGCCTCGTTCAGCAGGTTGGCCAGGTCGGCGCCGCTGAACCCCGGCGTACCCCGCGCGACGCGCTCGAGATCCACCTCCTCCTCGAGGGGCTTGTTGCGAGCGTGGATCTTGAGGATCTCCAGGCGCTCCCCCATGGTGGGCAGATCCACGGCGATCTGGCGATCGAATCGGCCTGGGCGGAGCAAGGCCGAATCCAGGATGTCGGGACGGTTGGTGGCCGCCATGACGATGACGCCGATGTTCGGCTCGAACCCGTCCATCTCCGAGAGGAGCTGGTTCAGGGTCTGCTCCCGCTCGTCGTGTCCGCCGCCCAAGCCGGCGCCGCGGCGGCGCCCGATGGAGTCCAGCTCGTCGATAAAGATGATGGCGGGCGCCGAACGCTTGGCCTCTTCAAAGAGGTTACGCACTCGAGACGCCCCCACGCCCACGAACATCTCCATAAAGTCCGAGCCGGTGATAGAGAAGAACGGCGCCCCCGCCTCGCCTGCCACCGCACGGGCCAGGAGCGTCTTGCCCGTTCCTGGGGGGCCCACCAAGAGCACCCCCTTGGGCACCTGCGCCCCGATCCGCTCAAAGCGCGTGGGATTCTTGAGAAAGTCGATGACCTCCTGCAGTTCCTCCTTGGCGCCATAGGCTCCGGCGACATCGCCGAACGTCGTCGCCTGGGTTGCGCCCGTGTAGCGCTTGGCGCGGCTCTCGCCAAAGGAAAAGAGGTTCTGCCCCTGCGCTTGCGAACGGCGCAGGAACGTATAGCCGACCACCAACAGCAAGGCCAGGGGCAGCAGGTTCAGCAGGATGGGCCACCAGGCGAGCCCCGTATCGGGGGGCTCCACCCGCACGGTCACCCCCTGCTCTTCCAGAAGCGGCAGCAGCGTATCGTCGCCAAACGGCGGCGCGTGGGTGACCAGGTTGGTGTACTGCACGGTGGTGCCGTCCTCGGTGACGACCGTGGCCGGGCTACGCAGCTCGCCCTCGATGCGCTGGTTCTCGATGCGCACCGCCTCGACATTGCCGTCCGCCACCTGCTCGCGGAACTCGCTGTAGGCGATCTCCTGGGCTTCGACGCCGCCCCGATCAAAGAGCCCAAACGTCCAGGCAAAGGCTGCCACGGCCAGCAGGATCCACATCGGGAGCAGCCAACGCGCGCAGCCCATGTTCATCCCGGGGATCGGTCCCCGTGAGGGCGTCCGGTCGCCCGGGCCGCGGCCCGGAGGGTTAGGCCTGTTCTGGCTCATTCAGATCCTCATCATCTCCGGTACGGTCGGTGGCCTCGAGGTCCCAGACATCCCCGATGTCCCCACTGTCCCCGGTCTCCTCGCCCTCCTCGGCGTCCGCGCCTTCCTCAGCGTCCTCGCCTACCTCGGCGTCCGCGCCTTCATCGGCATCTTCGGCAGCCTGGGCAGCCTCACCGTTGGACCACTCGTCCGGCTCAGCAAACACGTCCTCCAATCGGAGGGCGATCTGGTGCTGCGAGTGGTCGATCTGCAACACCTGCACGGCCACCTGAGCCCCGGCCTGGATGGACTGCGGGTCGTGGCCCGCCATCTCGCTGGTGTGCACGAGCCCCTCGACGCCGGAGCCGATATCGACAAACAGGCCAAAGGAGACCACGCTGGTCACGGTCCCGTCGACGACCTGCCCCTCGGCCAGCGTCCCGGTTACCGTGCTCCACGGATCGGGCAGCAGGCGCTTGCGGCTCAGGCCGATGCGCTCCCGCTCGCGATCCACGCTGAGGACCTCGACCTCCACCTCTTCGCCAACGCTCAGCACGTCGCCGGGCCGGTCGACATGCTGCCAATCCAGCTCGGAGATGTGGATGAGCCCGTCAATGCCACCGAGATCGACAAAGGCGCCAAAGTCTACCAGGTTGCGCACCACGCCCTTGCGCACCTGCCCCTCTTGGAGTTCCTCGAGGACTTCGTGGCGCCGGCGCCGATCGGCCGCCCGCTTGGAGAGCACCAACCGCCGGCGCGGCTGGTTCACCTCGATGACGGCCAGGGTCAGGGTTCGGCCCACCAGCTCCGCCTTGGGATCCTGGTCGCGGCCTTGCCGGGAGCCCGAGGGCAGCGCGCCAAGGTGCGAGTTGGGCACAAAGCCGTTCAGCCGGCCAAAGGAGACGATAACGCCGCCCCGGTTGAACTCCATAACCTCGGCCTCTACCACCTCACCGCTCTCCAGGAGCGTCTCGGCCCGCAGCCAGTCCTGCTGCTGGAGGCCCCGACTCAACGAGACGGGGATCCCGTCCTCGTCGCCCCAGGTGCGAAGGATGGCCACTGGGATGCGGTCGCCCACCTCCAGCCCCTCGCGCAACTCGACATCGACCTGCTGCAAATCTCGCGGACTGATGATGCCATCGCGCTTGGCGCCGAGATCCACGACGACGTCGTTCTCGCCGATGGAGAGGATGACCGCCTCACGGATCTCTCCCCGGCGCGGACGGGTATAGTCGTACTCGCCGAGCATCATCTCGGCCATCAAGTCACGTTGTTCCTGCTCACTCATTCTCTTGCGGTACCTCCCGCTGATGCTGATCGGCGGCCCAGCCGCCATCCGGTTCGACGCGATTGCACGGTCGCAGCGCGCAGCAGTCCCCTCAACGCGCCCGGTCAGCCGAACCCATCGCGGAGACGAACGCGCCGTCGCCCGCCGCCCCTCTTGCGACGAGGTGTAGGCGGTAGAACGAATCGCGCACTGCAGCGCACCAGGCCCGAGCGGCCTCCCCTTGCTGGATGTCGATGCCCGCCGCACACGGCGCCATCCGGACGGCGTGCGGCGGCAACGCGCCGGCTCTGGCAGGCTGCGCTATGGGATCCGTTGCGCCCAGGAGATCGGCTCCCGCGGGAGGCTCCACCTCTCGGGGAACGGAACGTGCGAAGGGCCAGGAGCCCCCAGGCCGAACGGCCTCGGAGGCTACGCCGGCGATAGGGAGAGGCTCGAGCGAGGCGACCTGCGATGACGTCCTCAGAGTCGCAACAGCCTGCCGCCCTCCGGCCTCCGGTACCCACGAACGCGTCGCCCATCGTCGGTCGACACGCCCCGCGGGGAAGAGGGGCGGGCGCGACTCCCTCGGCGCCATGACGATGCAATCTCTGCTACCATCATACTCATAGAGCGCGTTATTGGCAACCAGAGCAATTCGATATCCAGGCACCGGCGCACGGCGGGCGGGCTGCCGGGTCGCCAGGCCAGCAACGCAGGAAGCCAGGTGCTCGGCGCCGAGGGTGCGCGCCTGCACCTCGCTCACCCGGATCCGTTCCGGTGCGACGCCCTCCCGCTCGGCCAGGTCGGCGATGGCCCGCGCGGCCAGGGCGGGTAGATCCGCCGGCGGTGTGCCTCGGCGGGCCGTGGCGCCCCATCCCGCCATCACCAGGATCGCCGTCATCAGCAGGCTCACCCACCTGGGTTGCATGTCGCCCTCCCGACGTTCTCCGGGGCCGCCTCGGCGTGGGCGGCCCCTCCTGCCTGACGCCGTGTCCGGAGCCGCGGGTGAGCGGGAGTGCAGCGGAAGGGGAGTGCGGGTGAGATGGAGATGGCCGCCCCGACGGGACGTCAGCCGAGGAACACGTGCACGGCGTGGTGCTTGCCGTCGTCTCGCAGGGGCACGCCCTCGGCCCCCATGGCCACGCCGTCGAGCGTCACCTCGCTGACGCCGCGGCTCACCCCCCGCGGGTTCTGAACCCGGATGTCGTACGTCGCCGAGCCAAAGCGATAGGTCACCGTAAAGCCCTCCCAGGACGTGGGGATGCAGGGATCTACGGTCAGCCGGTCGCCCGAGCGTCGCAGGCCCAGGATGCCCTCCGCCCCCAGGCGGTACAGCCAGGACGCTGAGCCAGTGTACCACGTCCAGCCGCCGCGGCCCACATGGGGCGGCACGCCATACACATCGGCCGATATGACATAGGGCTCCACCCGGTAGCGGCGCACGTCGTCCAGCGTGTCGGCCCGGTAGACGGGGTTGATCAGCCGGTAGAGCTCCGCCGCCAGGTCGCCCTCCCCCAGCTCGGCAAAGGCCCACACCGTCCAGATGGCCGCGTGGGTGTACTGCCCGCCGTTCTCGCGGATGCCGGGCGGGTAGCCCTTGATGTACCCGGGGTCATGGGGCGTGCGGTCAAAGGGCGGCTCGAACAGGAGCACCAGGCGATCCTCGCGCCGCACCAGGCGCTCGTGCACCACCGACATGGCCCGGCGGGCACGCTCGGCGGTGCGTCCGCCGTCCTCACGGTCTGCGGCCCCCGAGAGGATGGCCCACGACTGGGCGATGGCGTCGATCTGGCACTCGAGGCTCTCGTGGGAGCCCAAGGGCGTGCCGTCGTCATAGTACCCACGCCGGTACCACTCGCCGTCCCAGGCCTCCGCCTCCATGGCGATGAGCAGTTCGCGGGCGCGCCCGCGGAGCGTCGCCGCCACGTCGTCCTCACCCATCCGCTCGGCAAGGGGGGCAAAGCGCATCAGTGTGGCGTAGAGGAACCAGCCCAGCCACACGCTCTCGCCGCGCCCCTCGATGCCCACGCGGTTCATGCCGTCGTTCCAGTCGCCGCCGCCAAAGAGCGGCAGGCCGTGGGAGCCGGCCGTATCTCCCTTGCGGATGGCCCGCAGGCAGTGCTCGTAGATGGTGGGCTCATCGGGGCTCACGTCGTAGAGGCCGTAGCGCTCCTCCTCCTCGGGGGCCAGTGGCTCGCCCACCAGCGAGGGCTCTCGCTCGGTCAGGATGCTGTCGTCGCCCGTGGCCTCCACATAGTGCGCCGTGACAAAGGGCAACCACAGGAGGTCATCGGCAAAGCGCGTCCGCACGCCGCGCCCGGAAGGCGGATGCCACCAGTGCAACACGTCGCCCTCTTCGAACTGGTGCCGGGCGGCGCGCAGGATCTGCTCGCGGGCCACCGACGGCGCGGCATGCACCAGGGCCATGACGTCTTGCAGCTGGTCACGAAAGCCGTACGCCCCGCTCGACTGATACAGGGCCGAGCGCCCCCAGATCCGGCAGGAGAGCGCCTGGTACAGGAGCCAGCGGTTCAGCAGCACGTCGATGGCCGGGTCAGGCGTCTGCACCTGGATCTGCGAGAGGATGGATTCCCAGCGCTTTAGCCCGTCGCGCCAGGCATCCCGCACCACGGCCGAATCCTGGAACTCTTGCACCAGGCGCAGGGCCTCGTGCCGGTCGGCGCCCTGCCCGAGGATAAAGTAGATCTCTTGCTCCTCGTCGGGCTGCAGGTCGATGTGGACCTGGAGCGCCGCGCAGGGATCGACCCCGGGCTCCACCCGCCCGGAGAGCCCCAGGCGCTGGAGGCCGGCGGGACGGTCGTGGCGGCCCATGCGGCCCAGGAACTCGGTGCGGTCGGCGGTCAGCCCGTGGAGGCCCTCGCTGGCCGCCAGGAACGCCACCCGGGCACCAAACTCCTCGTTGTAGGCATTGCGGGCCAGCAGCGCCCCACTCTCCGGCTCGTACTCGGGCACCACGTACTGCTGGCTGAGGTCTCGCGCGGCGCCCAGCACCCAGGCGGCATAGTAGGTGGCCGTGATCCGACGGGCGCGCGTGCGCCGGTTCCGCACCCGCAGCTGCACGATCTTGACCGGCGCATCGGGGGCCACGAACAGACGCAGGCGCTGCTCGATGCCCTGCGAGTGGTGCTCGAACACGGTATAGCCCGCACCGTGGCGCACGAGGTAGGGGGCGCCATCGCCCGCCGGCAGCGGCGTGGGCGACCAGACAACACCGCTTTCCTCGTCGCGCAGGTACAGCGCCTCCTCGGCGGGGTCCGAGACGGGGTCGTTCGACCAGGGCGTCAGCCGGTTCTCGCCGCTGTTCACCGCCCAGGTGTACCCCGCGCCCGCCTCGGAGACGAGGAACCCCAGTTGCTCGTTGGCCACCACGTTGATCCAGGGCGCCGGGGTCCAGCGATCGCCCTCCAGATAGATGACGTACTCGCGACCATCGGGGCGGAACCCGCCGTAGGTGTTATCGAACAGGAGCCCCTCGGGCCGCGGGACCGCCGGTAGGTCCTCGGCACTGCGCGTGCCGTTGTCGGTAGGAACGAACAGCGGTGGGCGGGGCGTCCGCTCGCGGAGCACCTCCAGCTGGTCGGCCAGGGGGCCGCGGTTGCCCCACAGCACCACGCGAGCCGCCGTATCGAGCAGCACGCGCTCCGGGCGGCCGAGCAGGTCGCCACGCAGGGTAAAGACCCCACCGCGCTGGTTCAGCCACACCGAGGAACTGGAGCGGGTGATGAGCCGCTGCACAGAGTCCTGGAGCTCCTGGGCGTACCCCGAGTCGCGGTCGTTCACGACCACGAGGTCAAAGAGCGCGCCGCGATGGCGCAGGTAGGCATGGGCGCGCAATAGCTCGCGCACCAGGTCGATCTGCTCGCTCCCGTCGATGTGCACCAGGAGGATGGGATAGTCGCCCGAGATGGCGTAGGGCCAGAGCCCCGGCTGCCCGCGCCGGTTGGCCGAGAGGGTGGGCTCTGGCGCGCGCAGCGCCTTAAAGGGGAAGGTCAGCACGGAGAACAGCTGCTGGATGCGCCGCAACTCCACGGTGCCCAGGTCGCGGTCGCCCGATTCCCGCTCGGCCTGCAGCGCCGCCTGGGAAAAGGCGTGTTCCACCGCCGCCAGGTCCTGGAAGGAGCGCGCCAGGGCGATGGCCTCGGGCCGCGAGTCTGCCGCCAGGGTTACGTACGCCAGCTGGACCGTCTCGTCCTCCTCGAGGGTCACCTCCTGGGCCAGCGACATCACCGGGTCCAGCGTGGCGCCGGCGGTGTTGGTATAGCCAGTGCCCTCCGGCTGCAGCGCCTCGGGATCGTGGACGGTCCGGCCGCGCCCCACAAAAGCAGCGCGATCCGTCTCATAGAGCCCGGTTGCCTCGCCGTCGGGCTCCAGCACCAGGCCATGCAACAGGAAGAGTGCCGTCTGTTGCGCGGACCGCGGCCGCCTGCGGAAGAGCAACGCGTCGAGATCCGGCAGGTACTCGCTGTCGATGAACAACTTGCTAAAGGCGGGATGACGCCGATCACCATCCTGGGCACCCAGCAACACCTCGCCGTAGGAGGCCACCAAGAGGCGCCGCCTCCGGCCGCTGCGGTTCGTCAGGGTCAGGCGGCGCAGCTCCACGTCGACGCCGGGCGCCACGGTGACCTCGGTGCGCACCGAGACGCCGTCGATCTGCCGGCGAAAGTCCGCCATGTAGGAACTGAACCGCACATCCTCGCCGATGTGCTGGCCGGCGATGGGCTGGCGCGTGGCCGCGTACAGGGCGCCGTTCTCGCGATCCTGGATGTAGAGCCACGTGCCCCAGTCGTCCATGGTGCTATCGGCCCGCCAGCGGGTGAGGTCCATATCCTGCCAGCGGCTATAGCCCCCACCCGACGCCGTGACCATCACGCTATAGGAGCCGTTGGAGATGATCTGCGCCTCGGGATGCGGCGCATCTGCCGCGACGTGCCAGGGGGAGGCGGTCAGCCGCTCGCGCTGCGGCAGGATGCCGCCTGCCGTGTGCTCGGGCATCTCCTCGATGGGCGCCTCTTGGGGGATCTGCTCCTGGAGGAGCAGATCGACGCTCTGCACCAGCGGGCTGGTGTGAAAGCGCCGGGTCATCACCCCGTCGTGCAAATAGTTCACCATCGCCAGCATGCTCATGCTGTGGTGGTGCACCATGTAGGACTTGACGATGCCCCGCTGCTGGCCCAGGGGGAGCCGCTCCCGGGTATAGTCGACGGACTCGTAGAACCCATAGAGGCCCAGCATCCCCTGCTGGCGGAGCATCCGGAGATTGTCGACCACGGCGCGGGGCCGGAACGGCAGCGCCAGGAGCGAGGCGTAGGGGGCGATCACCAGGTCCTCCTCGAGCCCCCGCTTGCGCCCCAGCCCGGGCACCCCGAACCCGCGGTACTGGTAGTTGAGGTTCGCATCAAAGCGATAGTAGGACGATTCAGAAACCCCCCACGGCACGCGGTGGCGGCGCCCATGGGCGATCTGATGGTCGATGACGGCTTGGGCCGTCTGCTCCAGGAGGAGCCCGGGGTAGGCCCGGGTGAACAGCTCGGGCATCAGGTACTCGAACATCGAGCCGTTCCAGGAGAGCAGCGCCCGGGCCCCCTGGATGCGGGCCACCGGGCGATCCAGGTGCAGCCAGTGCCGCTGCGGCACGTGGCCGCGGGCGATGGCCAGCAGGCTCGCCGTGCGGGCCTCGGAGGCCAGGAGGTCATAGTGGCTGCTNNTCGGCTTGGGCCAGGATCTCGACCGCCCGCTCGCGGGCGCGGCCAAAGCCCACTTCCATCTGGCGGCACCAAGCCAGCAGACGCTGCTCCTCTTCCGGCGGCATGGCCCCTGCCTCCACCGCGCTGCGCAGATCCGCCAACCGGAGCATGCCGCGGTCGCAGACCTCCGGCAGAGCGCCGAGCGACGGGATCCCCTGCAGCGCCTCGACGAGGGCCTCCCAGGCGGCCTCTGCCGCGCCCTCCAGCCCCTCGGCGGGCAGCGGCGCCTGCTCGATGAGCAGCAGCCACGGCAACAGGGTGTCCATCTCGTCGGTCATAGAGTTGAACTGGTAGCGGATGCGCTCCGTCCAGAGGCGCAAGCCACGCAGTATGGCGCTGCCCAGGGACGCGACGCCTGCCTCCACCAGCTCGATGAGCAGACGGTTCAGCTGGGGCCAATCCTCCTCGCTCAGCTCGCTGAGCAGGGGCGACCACAGCTCCGGGCGCCCGCGGGTACCCGTGACATGCTCGCGAATATGGTCCAGATGGGCCTCCAGCCGGCGGACGCGGTCGGCGGGTCCCTCGTCGCCGATCTCCTCGATCAGCTCGGCGAGGACGCCCAGCGCGTCGCGCAGCCCCTCG
>LSQX01283145.1_pt1 | contig 22971 bp, 21 predicted proteins | sample 654561 | NCBI WGS metagenome assembly LSQX01 (sample SAMN04489861, study PRJNA283612) | anaerobic digester metagenome | isolation source: 4 biogas reactors fed with cattle manure at either 37C or 55C with and... | place: Denmark: Kongens Lyngby | collected 2014
TGCTCTTATCAGCAAAACCAGCTGCCACATCAAGTTCTGTCGATGCATGAATTTGTCTAATGCTTGACCACACATCCTCAAGCTCTACAGGTCTTCCTTCATATACATCGTCAAAAATGGCATTAAATACATTACGGATATATCTGACCTCACCCTTAGGTTCAGACACCTTGTATAATCTGTACTTCTTAGGGCTATACTCCTGGATTTTCAAATACCCTTTTGTTGCAAGGTAGATAATCAGAATTGTGTAGTCCTTATATTTCAACTTACCTTCGAAAGCATATGAAATCTCCGCTGGTGTAAGGCCTGGAACTGGATGGTCATATCTTGTCTTTGGAACCCTAGGGTCTCTTCCGCCAATAACCCATAAAACAAGACTGATAAGAGTTGCTAGCAGAAGCAATCCTAGCATCATGTAAGCCGCCTGTGTATGGTCAATTGCACCTTTCCAATATCCATCTGGAAGTTCTGCCTTAAGTGTTACAGCATAGTTCTGCGGAATCTTTGAGGCTGTAATAGTAAGCTCATTCTTATCAGGGCTTACTGATGCAGCAAGCTTTGATGTAGTCTCGTCTATTCCAAATTGTCCGGAATAAACCTGAAGCGCTTCCATGTCGAAATTCTCTGGAAAATCCACAACAATAGACAATTCTCCAATTGGGACTCTCCACTCTGGCAATAGTGCATTGTAATAGAAAACATCATTAGCTGATTCTCTATCCTGATATTCGCTGACCTTATAGTTAATTACATAAGTATGAGTTCCACGAGTAAGCTTCTTCTTATCAATAATCGTTACTGAATTATCTTCCCCTCGTAAATTCACCGAACTGCTTGCGCTAGTAGTTATATTGCTTAGCTTGAATCTTCCCGTAGGTAAAATAAATTCCAAGCTACTCTCATCTTCAATAAGATTAACTGTAATCTTCTGCGTTACATCATAGCTATGGTCCTTATTTACATCTATCAAGACATCATATTTAGTCAATTCATAAGCTGCAGTCTCAGCAGCAAAAGTTGGCACAGCTTGTGAAAACAAAGTAGTTGCAAAAACTACAAATGAAATCAAAACTGCCCCGATTATGCTCATGATTCTCTTGTGCTTTATTGAATAATTCATATATCGATTCTTCCTATCTTCCTTTATTGTATGCAAAAACACGCGTCCAAAATATACTAATATATAATCGTTGTATTATATCACTAATCACCACTCTTATCAATTAAGGGTCTGCGAAAACACCTATTCTCCCTCAGCAGCACACACAAGCTTGTCCATCTTGTTTTTCAAGGCAGCTGTCTATTGAAACAACTCTCTTCAGAGTGTAAAATTGCTATAGCACTTTATTAATTCTCGCACAAAGGAGAGCGCTTATGAAAAGAAACGATTATATTAGTTGGGATGATTATTTTATGGGAGTTGCAATTCTCGCAGCAAAGCGAAGCAAGGACCCTAACACTCAGGTTGGTGCATGCATAGTTGATGACAGCAATGTTATTCTGTCAACAGGTTATAATGGTTTTCCAAAAGGCTGTTCTGATGATGTTTTCCCTTGGATTCGTTCGGCCGATAGTGAGTCCGACACTAAATATCCTTATGTTGTACATGCCGAGCTTAACGCAATTCTAAATGCTGGCGGCAAATCGCTTCGAGGCTCAAGAATATATGTTGCGCTTTTTCCTTGCAACGAATGTGCAAAGGCAATTATTCAATCAGGAATTGATGAAGTTGTATATCTATCAAACAAATATGCGGACACGCCGGCGACTATGGCTTCCAAAAGAATGCTTTCAGTTGCGGGGGTTAAGTTAAGACAGTTTACTCCAGAGATTAGCTCTATCACTTTAGATTTCAAATAACATAATTTCAATACAGAAGAAATATAGAAGAATCAAGAGGAAAAAAATGAAGGTAGTAATTACAGCCCCAAGAGGCAAAATGGGAAAATTAATCACACTAATCGCTGACGAGCGCGATGGTGTCGAAATTGTAGGCGGTATCGGCCCTGTCGGTCGAGACTATATTGGAAAAGATATTGGTGAAGTTGCCGGTATTGGCCATGTAGTTGGCGCACCTGTCTATGACAGAATTGAAGATATTATTGATGAATGTGATTGCGTAATCGACTTCTCAACAGTTGAAGAAGGCATGCATATTTTGGAAGTTGCAAGAGCTCATGGAAAAGCTCTTGTATGTGGTACAACAGGTTTTACAGCTGAGCAGCGTGCCGATTTTGAAGATGCAGGGAAAGATATTCCAGCAATGCTAGCAGCGAACACTTCAAGAATGGTCAATGTTATGACTAAGCTTCTAGAACAGGCTGCAAAAGCTCTTCACGAGAACTGTGATATCGAGATTGTTGATATGCATGATAGCAAGAAGCTTGACGCTCCAAGTGGAACAGCAAAAGAGCTTGGCGAACACATCGCGAATGCGATTGGAGAGGATATCGACGAGAAGGCGCACTATGGTCGTGGCCCTGGCCGTGATATTAGAGAGCCTGGTGAAATTGGTTTCCACTCACTTCGTGGTGGAGATACGCCTTCGAGCCATTCTGTATATTTCTTCGGGAATGGAGAGCGACTTGAGATTACACATCACTCAATTAACTGGAAATGTTTTGCTTCAGGTGCAGTAGATGCCGGTCAATGGCTGGTTGAACAGCCAAAAGGAAGCTATGTAATCAGTGATTGCGTGAACCTCTAACATTTATTGAAATACAAAACAGCAGCTTTGTGCTGATGTGCACCACTCTTTGCTGGAATACCAGAAAGCCGGTTGCATATCGCCTGCTGCTGTTTTTATTTTGTTTTAATTATTCGTTCTGGCTTTGCAAATCTTTAATAATTTATTCTGGCTTTGCAAATCTGGCAATTATCGCTTGAGCAGCTCTTATACCATCACAAGCAGCTGATGTTATTCCACCCGCGTAACCAGCACCTTCACCCGCTGGATAAATTCCCTCAACATTGCACTGTCCATCTTCGCCTCGTAATATTCTTATCGGAGAAGAGCTCCTTGTCTCAACAGCCGTAACGATAGCGTCCGGTCTATCGTAACCCTTTATTTTTCTTGCAAAAAACGGCACAGCTTCGCGGATTGCCTCCGATGCATATTCCGGTAACGACGCTATTACAGGCATTGCATTATTATTCATATCAAGAAAGTCTTTCATTGTCGTATGCGGTGCGCTGAATTCTGCAACTGGGTCTCCTGCAATTTGGGCCTGCTTCATTCCATTCTCATAAGCAAGCTTCTCGTATTTCTGCTGGAATCTTACCCCTGCAAGTTCATCGTCCGCGCCAAAATCCTCAATTCTCACATCACAAAGAATTCCGCTGTTGGCAACTCCGCTGTCCCTTTGTCTATTACTCATTCCATTAACACATAGCTCGCCCTCTGCAGTCGAACAAGTAACAACTTCCCCGCCTGGACACATGCAAAATGAATATACACCTCGCCCATTGCCGGCATGATATGACACCTTGTAATCAGCTGGAGGCAATCTGTCCTCATCCCCATATTGAGATTGGTCAATCATCGCTTGAGGATGCTCCATGCGAACCCCTATAGAGAAAGGCTTTGGCTGAATCTTAATTCCCTCATCCTTGATTAGTTCGAAGGTGTCTCTTGCGCTATGGCCAATTGCTAGAATCACCGAGTTTGTAGAGATTGTCTCTCTAGACTCTTCAGTTACAATCTCAACTGATTCAATCCTGCCACTCTTAACATTCATCGAATCTAAGCGTGTGTTAAATCTTATCTCACCGCCTAAATCTATTATCTGTTTTCTCAGATTAACAATTACATCTCTTAGGACATCTGTGCCAATATGCGGTCTGTGAAGATACATAATATCCTCACCTGCTCCGGCCCCGCAGAAAATCTCCAGCACTTTCCTGATGTTCCCGTCCTTAATCCCGCTGGTCAGCTTGCCATCAGAGAAAGTCCCAGCGCCGCCCTCCCCGAACAGCATGTTCGACTCAGGGTCAAGGACCCTGAGCGTGCGGAACTTCGCCACATCCGAAGCGCGCTCCTCCATCGAAGCACCCCTCTCAACAATCAGCGGCCTGTACCCCGCGCGCGCAAGCTCAAGTCCAGCGAAGATTCCGCACGGCCCGAACCCGACTATAATCGGGCGTCCGTTCATCGCCTCGCATCCAGGGTTCAGCTCGAACGGTTTTTCTGCTTGCCTGTCAACAGCGGTCAACTTGCCAGCCGAAACCAGCCTGTCAAGCACACTAATCAGCTCGGCCTCCTCAGTCTCGAAGTCTACAGTATATACCAGCTTAATATTCTTTTTCTCTCTAGCATCAATCGACTCCCTGCGAATTTCCCACTCGCATCCGGCCAAAGCCCCTGCCTTGAGGCCGAGCTTCCTTTCGATTCGGCTAGGCAAGTTCCCTTTATTCTCGCCAATATTTAATTTGATTTGATTAACTCTGTAATATTTCATTTATTATCCTGTCATTTTGTTAGAAAAATTGAGGGCATGAATTGGCCCTCAACAATAGTTTAAATCGAGCTCGCTGCTTTAACGACGCAGATTAAATCTTAGCTTAGCAATTTGCACTTTGCATTTGCAATATTTCTAGCCGCTTTAACTCCGCTGCACCAAGCATATGTAAGATTGTATCCACCGCAAGGTCCATCATAATCAGCCAATTCTCCTGTAATATAAAGGCCATTATGAATTAGCGACTCTTGAGTTTCGGAATTAATCTCATCTAGGCTTACTCCGCCTGATGTAACCTGCGCCTCTTTCCAGCCTCTGATTCCTGTCGGTTTGAACTCAAGAGACTTCACAATGCTGCCAATGGATGCAAGCTCTGCTTCTGATAATTCCTTTATTCTCTTGTCCTTTGAGACGCCGGCTCTGTCAAGAATGTATGTAGCGAGCTTGTCCTTAACAAGTCCTTGCAGTATTGTTCCAGCCTTTCGCTTCTCACCCGATACATCTACTTGATGTCTAAGATATTTCATAATATCCCCGCCTTCAAATAAATCAATTGAAATTCTAAAACAATCAATTCCACTATTTCTATCATAGCGCATAAATCTGCTTAAATTAAAAATACAAATTCCGCTTAGACCAAATTTGGTGAATTGAATCTCGCCATCTTCAGACACATAATTGCATCCATCCTTAGAGAGCGTTACTCTACCACGAGCGCGCACACCTGCAATGCTCTCGCAACCCTGTCCTGCACATTCTACCGGTACAAGTGCCGGGATGGCTCCTACAACACTGTGCCCAAGCTCTTTTGCAAGCTTGTAGCCATCGCCAATTGTACCATAGCTAGGTGCGGCCTTTCCGCCAAGAGAGAGGACAACTTTATCTGTATAGTAGCTATCTAAAGTAGTAGTAACAATATAGCCACTATTACTTCTATTACTTTCCTTGATATTTATGTCGTTCTCGCAAACTTTGTAATTTCCACTATCCGCCGTGGCTTGATTCTCGATGCAAGCAACCTGTTTGACTTCGTGTCCTAATGAAATCTCAACACCAGCTTCATCCAAAGCAGAGGCAAGTCTTTCAGCGACATCTATACCCGACTCTGAATATGGATACACAAGTCCATTTAGGTAAGTTCTAAGCTCAAGCCCAACACTGTTTAAGAACTCGAGCGCCATATCGTAGCCATCTGCGTCAGTATTTGTTATATTGCAGCGGCCATTTCCTGCGACACGAATCTTCTTGCCAATCTCGTGATTTTTCTCAACCAAAAGAATCCTTGCAGAAGGGTCTAAACGCTTGAGTTCAATACAGCAAGCTATTCCAGACGGTCCGCCGCCAACAACAACGACATCATATTTAGTTGGTTTTTCTTTTGATTTAGTCATTTATTTATTCTTCTTTCCAGCAAGGATAAGGTTTATAGTCCTGCAGCAGCCTTCAATTCTTCTGCGCGGTCTATCTGCTCCCACTTCATATCTTTAGCATTGCTACCAAGCTGTCCATACGCTGCAAGCTTTCTATAGATTGGTTTTCTTAGGCCAAGTTCATCTATGATAGCCGCTGGTCTCATATCGAAATGAGCCTTCACAAGGTCAACTAGCTTCTCATCATCAACTACGCCTGTGCCAAAGGTATTTACGAAAACTGATACCGGCTGCGCTACGCCGATAGCATATGCTAGCTCTACCTCGCACTCAGTAGCTAATCCCGCTGCAACGATGTTTTTCGCAATATATCTAGCCATATATGCGCCTGAACGGTCTACCTTCGTTGGGTCCTTTCCTGAGAAAGCTCCGCCACCGTGGCTTGAGTGACCACCATATGTATCAACGATGATTTTTCTACCTGTTAGGCCAGAATCGCCCTGAGGTCCACCGATAACAAACTTGCCTGTTGGGTTAACATAGAATCTTGTTGCGTCATCGATTAGCTCTGCCGGAACAATTGGCTTAATAACATACTCAAGCACATCTTTCTTAATCTGAGCTTGTGACACATGTTCCTTGTGCTGTGTTGAAACTACGATAGCATCAATTCTTGTAACATTATCTTCGTCATCATATTCAACAGTAACCTGTGTCTTCCCATCAGGAAGTAGATAATCTAAAGTTCCTTCTTTCCTAATCTTTGCAAGCTGCTTAGCTAGCTTATGGGAAAGCTCGATTGAAAGTGGCATTAGGGACTCTGTCTCGGTGCAAGCATATCCGAACATGATACCCTGATCTCCAGCTCCAATTTGCGCATACTTATCTTTCTCAAGACCTTCTTTAAGCTCAAGTGATTCGCATACACCCATAGCGATATCTGGGGACTGCTCCTCAATTCTAATAATTACATCTATCTCATTAGCATCAAAACAAGCCTCCTTACAATCATAACCAATTTCTTTGATTACCTTTCTTGCAACTTCTTCATAGTTGACATCTGCATTTGATGTAACTTCGCCAAAGCACATTGCAAAACCTGTCTTTGCTGCTGTCTCACAAGCAACATGAGAATCTGGGTCTTTTTCAAGTAATGCATCTAGGATTGCATCTGACACCTGGTCGCACACCTTATCTGGATGTCCTTCAGTAACTGATTCTGATGTGAAAAATCTTCTCATTATATATTCTCCTCTTTTGGTAATTTTGCCATAAAAAAAGCCCCCTGCCACACGACAGAGAGTTGTAATCTCTCCTTATCTATCGGGATATGGCTACTCCCGTGGGATTTGGCACCAAAACACCGTTAAGGTTGCCGCGAGTTCTCAGGGCCCATTCCCTCCCTCGCTCTTGATAAAGATTCTATAAAATTATATTCGTGTTATAAGCCTATGTCAAGTTATGTTTGGCGTTGGTTTCTGAATATGCATTTTTTATTCAGTTGGATTTTTTGCAGATTATTGAATAAGTTATAGCTCATTTTTATGTTATAATTTATGAGAATTAGGAGGTGCTTTATGGAACATTTTTCTATTGTTGAAGGACGGCTGTCAAGCAGATACAATCATTTTGCCGAGTTTAATCTTACGAAGGTCGTGGCCACTGATACAAGGCTAATGGGAGTTGTTGCGCTTAAGCTTGATTGGACGCACAAGAAAGAAGAAGGCAGACAATATTATCAAGTTATTCACCTTGATTTTTCGGAATATGGCATCGATGATTACTTTGAATTTGAGGTTGACCCAACAGACGAAGAGACCTCTGAGAACAATCTAGAAGCGGATTTTCGCTGGACTGTTCTGACTTCAGCCTTGGGTGCCAATATTGAAGAAATTCCAATTAGCTTAGCTGTTGCTCTTATTGAGAAATCTTACAGCCTATCTACTAAGAGCAGATTTGTTATTCAAGGAATCGACAAAGAGAAACCCTTTAGGAGTGACGCAATCGAGAGACTGCGCCTAATGGAAGAAGCTCTAATTAACGACAAAGTCGTAAGCAAGGATTTTTGCAAGGAATATTCAACTGATGAGTTAATAGCGGCCGTTTCACCTAAGTCACTAAAGACATACGAGACAATTAATTATTTTATTATGAGACTTGTAGATTGTGATATTGAAGCAGCTAGCTACCTTAGCGATATCCCTTCAAGCAAACTCAAAGCAAGCAAGCTGATTACTCCGGGGATTCAAACCTTGATTAAAACCGAAATTTCTGGGCAGGGTCAGGATGAATTCAGGGTTCTTATAACAACTTTGGCAGAAGAGGAATATTACTACAGTTCGGTGCTTCTTACACTTGATGGCACAAATGAATCGATTAATCGTAGAATAAAAACGATGGATGTGGCTTATTTCAAGGCACTCTCAACCTTTGAAGCCGCTATGAATATTATGAGGACAGAATATATTACAGTTTATGATGTTGATGACGAGGCTCTTATGGGCTTTGATATGACAAAATTTTCAAAATTTAAGGATGCAAATATTGCCCAATGTCACAATGGTTGGAAGCTAACGAAATACAAATCCCACAACTCTCATGTCGATAAAGCGAATTACCACATCAGTGGTGACATCTATGCTTGTCTCCTATTCACAGTTGCAGGCGAGCTTGTGCTGATGAGTCATGAGATTGTAAATGCAGTTGCGTGTGAACGCGATATTGAAGATTCAATATTTAGAGATTACATTCATCGTGTTGGACAATATAAAACTAAAGCTCCAATATTCCAATCGCTAATAGATTCAGCAGGAGCGATTCTGCTTGATCTTACAACTTTCGACGATTTGAAGCCTCGAGACGAATAAGTCATCCGTAATTTGGAGTCTCGAGGCTTCAAATTCACCTAAAGCTTGGCGCTCGAAAAAAGTCGATTAATGTAAAAAATATTAGGTTTTGTTAACTAATGTTCTTTTTTCATGAAGCTTTTGTTAACAACATTTTAAACCGCATTATTTGTGGGATTTCGGCTTTATTAACATATTTTTTGAAAAAAGTATACATTTTTGTTAACAGGGTCATGTTAACATTGTTAACCGCTGAAACCCTTGCAATTAAAGAGTTCTAGCTTTGTCAATCCCTTAAATAAAAAAGTTATCAACAGTTTTTTTCAATTTTATGAACATTTGTTGTTTGTTCTTTTTTGAGAAAACTGTGAAACACTCTAATTTTCAATACTTTAAGCGATTAACGGCAAATTGCACAAATTTTAAGACATTTTTTTACGAAGTTGATGATACGATTTTGCAAAGTAAAAGATGCGATTTCTGCAAGCTTTAAGACACTGTTTCACCCCTTTTGAAAGGAGACCATATGGCAACAGAGCGACTATATTTATACAGAGAAGATTATGTAACAGCAAATAGTTCTAAGGTAACGAATGTATATCAAAAAGACGGCAAAGATGCTATCGTAACTGAGTCATCATGTTTTTTCCCTGAAGGCGGCGGGCAACCATCTGATGTCGGTGTCGTTTATAGATGCAAGGACAACGGTGAGGTAATTGACTGCTTCGATATAACCTATGTCTATGATAATGGTACTGAAAGCGATGTCTTTCATCTAACCTCTGCTCCAGAAGGTACATTTAAAGCAGGCGAAATTGTGTTCCTTGAGATTGATGATGAGAAAAGAATGATTAATACAATTCGTCATACTGGTGAACATATGCTCAGCGGCGCTTTGCACAGACTTGTTGGAGGCGTAAATAAGGGTTTCCATATGGGCGATGACTATATAACAATTGATATAGATCTGGGCGGAAAACTTCTTACTGATAAAGAGCTTCACGAGGCGGAGTTAGATGTTAATGAGGCAATTAGGAACAATTTACCGGTTAATGTAAGTTTCTTTGAGAATTATGAAGCATCAAGGGTAATGCCTGTACGCAAAAATGTACCACACGATGGGATGGTCAGCGTTGTTACTGTTGGCGATTATTCACCGGATGAAGATTCAAACTACATGTATGCTGGTTCTGACCACGATTATATTGACTATGAAGATGATTTGGTTGATGGCAAGTTGCAACCTTTTGATTGTATTGCATGTTGTGGCACCCATGTTCACAACACTGGCGAGATAGGTCTTATCTCTATTTATAAGGCTGAAGTCAATAAGGGTATGACAAGAATATATTTCGATTGCGGAAGCAAGGCCCTAGATAAGCTAAGCCGCGATACTAAGATATTATCTTCAGTAGCAAGTCGTTTCTCTTGCAAGCCAGAAGATTTAGTGCATAAATTGGATGTTCAAGACGAAAGACAATCAGTGTTGAAAGAAAGAGTCAATGAGTTGTCTGCCTATGCTATGCAAAACGAGAAAAACAAGCTTGCCGAGGAGATTGCAGAAGACTCTTTGGCGAATGGTTCAGTAATCGTTTGCGAATATTCAATCTTTGATGCTCAAGAGCTAGTAAAATTTGGTTTCGAGCTTCTTGAGATTGTTGGCAGCGAGAGTTTGCTAATTATTATAGATATTAAGTCAAGCACCGTCATGCTTTATTCGGCGGCAAGTACCTATAAATGCGGAGAGATTATCAAGAAATTCTTGCCAGCCTTTGATGGTCGCGGCGGCGGTAGAGATGACAATGCGAGAGCAGTTTTTGCAGATATAGATAAGGCCAGGATGTTTGCTGAAGCAGTTGCGTCTTCAGAATGTGAGTAGTAAAATTCAGATAAAGGAACTCAGAGGAGGTTTAAAATGGCTGAAAAAATTATAATTACAATTGATAGGAAATTCGGAAGTGGCGGTCACGAGGTTGGCAAGCATCTTGCTGAGACAATGGGTTTGAAGTTCTATGATGACGAGTTCATTGCAAAGACAGCGCTCGAGACAGGGCTACACGAAGACTTTATCAGGAAGAATGAGGAGAATGTGCCTAGCTATGCGGTTAGTTCTCTATGGGGTACAATTGATGCTTTTCAAGCTAACCCTTTTGATGACATACAGCAAAACGAGTATAACCTTATTCGCAAGCTTGGAGAAGAAGGTAATTGTGTAATAATCGGTCGTTCCGCTGACTATATTCTTCGCGACACAAAGCATGTAAGTATCTTTATTTTTGCACCAATAGAGGCAAGGCTTGACAGACTTCAGGCTCGTACAAAGACATACCATCTAGAGGGTGAACCAAACATTGATGACCGCGAGCAGCTTGCAAAGTTAATTAAGAAAGTTGATAAGAATAGGCGTAGACACTATGAATTCTACACAGATTGCAAATGGGGTTCGACAGATTCTTATGACCTTCTCATTAATACAGCACGCACAGGACTGAAGGGCGCGGCTTCATTAATTGAAACATATGTCAATGAATGTGACGGATACAATATTCTAACAGATTTCTAAACCACATAGTCATAAAGACTCGAAAGGCGTAACCGAAATTGGTTACGCCTTTCTTAGTATTAAGGCTGAAATTCTGGTAAAAATACTCACCTTTTCATTCAGCTATATATCTTTATTATTGTTATTGTTTATTGTAGGTCTACTCTGTCACCATATAAGGTTTAAGAACTCCTGCAACATTGCTTGCCGGCATTGTCTGAAGCCAGATATGGCCAGGCCCTGTAATAACAGTATTAAATAAACCTTCTCCACCAAGAAGCATATTCCTAGCACCGGGAACTGTCACAATGTCCATTGAGCAAGTTGCAGTCATTGCAGCAAGATACCCAGTATCAACAACCAGCTGCTGTCCAGCTGCAAGATCGTATTCAACTACATGTCCATCAAACTCCGCAAACATCAATCCTTGTCCGGAGAATTTCTGCATTATGAAACCCTCTCCGCCAAAAAGTCCTGCTCCAATTTTCTTATTGAAGAAAATCTCATACTTTACACTTTTCTCGCTTGCAAGAAATGCTGATTTCTGAGTAACAAGCTCTTTACCTGGTTCTATCTCAAAAGCTTTAATCGAGCCTGGAAAACTACTTGCAAACGCAATCATGCCTTCTCCATTTTGAGCAGTATATGTATTCTGAAAAAGCTTCTCACCTGAAAGCATTCTTCCAAATACTTTTCCAACGCCACCTCCCGATGTTGTCTCCATCTTCATGTTCTGCGACATCCATGACATACTGCCGCCCTCTGTAATTACACCCTCTCCATTTTCTAAATTGCAAATTAGAACGGGTAGTGTCTCTCCCTTAATTTCATACTTCATTGGTTTAGTTCTCCTTTCATATACAGTAATTGTACTTTTAGGATTATTAATATATAGAATTATACTATTAAATCTATGCATTTGTAAAATTGTGCTTTCGTTTATATAGAATTATTGGTTACACATATTCAAGCAATCATATTCATGACAAGAAAGTGTCATGCAAATAAAATTTAATCAATATCTGTTGTTTAAAAGCAATGTGAGGTATAAACTATATACCATAGAAAACAAGTGTTAAAGGAAGTGATGACATATGAAGTTCGATATGCATTGCCACACAAAAGCAGGTTCTATCGATTCAAATATTCCGATAGAAAGATATATTGAATTATTGCAAGAAAAAGGATTCGATGGCATGTTAGTTACAGACCACGATTCTTACAAAGGGTATAATTACTGGGAAGCTAATAAAGCGAATATGCCAGATGATTTCGTTGTCTTAAAAGGCATTGAATATGATACATATGACGCCGGTCATTTTATTGTAATAATGCCAGATGATGTTGAACTGAAAATTTTACAAATTCGCGGAATGTCGGTTTCGCTTCTTGAAAAGCTAGTACACCATTATGGCGGAATTCTTGGTCCAGCGCACCCATTTGGGCTGCGCAGTTCAAGCGCTATGCTCTTTAAGAGGCTGAAGAATCATCCGAATTTTGCACGCAAATTTGATTTTCTAGAAGGCTTTAACACCTGTGAGACAATTGAGGCCAATGAAGATGCATGTGCCCTTTCTAGGTCCTTTGATATTTTTTGCACTGGAGGGTCAGACTCGCATAAAGAAGAATATGTTGGAACAGGCTTTACGCTTTTCGACAGGCCAATAACCTGCAATGATGACTTAATTGAGTGCATCAAAGATGGCGGAATTACAGATTTTGGCGGGAAAGAAAGAGAGTTCTTGCGCAAACACAAGAAGCGTAATTCGTTCTATGCAACATGGGGATTTAAGGCATATAACAGAAGTTTGGGCTTTATTTGTTCGCCCTACAGAAAAATAAATTTAAAGAAGCTTAATTTTCATAGACAGCATTATTAAATATTATCGTAGCAAAAGAGCCGTTTTTCATTAAACGGCTCTTTATCATTTCCTTGTTTATTTCCTTTTATCCATTAAGTCCTCTATCGTTATCTGTCTCAGTTTTGCTTCAAAGTCATCTTGCAATGACTGATAAACCTCTCTAACGGAACACTCTTCTTCTCCAAGATGATAATAATAATCGTCATCAAGACATCGATTAATTCTTGTAGTTCCTTCCATAAGTTCAACTACTTCAAGCAGAGTGATTTCCGAAGGATCTCTTGCTAGTCTGAGGCCACCATGTGCACCAGGCGCTGAGGCAATTATCTTCGCGTCACGAAGCTTGCGAGTAAAAGTTAGTATATAGGTAGTCTTGATTCCGAGCTTCCCAGATATTTCTGCAGCCGGTATTTGCTGATTTCTTGATGCCAAGAATAGCAGTGTTCTAATTGCGTAATCTGTTGTTAAATTCAACTGCATATTTATTTCTTCCCCTTAAAATAGATAAACAATAGGCGTGATTTGCTGAAATTTCATTTCGGTTGTTTGGATTAGTGTGATTCGAAGTTTAAGTAAACTTAGCATAGATAGAATAAACCAGTATGCACGCCCATTGCCTGTATATTTTAATTGATAAATCTTAACATTTACTTAATACAAACCTAAACAAATCTTAACTTTGTAAAAAAACAAGACGATGCATATATTTGCATCGTCTTTAGTAGGCAAAATAGTGTATCTACTTCTTGTTCTCTTCCTCAAATCTCACAATTTTATTAGATGTGTTCTTCTTAAGCGGAGTCTCACGAACAATTACATGCTTGATTCTCTTGAAAAGCGCTCTCTTCTTGTTGTAATCCTTAACTACATCGTTGATGATTCCCTCAATTTTTCTATGAGAGACATCTTTGCCAAATGCCATTTCAATTTCTTCAACATCTGCAACAATTGCTGCGGCTAGAATCTTGTCTTCTTTCCTGCTAGATTCCTTCTCAAAGACCATTGACTCTAGTACATAAGGCGAAAGATTTAAAGCATATTCAACTTCTTCTGGGAAAACATTCTCGCCATTCTTAGTGATGATTACATTTTTCTTTCTTCCTGTAATATAAGCATAACCCTTTTCATCCATATATCCCATATCGCCTGTGTAATACCAGCCATCTACAATTACTTCGTTAGTCAATTCTGGCATATTGTAATATCCAAGCATTACATTTGCTCCTTGAATAGCAAGCTCTCCTATTCCAGTTTCATCCACATTCTTCACATCTAGATTGATGCCCGGGAATGCAACTCCAACTGAGTTTGCCACCGGTGCCGTATCTGGGTTCAAAGCTGCAAGTGGCGCACACTCTGTTAATCCATAGCCTTGGAGGGCCTGTATTCCAAAATCCCTAATTCCATTTAGAACATCAGGATTAATTGCTGCTCCGCCGCAGATTAGGATACGCATTCTCCCACCGAAAACCGCTGTAATATCCTTAAAGAAAATCTTACCGATATCTAGTCCAACCTTCTTAGTAACATTATTGACTTTAATTGCTTTTCTTACGGTATTACCCTTGCCCTGCTTTTCAATATTCTGCCAAATCTTCTTATAAAGAAGCTCAAAAATTGCAGGAACACCGAGGAACATTGTAGGTCTAACCTCTTGGAGATTCTTTGTTATATACTTAAGTCCCTCGCAATAAGCGATAGCAGCACCTTTATAAAGCGGCATCAAGAATCCACAAGTACACTCGTAGGTGTGATGGAGCGGAAGCACTGAGAAAAAGATATCATCATCGTTTACTTGAAGAACTGTCGGTGCAGCCATAAGGTCCTCTGCAATATTGCCATGAGAGAGCATTACGCCCTTTGACAGTCCTGTTGTTCCTGAAGTAAATAACAAGATACTCATCTCATCTCTAATTATTTCTGCATCGACGAACCTTCTGTCACCTTCTGCAAGGAGCTTCTTGCCATTCTCAAGTAACGAAGTCCATGACAATACATTCTTTGTGTCTTCCTCACACTGCATGTCAATAATTGTTTTAAGATGATTGCCTCTTTTTTTCTTGATATTAGCAAAAACTTCAACATATTTCTGGTCACAAATTACAGCGTCAACATCTGACATCTTTACCATCTCTTCTAAGCTTTCGTCAGAAAGGCTTCTGTCAAAAGGGACTACGATTCCAGTTCCGCATACGATAGCCAAATATGACAATGCCCATCTTGATGAATTAGCGCCAATTACTGCTACACGCTTGTCCTTTAGACCAAGCTCGATCAATGCAGTGCCCATCGCATTAATATCTTCAAGCATCTCTTTGTATGTCTTTGTACCATACGGACTGTTCCTATCCGGCTTCTCGTAGAAAGCAACATGGTCAGCATATTTTGCCGCACTGGTTTCAATCATATGCTTAACATCAGTGATTGGACGCGAATCCCGGTACTTTACAAAGTCTCTGGGGTCTGCCTCAATTTGAGCCGCAGTCTTCTCAGCATTTTTAAGTTCATTTTTCTTCATTACTAAATATTCTTCTCTTTGCACAGTAAATATTTCCTTTCCTTCTTCGACATCAAAGCTAACTAGAGATTCACACACACTAATCCAGCTAATTATCATATATATAAAAGAAAGCACCCATTACTATAGGATAGCGGGTACATTCTTTTTAAAACACTGCCAACACTTATTTAATCACACTCTTCAATTCTTGACGGCTTCTCTCCAAAGCCTTTAGATTCTCTTCCACTCCAGTAAATTCCCCGTTTCTAAGAGGCTCTACAATCTTAACGATATATCCATTCATTGGATTTAATTCTGTATTTGCAATAATCCCCTTAAGTGTATGTGCCGCCTCGAAGGCAACCTCTGCATCCTTTCTCTCAACAGAAAGATGAAGCTTGTTAAAATTGTCGTCATCTAATACCTGCCCAATGCATTCTATCAAAAGGTCTTCATCGTCAACAAATCTTTCTATGGCAACATCAACATTGCACCCTGCGCTCTTTAGCTTCACTAATATTGGATTCATGCTGTCTCCTCCTTTCGTTTACTTCTTAACCACACTATATCTAAAGCTATTTGCAAAAATAGCCTTTATCTATCATCATATTTTGTGCCGCCTTCAGCTTCTATACGGCTCCTCTTCTCACTGTACATCGCAAAGTCAGCAGCTCTAAACAGCTCTGATAAGGACTCCGTTTGGAAGTCAAAATCTTCAGTATAAGAATATCCAAAATCTGCATTCGCCCTTTTCTCACTCTTTGGACCGTATGAAATACACCTTATGGATTTGCGGAGTTTCTCAATTACATGTCTTGTATGGTCTTCGCTAGAGTTCACTAGAATAACTACAAACTCATCTCCTCCATAACGAATAACGGCATCGCTTGAGCTAGTTCCCTGCTTTAGTCGTTTTCCAACTTGTCTAAGTACTTCATCACCAACTGAATGTCCATATGTGTCATTGATATGCTTAAAGTTGCTCATATCAAGCATTATAAGCGACAGCCTCTTTACCGGCTCATTCTGTCCGTGATATGCAAAAAGCATCTCATTAAAGTAGCGCCTATTGTAGACATCAGTTAGTGCATCAACATAGGCCTTTACATGCATCGACTCAATTACTTGTCCAAAATTAGCGCCTTCGTCATTGCTTTCCGACTTTGGCAAGCCCTTCAAAGATAGAATCTTCTCATCTTTAGGAAGTGCGACATCCAGCACGCGCCTGAGCTCATCTTCTAGTCTTTTCTGCTCAGTTCTATCAGTAATGTATCCAAGGATAATTTTCTTTGCACCGAGCTGGCAAATATAATGCATTTTAATCTGAATGCATCGAACTTTCCCGTCAATATCCTTTCTTTGATAAATACATTCTTTGCTGCCCTTCTCTTCGGCGCACTGTTTAAAACTTTCGAGCAGGACACCTCTATCATCTGGCATAATTGTTTCCATCAATGATTCCTTAATCTGTTCGATTACAGTTCCGAAAATAGAAATGTATTCATTATTGATTCGAACAATTTCAATACTATCTCCACCATATTCATAAAGAGCAATAGGTTGCAATGCATTGGAAAAAAACAATTGCATCTCCGGTCCAACTCCCCACAGCCTGTCAAGCTCGATATTTGTTGTCTCTCTCTTGATTTCTACGGCCTTCTTCTGTGCCGAGAGCACCTCGTATTCTTCAACATTCATTGGTTTTGCAAAATAATATCCCTGAACATAATCGCAACCCAAACTATGCAGGAAGTCAACTTGCGTAGCGGTCTCAACACCTTCTGCTATAACCACTAAGTCTAGCCATCTTGCCATACGCACTACATTGGCAACTATATTTGCGCCCCTGGCGTTTTTCTCAGTCTCTTCGAAAAACCTAATGTCAATCTTTAACACATCTATTGGCATTGTCTTCAAGATGCTTAAAGAAGAATATCCACTTCCAAAATCGTCCATCAATACCGTGTAACCCAAATACCTAAGCTTCTGTGAGAAGACTATTACCATTTGCGGGTTATCAATATATGCACTTTCGGTTATTTCAATCTGGAATAAGTTGTGCGGTATTTCATATTTCTTGACCAAATCATCAATGACTTGCACAATATCTGGATTATATAGATTTGCTCTTGATACATTAACAGATATAGGTGCTGGATTGATTCCTTTATCAATCCATGTGTGCAACAGCTTACATACTTGCTCCCAGACGAAGTAGTCGAGCTTTGTAATAAATCCATTTTTTCAAAAATAGGTATGAATTTATCCGGAGAAAGCATTCCTTTAACTGGATGGTTCCATCGAATCAAGGCTTCGCCTCCGGACGGACGATTGCTATTCAAATTGTATTTCGGCTGAATAAACACAGCAAACTGGTTGTCTTCAAGAGCTGTGTACATCTCATTAATAATAGCTTGCTCTTGCTCGAGCTGCTCTTCCATTTCAGACTTATAAAAGGCTATAGGATTCAAATAGTTTCCTTTGTATTCCCTTGATGCCAAAGACGCTCTGTCGAGCATTACATCAACTGGAACTTCATGGTCTTTAGAAATGTAAACTCGAAAGGTTGGTGAGATATCAAAGGCCTTATTATATTCTTTAATCTCCTTCTCTATATCTCGAAGCAACTCGGTAAGTCTATCTTCATTAGTAAAAGGAATACAGAAAGCAAACACATCTCCTTCTAGCTTTCCATATACCACTTGAGGTTCTGCAAACAACCGCTCTTTCAGAATACTGGCAATATGCTTAAGCAAGTTGTCTCCTTCACTTCTTCCATACAATCCATTAATCAGTTTAAACCTGTCAATATCAAAACGAACAAAGGCAAATATCTCTTCAGAATGTCGATCCAAATTCTCTTTAGCCTTCTCCCTGAACTTATTGCCATTATAGATGTCTGTTAGAGTATCATATTCTGCAAGATACTTTAGTCTCTTGAATGCTGAAAGTTGACTTCTTTGTATTACATTCTTGATTCTAAATTTAAGAATCTGATTATCGTAAGGCTTCTCGACATAGTCCCAAGCTCCAAGTTCAAGAGCCAGCTTCTCCTGGTCCTTGCCATTACTACCTGTTGAAACGATAATTGGCAAGTCTTGAAAAGCTGGTTTATCTTTTATTTCGCGCAGAAATGCAAAGCCTCCCATTACTGGCATAATGAGGTCCAATATTACACAATCGAACTTATTCTTCTTGTCGTTGAGCATTTGTAATGCTATTTCTCCATTGTCAGCAACAAATGTATCATACTCATCATTAAGAATCACTCCTAACAGTTTCTGATTCATTAAGCTGTCTTCAACGATCAAAATTGTTGGCCTATTCATTTGAAACTCCTCACTTTATAAATTCTATGTGAGATAAATTTTATCTACTGAACTATTTGCATTTACCGAACTATTCACGCTAGATTATCTGATTATTATATCACTCTGCCCAATAACGGACAATGAGCCGTTATTTCAAGCACCCGTTGACACAGTCTGTGCAATTTAAACCATCATTTCTGTTACTTTCTCTCACGAACCTGCGGTATTAACGACTTTGCGATTTTGCCTTTCCCCCTATTCTGAAGGTAGAAAATTCCAATGACTGAGAACACAACGGCCCCGATAAAGTTTACAATCAAGTCTTTCATCGTATCTACAAGTCCGATATCAAGGTAGCCGCCTAGATTCCATTGTTCTCCATTTATAACTACAGATTTTATAGCTACATGTATCGGAACATTCAATCCGTCTGGATTAAGCTTTACCGAATTAATGGCTGGAAGAATCCAATCCTTCTGCATATCTGTTGAGAAAAACCAGTCCATTCCAAATTCGAAGAACTCCCAAAGCACGCCTACTGTCATTGAGAAGCAGAATGCGAAGAACGCCACAAAATATGGTGACATTTTAATTGAGAATTTCTCGCTTCGATTGAATATATCTATCAGCGCAAAACCGATTGCTGCCATTAGAAAACCATTTGCTGTATGCAAGGTTGAATCCCAGATAGGAATCTTAACATAGAAAGCATTAATTTCTCCCAGAATCTCTGCGCTGAAAATAAATATCAATATTACCGATTTCAGTCCAACTGGGATTGTGACACTTAGCTTGTCGTCGATTAACTGTGGTACCATAAATAGAATCAATGTAAGAATGCCAAGGAAACAGTTGTTATAATTTCCAAGAAAGAACTGTCTAACCATTGAGAAACATACCAACACTATTAAAACAATCTCTAATTTCGATATATCCTTTGCAATTTTTGCTTTCATATTAATCTCCATCTATTCAGATTACTTTATTTCATTAGATTGTAACATTTTTTACGGTTTATGAAAAGAAAGAGCGATCACGCTTGAATGCGTAGTCGCTCTTTGTCTTAGTCTACCATGCACATCTTGAAAATGTTTATGACAGCCTCTTCTTTCAATGGCTTAAATGCATATTGCAACTCGCCAAGTTTTACCGCTTTAGCCGCCATTGCGAAGGGATCTGAGAGCGATGTCAAATGTCTATCCATCGAACAAATCCCAAACAAATATCAAGCTGGTAAAAAGGTGCTTGTAAAGTAGTTCTTACTTATGTGCATTCTCAAATGCCAGTCTTATTTCGTCCGGCATATTATCAGATGGGAGTTCTTTTAGGTTGTCTTCACTTCCATCTTTGAGTGCAGTTTCATAATACCAGCACTTAAACTTTAGCATGTCCAGAACCTTATTCATCTTTTCAATTTCCAATTCAAGATGTTCTTTCTGATTTTCAAATAACTCTTTGCGCTTCGAATAAGATGCTGCTCCCTCGCCGCACCAGTCCATAAAAATCTTTATATTCTTTATATCAAGCCCTGTCTTTTTAAGACATTCAATTATTCTCAAAGCTTCTATTTCATTCTCGCTAAACTTTCTGATGCCCGATACTCTCTCAATATTAGGGAATAAGCCTTGCTTGTCATAATAGCGAAGTGTTGATATCGGCATATTGAACATTTCAGATACTTGTCCGATTGTGTACATAATATAATCCTCCTAGCTTAATATATCAAAGTGAGGCGGCCTTTACTTCGATATAAAACTTTTTACAAATGCCTTGACCTAAAGTTAGGTTTAGGTATTATCATTAGTCTAACATATGAGGCTAGTAACTTCAAGATTTAAAAAAGGAGTATTTCAATATGAATAAAAATGTATTAATCATTTCATCTTCGCCAAGAAAAGGTGGCAATTCAGAGGAGCTTGTTGCTTCATTTGCAAAAGGAGCTGAAAGTTCAGGAAACAAAGTCGAAACAGTATTTCTACGCGATAAAGAACTTAATTTTTGCAAAGGATGCTTTGGTTGCTTGCAACTTGGCCATTGCGTGATTTCTGACGACGCAGTTGATATAGTAGCAAAAATGCACGACGCTGATGTGCTGGTATTCGCAACACCAGTCTACTATTACAGCGTAACCGGTCAGCTCAAGACAATGCTTGACAGAGCAAACCCTCTGTTCAATACAGACTACGGCTCTCCGCACTCTCCGCAAAATATCCTGTTTGTAAGAGCATGGTGGTTATTCATGCTGTTAAGCTGTGCCATTCTCCCTAACTGTGCTGTTTTTTTGCTGTCATTTTTCCTGTGCCTGATGGAATAATTCCTTGGAGATAAGTGGGGGATACAGGTCATCACCCATGTACTTGGTATTCTGCAGAATTTTCCCTACTGCCCCATGCGTCCAGTTGGTTTTATTATTGGCATTGGGTACATTGTTTTCTTTCAGCTCTTTTGAGATGGCAAGTATGGATTTTCCATTCACATATTCGCTGTATATTTTCTTTACAGCAGCTGATTTTTCCTGTTCAATCTGAATTTTGCCATCCACCATTTTATAGCCAATGGGTAAGTGTGTTTGCATTTTGGTTCACCCCCTTGTAATTATTTCTGTAAGTTCAAGGCTGTTAATCAGTCGGAAGGTGATTTCTCCGTTTTTTCCGATTAGCACCTTGTCTACGGTATGGGTAAACAATTCCTCTTGATATTCCTCCATAATGACAGGGTTATATTTGATAATTTGCAGCAGCCTGTTTGTACCATCAATTTCTTTTTCATATCCGTTATCATCAAGCAAGGCATTTCGCCGTTTCTTGTATTCTTCAATTTGGACATTCAGAGTATTTTGCTGTTCCATAAAAATAGCAGAGTCTATATATCCCTTTTGCACAACTCTGCTTAGGATACGACTCTGCTCTGTTAATTCCGTTATTTTATTATTCAGCTCAAAAATCTGCACTTCCTGCTCTTGGCTGGTTCTGAGACTTTTTAGTGATTCCAAGAGGGGATAGAGGATTTCGCTGTAGTTGCTGACCAGCTTATTCCACATGGTAAGATAGGCATTCTTGATAATGCCCTCTCTCACTGCTTTCATTTTGCACTTTTTGATGTTCTCAATGTGAGTAATACAAGACCATTGTATTTTCTCGTAGGGTTTGCCGATATAAATTTTTTGCCTGCGAAATATTCCGCCGCATTCTTTGCAGATAATTTTGCTGCTGAATTCATAGCGATTTTGATATTTTCCGCTATCATCCACGCCCATCTGTATTCTGCGGTAGGCATAGATTTCTCGCACTCTTTCTGCCTGCTGCTGTGTGATAATTGCTGGTTGGTTTTCTTTGATAGAATACATTGGCAGTTCGCCATTATTTCGCTTTTTGGTAAAGGGAAGTACCTCTGTCGTATAGGTTTTCTGCATAAGCAGCTCACCCTCATAGATGGGATTTTGCAAAAGCTCCTTTACCACGCTGTCATTCCATTTTTGTGCATTGCGGATGGTGGGAATGTTATCACGGTTTAATTCTTTTGCAATGGTGTAACTACCTTTTCCTGCGAGATATACCCTAAAGCACAAGGAATAGCTATACCCAATACCAACAAGAAAGGAAGTTAATTTGTAACATCGGTTGCTTTGACTACATACCCAAAATAGTCCAGAGTATCCTTGCAAAAGGACGGTGATATTTTCTATACTTTAAAAACAAACCCTGCTGATTTACTTTCAACAGGGTAGTCTCTTTAATAATGCAATTATTTCCTTGTGTTCAATGCTATCTATTCCACACACTCATCATGATGCTGATGTTCATGGCAAATGGAGCCAGTAGATTTAAGAGTTCCTTGCAGGTACGCTTCTACGGCAGTTTTCGCATCCCCTGAAGTTCCTACAACAACTTCAACGTTTCTTTCATTAAAAATCTCAACCGCACCTCCGCCCATGCCTCCGCTGATGATGACATTTACACCACGATCGGCAAGGAAATTGGGTAAAAAGCCAGGCTTGTGTCCGGGGTTGGCAATGGTTTCGCTTTTGACAATTTGACTTTTTTCGGCATCAAAAATCATAAACCCTTCGCAATGTCCAAA
>LSQX01382039.1_pt1 | contig 22971 bp, 22 predicted proteins | sample 654561 | NCBI WGS metagenome assembly LSQX01 (sample SAMN04489861, study PRJNA283612) | anaerobic digester metagenome | isolation source: 4 biogas reactors fed with cattle manure at either 37C or 55C with and... | place: Denmark: Kongens Lyngby | collected 2014
CGCTCGACATGAGTGAGTACGGTGAGAAGCACACTGTGTCGCGCCTGTTCGGAGCGCCCCCCGGGTTTGGCGGCTTCGATGACTGCGGTCAGCTCACCGAGAAGGTGCGCCGCAAGCCGTTCTCAGTGGTGCTGTTCGACGAGATCGAGAAGGCCCACCCCGACATCTTCAACTCGTTGCTACAGGTGCTCGAAGAGGGGCGTCTGACCGACGGTCAGGGGCGCGTCGTCGACTTCAAGAACACCGTCATCATCATGACGACCAACCTCGGTTCGTCGGCGATTGCGGGCGGCCCGGTTGGGTTCCAGGTCGAGGGCGATAGCGCTGTCGGCTACGAGATGATGAAGGGCAAAGTCAACGAAGAGCTCAAGAAGCACTTCAAGCCTGAGTTCTTGAACCGTGTCGATGACACTATTGTCTTCCCGCAGCTGTCGAAGCCAGAGTTGCTGCAAATTGTCGACTTGTTCGTCAAGCGTCTCGCCGATCGCCTGCTCGACCGCGACATTCGCATCGAGATCTCGCAAGCGGCACGCGAACGCCTCAGCGAGATTGGCTACGACCCGACACTTGGGGCGCGCCCGTTGCGTCGTGCGATGCAAAGTGAGATCGAGGATCGCCTGTCCGAGCGCATTCTCAACGCAGAATTGCTGGCTGGCGACCTGGTGCAGGTTGACTTTGTTGATGGTGAGTTCACGTTCGTCTCAGAGGGTGCAGATCGCTCGTCTTCGGGCGAATCAGCGGCTGCTGCGGCTGCAGCCGTGATATCGGCAGCACAAACGAACGAGTAATTCGACCGCGCTTTGCTGGTGTCGCTTGGTTGGCGGTAGGCGGTGAGCGGTCGGTGAGTGCCGCTTTACGGCCGATGAGGAACTAAATACACGGAATGGGCCTGGCGAGAGTCGGGCCCATTCTGCTATTATGTATAGTCTGTCCGCGCTCGAGCGTGGAGTGGTCAGCTCAGTTGCCCGGTTCGAAACAAACTGCAAATTCGTAGGTGTTTCGGGGGCAATGTAGGTCCGAGGCTTGAAACCTTCAGCACAACTCACTGTTGATGCCCGAAGGAGGCCTTCAACCATGTCTTTTGATACCTCGCCGAATACCGCGAACATCACGGTGTCTGACCATGCGACGCGCGATATCGGTTCCGACGCTAGGAGCGAGCAGCCTGTACGTTCGCCCCGCCGCTGGTGGGTGCTCTTTGTTGTCGCGATGACGCAACTTGTCGTGGTGCTTGACGGCACGATCGTCAACATCGCCTTGCCCAACGCCCAACTTGAGCTTGGACTGACCGATATCCAACGACAGTGGGTGGTCACGGCATACGCCCTAGTGTTTGGTGCGTTGCTCTTGCTCGGCGGTCGCATCGCAGACACCTGGGGTCGAAAGAAGTCGTTCATGCTGGGCATGGTTGGTTTCGGCTTGGCCTCACTCTATGGGGGTGTGGCGCAGAACGCCTTCGACCTCATTCTCGCTCGAGGCCTGCAAGGCCTCTTTGCAGCACTGCTTGCGCCCGCTGCCCTCGCACTGCTGACGGTCACGTTTCCATTTGGGCGTGAAAGAAACCTGGCATTCGCGGTATTCGGTGCGGTCGCAGGCAGCGGTGCCGCAGTTGGTTTGCTGCTTGGCGGGGTGCTGACCGAGTTCGTCAGCTGGCGGTGGTGCCTGCTCGTCAACCTTGTCTTCGTGGTGATTGGCGTCGCAGTCGGCAGCTTCGCATTGCGTGAGAGCCGACTTGAAGGCAAAGGAAAGATTGACATCTGGGGAGCGATCACCGTCACCCTCGGCTTCGGCGCACTCGTCTATGGCTTCACCCTTGCCGAAGAAGGCTGGGCCCGAGTCGACACCATTGGTTTCATCGCAGCCGGTGTGTTGCTCGTCATCGTCTTCGGTGTCATAGAAACCCGGGTGTCTCACCCACTGCTGCCACTGCGAGTCATCTTTCACAAGGTGCGAGCCGGAGCCTACATTGTGCAGGCCATGATCGGGGCCGTGCTGATTGGCTCGACAATGTACCTCACCTTTCACCTGCAACTTGTGCTCGGCATGTCACCGCTCGCGGCAGGCCTCGCGACGGTGGTGATGACGGCATCGACGCTCGCGGTTGTGCCTGTATTCACCAAACTCCTGCCGGTGTGGGGCGCACGCGTCATGATGATCGCCGGGCCAGTAGTCGGGGCGCTCGGCATGTTCTATATGAGCGGCGTCACCGCAGACGGCAACTACTTTGTGCAGGTGCTGCCCGGTCTCGTGCTTGTCGGCGCCGGCGTAGGAATCACCTTTGTGCCGCTGCAGAACCTCGCACTCGTCGGCGTGCAGCCGTCAGACGCGGGTGCTGCGGCCGCGACCGTAAACGTTGCCATGCAGTTGGGCGGCTCAATCGGACTCTCGGTGTTTGCGCTCGCTGCCGCGTCAGCGTCACGTGCGGTCGCTGCCACCCAGTCACACGTCAGTGACGCCGAGGTAATGGCTGCAGGGTATGGCGCCGTGTTCTTCACCGCGGGTGTCGCCCTCACCATTGCTGCGGTCGCAGCCTTCGTGCTGGTGCGCGGCACGAAAGAGCAGCTGTTGCCCAGCCGGGGCTGAGCCGAACCAGCGATAAGCTTGTGCGCATGAATAACGCCGAGCAGATCAGAGTTCGCAACGCCCGCACGGGCGATATTGCGGCCGTCGCCACGCTCATGCAGCCGCTCGTCGAACAGCGAATTCTGTTGGGCAAAGACCTGGTTGAGCTCTACCGTGCCGTGCCTGAGTTGATGGTTGCGGTTGATGCAGACGACCGTGTGATCGGCTACGGCGCTCTGCACGTCATGTGGGAGCACCTCGGTGAAGTTCGCACCCTCGGCGTGGCCGAAGGGTGGCTTGGTCGGGGAGTGGGGCACCGTCTGCTCGACGCTCTTGAGGCGCACGCGATCGAGCTCGGTCTCACCCAGCTGTTCTGTCTGACCTTTGAGACCGAGTTCTTCTCGCGACACGGCTTCGAATCCGTGGGCGAAGATGCACAGCTCGTTGAGGCCGAAGTCTATGCTGAGCTCTTGCGTTCGACCGACGAGGGTGTGGCAGAGTTTCTCGATCTCGCTCGCGTGAAACCTAACACTCTCGGAAATACGCGAATGCTGAAAAGGCTGTGACCTGACCGAGGCCAGGGGCGGCCTCGGCACATACGCCGCGCAACGCGGTGCGTTGCTTTGGGCGGCTTGGTGCCCACACTCTCGGAAATACGCGAATGCTGAAAGGCTGTGAGCGCCCCGCATCTTGGCAACACCCGCAGGCTCACACCTGCTTTGGACACACTGCCGGTTAGGGTGAGGCCATGAGTACACTGCGCGATCCCGTCGGGCCCGAACGCAAAGCCGTATACGTGCGCCGTCGCATCGCGGTGCTCGTCGGCCTTGTGGCCCTCATCGGGTTCATCGTACTGATCATCGTGAAGCCGGGCTCGAGCGGCGGCGCCGCCGCGGCTCCCGAGGTCGAACTGCCGGGCGAAGTGGTGGTCGAAGAAACCACCACACCCGCAGCCGATGTTCCGGTGTGCCCCGCAGGCGAACTCCAGGTCACGCCTATCACCGACCGAGAGAGCTACGCGGCCGACGAACAGCCACTCTTGAGCATGCGCATCGAAAACATCGGCGAGATCAACTGCCAAGCAGAACTCGGCACCGCGGCCATGAGCTTTCGCATCACCAGTGGCTCTGACGAAGTGTGGCGCTCGACCGACTGCCAGGTGGACGCAGATCGGCGCTCGGTGATCCTCGAACCTGCGAAGCCATTAGAAACCGAAGCCATCACCTGGGATCGCACCCGCAGCAGCACCGAAACCTGCAGCGTTGACCGAGACGGTGTGACGGCAGAAGGCGCCACGTACCATCTACACGTGAGCGCCGCGGGGGTGTCGAGCAACAGCACCGCACCGTTCTTGCTCTACTAGCCAAAGGCACGTGTCACCTGCCGTGGCGGCGCGAAATCACGCTATCGTTAGGTATGGACAAGAAGCGCGCCTCAGAGACAGGCATTCGTATGGAGATCATCGAAGGCACCAACGAAGCTGTCGCCGTTGACAAGCTCGTTGACGACGTGCTGCACAACCGCACGAGCGAAGCGCTCGGCGACCTACACGAGCCCCACCACGACGCCTCCGCTACCGAGGCGGAATAACCCGAAGGTAGTGGGCACTGAGATTTACGGTGCCCGCAACAAGGCGCCGCTGCGCACCCAACTTGAATGTGCGTGCATCGCGGCTTAGCGCACGACAAGCACTGGAATCTTGGTAGTCTGCACTACCTCAGCGGTCTGGCTGCCGAGCATCATGCGCCGAATACCGCGGCGACCGTGCGAAGCCATGATGATGAGGTCATGGTCGTGGTTCTCGGCCCACCGGACGATTGCTTCGGCAGGGTGGTCGTCGATATCTTGCGCCAGCTTGATCTCGATGTCATACTTTGCCTGTTCTTCTTCGAACTTCTTGAGGCGAGACTCCATGTCTTCGCGCAGCATCCGATCGTAGTTTGCGGTCGGGTCGGAGACACCACCATGGCGAGCGGCCTCGTACGCTGCTGGCTTGATCGGCTCACTCACTGTCAGAATTGTTGCCTGAGCCCCGAGCGTGTTCGCGAGGGCGAGACCCTCTACGACACCCTTGCGACCCAGCTCTGAGCCGTCGGTGGTGATCAGTATGTTCTTGTACATTCGTGTCTCCTGCTGAGCTATTCGAAACAAAATGTCGAGCGCGTGCTCGATGTTTTTGGCTGATGTGAACGGTGCATGTAGTACTGAGCGTACTGTGCGCGCCGCAGAAAATACATGACCTACGCGATCCACTCGACAGGAGGCACCACGTGCCCTCCGGTGCATGTTGCAGACGCAGCAGCCGCTCTCACCCGAATTGTCGTGCTCGCTCGCATCTCTATCAGCGTTCACGCCTGCCAAGCTGGCCAGCTCATGAACCGTCAGTGAGCGATCTGACGCAAGGTTGCCGAGCCATGAACGCACGTTGGCGAGCTCTTGACCTGCCATTCAATGCAGGTTCACGCGGGTGCGAAAAGCTAAGTGCGTGCGCCTCGGGGAGGCGTGCGTCTGCACTCGTGCGCCCAGCTGACCTCGTGGCGCGACCTGATTGAAAGGTGCTATCTCGGCATGTCCCGACCATCACTCACTCATCGTTCACGAAAGCGGGCAGCCCTCTCGCTCGCCACGGGAACCCTGATCGCAACTGTTGGCCTCACCGCATTGGGCGGAGGCGTCGCTGCGGCAGCCGGAGGTGGGCTCGCTCCTCCCGCTGTTGACCCTGCAAGTATTCACGCACCGACGTCTCGGGCCGATCGGATCGTGTTAACCCCGACTGAAACGCCAGCAACGAGCCAGTTTGTCAGCTGGCGCACCACCAGCGACGTGGGCACCGGTCGCGTGCAGATCGCACCTTCGACTGTGTCACTCCCGCTGCCATCGGCGACGTTCGATGCGACCAAGAGCGATGTGTTCGACTCGAACCTCGGGTATCAGGTGAAGCACCACACGGCGCTGCTTGAGGGGCTTACCCCCGACACCTCGTACCTTTACCGTGTCGGAGACGGCGAGAGCTGGACAGAGTGGTTTGAATTTCGTACGGCCGCAAACTCGGTTGGCGACTTCAGCTTCATCGTGCAGGGGGACGGCCAGAACGACAATAAGGCATACACCTCGCGCATCTACCGTGCAGCATTCGAGGCTCGTCCACACGCCCAACTGGTGGTGCACGCAGGCGACCTGATCGACACTGATAACGCTGACAACGAGTGGGGCGAATGGCACGAGGCCTCAGGGTTTGCGAACCAGTACGTCAACCTCATCGCGACGCCAGGCAATCACGAATACTACCCTGGTCCCGGGCTCACTAATTACTGGCAGGCTGGCTTTGAATTCCCAGCGAACGGCCCGGCAGGTGAGAAGTTCAATGAAGTGACATACTCGGTCGACTACCAGGGTGTGCGGTTCATCTCACTCGACAGCAACCTCGCCTTCAACACGAATGATCGGGCCGCGCAGACGGAATGGCTCGAGGGCGTGCTCGAGAACAACCCGAACAAATGGACCGTGGTGACGTTTCACCACCCCGTATTCGCTGTGACCTCGGGCCGCAACAACCAGGTGATTCGCGACGCATGGCTGCCCCTCTTCGAAGAGCACGGTGTTGATCTCGTTGTGCAGGGTCATGACCACGCATACGGGCGTGGCCACCTCTTCGACAACGAAGCAGGCTTCGAGAACGGTGAGCACGACGGCACCGTCTACCTCGTGAGTGTCGCAGGCCCCAAGATGTATGTCGCAGACCCTGAAGATAACAATAACTGGGTGAACAACGGCGCCAACCGCAAGGTCGTGCACGAAGACCTGCAGCTCTACCAGACCGTTGACGTGACCGAAGGGCAAATGCACGTGCAGTCGCGCACCGTGACTGGCGAAGTGAAAGACTCGTTCACCATCGTGAAGAATGATGCCGGTGACAAGTCAGTCGCCGACGCAGAGCCGTGGGCAGCTGGCCCTGGCTCAGCGCGTGGCGGTGTGCAGATCACTGACCCGACAGGCCCCACGATTCCCGGTGACGGCGAGCCCGGTGATGGCGAACCCGGTGATGGCGAACCCGGTGATGGTGACGGCGAGCCCGGTGATGGCGATGGTGAACCGACCGAGGCCCAGGGCGGCCTGAGCGACACCGAGGTGGTTGCTGGCGGCACTGTTGGTGTCACGGGCGTAGGCTTCGACGCTCACGAAACCGTGATCATTGAGCTGCACTCGACCCCGGTCGAGCTTGCGCGTCTGCAGGCGAATGCGGCCGGCGAGATCAGCACCCGCGTGGTGATCCCTGCGAGTACCACACCGGGCACACACCACATCGTGCTCACTGGTGCAGGCTCAGGCGCGGTTGTCACGCTGCCGCTTGAGGTGCGCGCCGCTGCAGGCGGAGCCACAGACGGCACCAGCGGACTCTCAAATACGGGAGCCGAAATCGGCGGCCTCGTGGCCACCGGCGTCATCTTGTTGGTCGTCGGCGCAGGGCTCATCATTCGTGCCCGCCGCAAGTCGAACGGGGTGACCGAATGATCTCGCGTCTCAGGCCTCGACAATTATTTACGCAGAAAGGTTTGCCGTCTCAGATGGAACTCTCAACGACCCAGGCGTCGCCGCGTAATGCGGCTTGGCGCTTCGTCGCATCAGCTGTTGCCGCGGCAGTGATCGCCACCGGTGGCGCGGTCGCGCTGCCGGCCACCGCCGCGCAAGCCGCACCGATGTCGGCCGCAGAGCGGTTTGCGCCCACGCTCGTGCCAGATCGCATCACGCTCACCCCGGCGGCCGACCCCACCACGGGTCAGACCGTCACGTGGCGTTCGATCACTGGCGTCGCTGCCCCGGTCGTGCAGTACCGCACGATCACTTCGGAGTCATACCCGCTTGGGGTGAATGAAGCTGATGCGATCGAGACGACGCTCAACACCGGCGATTATGCGCACTCGTTCTACCGCGCAGAACTCACTGGACTCAACCCAAACACCCACTACATGTACCGTGTTGGCGATGGCACGAACTTCAGCGAGTGGCAGGACTTTGCGACTGCAGCGGTGGGCGAGAGCGACTTCTCGTTTATTTACCTCGGTGATCTGCAGACGGGCATCGAAGATCATGCTTCGCGTGTCGTGCGCAACGCGTTCCGCGATCGCCCCAACGCTTCGCTCGTGCTGCAGGCGGGCGACATTGTTGACGAGGCACAGGCCGATGGCGAGTGGGCCGAAGTTTGGGAGGCCTTCGACTACACGCTCGGCGTGCAGAACCTGCTGGTGGCGCCGGGCAACCACGACTACACGGGTGAGTCGCGCGAGCTGTGGAAAGCGCAACTCGGATACCCCTCGAATGGTCCGAGCCAGAACGGTCTCGACGGGTTCACCTATGTGGTCGACTACCAGGGCGTTCGGTTCATCACGTTGAACTCGAACCATTCATCGGGCGAGTTGCTGAACGCGCAGACGGCATGGCTCGAAGCGCAGCTCACCGACAACCCGAATAAGTGGACGGTGGTGATGATGCATCACCCGATCTACGCACTTAATGAGGGTCGCAACAACATCACGCTGCGCAACGCGTGGGGTCCGCTGCTTGAAGAGCACAATGTTGATCTCGTGCTGATGGGGCATGATCACGCCTACGGCCGCGGCAACACCCTTGCGAGCGCAGAGAACCTGCCTGAGGGTGCTGACCCTGCGGTGAGCTCCACTGGCCCCGTCTACGTGGTGGCGACGGTCGGGTCGAAGTTCTACAACCCGGGTCCAGCGAACTGGATCGAGAACGACGCACACCTGAAGCGCATGGCAGCAGCGACGGCGACCTATCAGCTGGTCGATGTGAGCGGTGACACGATGCGCTACGAGTCGCGCACGGCTGACGGCGAGTTCTTCGACGGTGTCACGATCACTAAGAGCGAGGCTGGCAAGCTGGTCACCGATGGCGTCGAGCCCGAGGTGATTGATCCTGGTACCCCATTGCCGTGCTTGGGTTGCGATGACATTGACCCTGAAGAACCTGGTGAGCCAGGCGATCCTGGTGACAGCGATGGCGATCTCGACCTGAACTACCAGGTGCTCGGCAATCTGTCGTCTGTCGATAACACGAATGCGCGCCTCGCGGCGGGTCTGACGTTCTCGCAGTCGCGAGGCATGCTCTACCTCGGTGACCAGAACGGTCGCAACATCTTCGAGATCGATCCTGATACTGATGAGATCAAGCGCACGATCACACTGCCAGAGAACATTCGTGATCTGGGCATCGACGACGAGAACAACCTGCTGTACGTTGGCCAGCAGAATCGCAACTGGGTAGTGGTTTCGATTGCTGATGACTCGTTTGGCGAGATTGTGCGAGGATCGTTCCCCATCATCGAGTCGAACCGTTCCATCGACGTCGACCCTGTGGGTGGCTACGTGTATGCCGCAGTGCCGGCGCGTGGCGTAGAGGTGTTCAACGCTGATACGGGCGCATCGATTGGTGTGATTCGTGACACGAAGGATGCCTACTACGTTGCTGCTGACCCGGTCGATGGCATCGTCGTGAGCACGAAGTTCTATGCTGATGAATCGCTCGTGAACATTGAGGCGTTTGACTCACGGGATGGGTTCCGCAAGCTGTGGGGTCAGACGACCCGCATCAGCCCGCGTCAGGTCGATATCGATTCGACCAACGGTCTGCTCTACGTCGGTTACACCGGCACGAGCGCCGAGCGCGGTGGGTTCTCGGTGCACGACCTCGCAACTGGTAAGTTGCTTGGCGATTTTGCGGGTCCCGAGTACGGCAAGGATGGGTATGGCATTGTGGTTGACGAAGAGCGCCAGCGGGTGTTCGTCGCAAACCGTGACTTCCGTCTGAACCCTCCCGGCGAAGAACTTGTTGGCGCGGCGGTAACCGTGAGCGAGCGCGTGCTTGATGGCGAGCCTGGTGATGGTGAGCCGGGCGACGGCGAACCGGGCGATGGTGAGCCGGGCGATGGTGAGCCGACCGACCCGCCGACCGGCACCGAGTACGTGCCGACTGCTTCAACCGCGGTGGCAAACGCCATCGACGACCCCGACAGCTCAGATACCCGCACGGTCGGCTCTGCGGTGAACCCAAGCTCAGGCAACGTGTTCATCGGCAACGAAATGCGCCCCGCGCGCATTATCGAGTGGAACCCTGTGAGCGACGAAGTCGTTCGCACCATCGAGGTGGCGGGTGCCGAGGGCGAAGGCGTGCGAGATGTCGCGATCGATGCTGATGAGAATGAGCTCTATGTGGCTTATTCGAACCAGCTCATCGTGCTCGACATCGACTCTGGTGCGATCAAACGCGGTCCGTTCTCGTTCAACGGCAGCGCGCGCGGCATGGATATTGACACGGTCACGAAGCGCGTCTTTGGCGCAACTCGTGGCACCGGCGTAGATATTCTCAACGGCGTCACCGGTGAGCGCATCGAGACGTTCGCCCCGTCACTCACGGGCTGGCGCACCCACGGTGTCGAGTTCGATGAGGTCAACGGGCTGCTCTACCTGAGCAACAGTGACGCAGATGGCTCGACCGAGGGTGTTCGCGTGTACGACGGCGAGACACTTGAGCTGGTGCGCGCACTCGAAGTTGCGGCCGCCGACTTCAGGTCGATCACGGTTGACCCGGTGGCTGAGCGCTTCTACGTGGGGCACCAGAGCTCAACCTTTAACCAGAGCGGTGTGAGCGTGTACTCGACCGACACCTTTGAACTGATCGTGACACTGTCAGATCATGCCTATGGCAATAAGGTCTATGGTGTTTCGGTCGACTCGAGCCTCGGCAAGGTCTATGTGTCGGCGCGTGATCGCCACCCGGCGTGGATGATCACTCTGCAGCGCCAGGAGTAGAGATGATGGCCTCTCGCTGAGGTCATGAAATCTGCGCCGTGTGTGCGCAGTGCGGCCCCCTTGCCAGTGCGGTGAATATCGCGGTAAGGGGGCCGCGCTGTGTTCATTTCGCTACCTAGAATGACTCTTTTGAAGCACCGCACTGAGTGATATAGTTCTAGTTAAATTAGAACTAATGGTTGAGGTGGTGTGTGATGTTGATTTCGATCGATGCCGCCAGTGAGCGACCAATCTATGAGCAAATCGCAGACTCGGTGAGGCGGGCGATGAGCTCGGGCGTGCTGAAGGAATCAGAGAAGCTGCCGCCGGCAAGCGAGGTGGCTGCGGGCCTTGCCGTGAACAAGCACACCGTGCTTCGCGCCTATCAAGACCTGCGCGATGAGGGGCTGGTCGATTTGCGGCGGGGCAGGGGCGCAGTCGTGACCAGCGCCGCGAACACGCTCGTTGCGCTGCTTCGAGATGCCGAAAAATTGGCAATAAAGGCCGCCGGCCTTGGGGTGAGTGCTGAGACGCTCACTGCCATGGTGGCGCAGGCCTACGAACAAAAGAAGGTGACGACATGAACGTCGATCAAACCGCGACGCAGCAGACGCAATTGGCGTCGGCCCGACACGCTGCCCGAGTGGTCGGTCTGATCTTGCCCCTCACGCTGACATTTGTGGCAACGCTGGTGACCGCCATGTGGGTGCCGCGCATGCCCGACCCGATGGCCGTGCACTGGGGCGCAGATTTTCGCCCGGACGGTTTCGGCCCGCCCTGGTCGAATGTGGCGCTGTCGCTCGGCACCGGCCTGCTGCTCACCGCAATGTATTTCTTGCAGCATCTGCAACGTGCGCGGCCGGGCGCGGCGCAATGGGGCCCGATGCACCGCTTTCTGCCCGCCATGATCTTGGGCACGGTCACCCTCTTGCAAGTGATATCAGTCGCAACTGCGTGGCTGCAGCTCGATGCGGTGCACGCGACCGAGACCCCCGCCACGGGCTGGGTGATCATGATCGCGTTCGTGCTCTGGGTCTCGGTGTCAGTGGTTGCCTACCTGGTGCAACCGAAGTTGCGAATCGACGCGCCCGAGACTGCATTCACCCAGCCCATGCCGTTGAAGGCAGACGAGCGCGCCATCTGGTTCGGCGAAGCGCGTGCCGCGAAACCGTTCGTCTATGTGATGGGGCCGTCGATCGCGGTGCTGTTTGGGGCAACGGTGTGGCTGTTCAGCATTGGTGCCGAGCCGATCGCCGCGTGGATCACCTTGGGGTGCACCGCGCTGCTTGCCGTCTTGTTTCTCACCAACACCTGGTTTCGCGTGCGTGTAGACCGCTCGGGGCTCACCGCGCGATCAGCCGTGGGATGGCCCGTATACCGTGTGCCTATCGAAGACGTGAAAGCCGTGCGCGTGGTCGAGATCAACCCATTCGCCGAGTATGGAGGGTGGGGAGTGAGGCACTCGCCGAACGGATTCGGCATTGTGCTGCGCGCCGGTGAAGGTATTGTGGTTGACCGACACAGTCGTTCGCGCACGTTCGCGGTGACCGTCGACGACGCTGCTTCTGCAGGGTCGCTGCTCGCCGCATTCGCGCCGAACCTTGATGCACCAGACGCGAGATCGAGACAGTGAGCAACGTAAGAAAAAATGACTGATTTGCAAAACGATCAAGAGATTCAAACACTGGGGAGTCTTCGGCAGAATCGACCCGACCGCTTCGCACGGGTGCCCTGGGCTGCGGTCGTGGTGTTTCTGCTGGTGTCGTGTGGTCTTGCGTGGCTTGTTGCTTCGCCGCTGTGGCTGATCGACGAACAGCGGCCCGGCTATTCGGCCTTGTTCACGGTGGTGGCGTCGGCGATGATGTTCACGCCGGCGATCACCACCGTAGTGGTGGTCTTTGTGATGAAGGCGCCGCGTGGCGACCGCATGCGACTGCTTGGCATCTGGCCGTTGCGGCCAGCGAAACGTGTGGTGTGGTTCACGGTGGCTGCCCTGATCGCTCCGCTTCTGCTCACCATTGCGACGGTGCTCGTGTCTGTGCTGTGTGGCTGGCTGACTGTCGACCTGGTGCATCTCTCTGGTTTTCAGCAATTGATCGATCAGCAGCTCGCGTCGCTTGGGTCGGAAGAGGCGGCAGCAACCGCCGCGGCCGCCATGCCGCCGCTCTGGTTGCTCGTGTCACTGCAGCTGCTCATGATTCCATTCGGTGCCCTCTTCAACTCGATCTTTGCGTTTGGCGAAGAGATCGGGTGGCGAGGTTGGTTGCTGCCGGCGTTGCGTCCGCTCGGTCTGTGGCCTGCGCTGCTCGTGAGCGGTCTGGTGTGGGGGCTCTGGCACTCGCCCGTGATTCTGCTGGGATACAACTTTGGTCGCACCGATCTGAGCGGGGTCGCAATCATGACGGTGGGCTGCATTTTTTGGGGTGTGCTCTTCGGTTGGGTGCGCCTACGCAGCGGCTCGGTCTGGCCCGCGGTCATCGGCCATGGTGCGCTGAACGCTTCGGCCGGACTGTTCGCGCTCGTGGGAGCGGCTGGGGTTGAGCCAGAGATGGCACTGGTGAACCCGCTCGGTGTCTCGGGCTGGGTGGTGATCGCTGTGGTCGTGGTGATTCTGCTCGTCACTGGCCAGTTCAAGCGTGAGCCGCAGCTGGCGCCGAAAGCGACAGGCCAACCGCACACAATCGACTACCCCTAGGCGATCACCGAGCGGTCGAAAGGGTCGACGCTGATACCGCGTTCGAGCACGAGCTTGCACCATTCGCGGGCTGAGTGCAGCGAGTGATCGCGAAAGTTACCGCATTCAACTGCAGACACACCCGGCACTTCACCCCAGGTGACGCGCTCTGCGATGTCAGCAAGTGACGCCTTGATTGCGGCGGCGACCTCGGCAGGCCCTGGCTCACCCCATACGATCAGGTGAAAACCCGTGCGGCAGCCGAACGGCGAAATATCGATGACGCCCTCGAGACGCGTGCGCAACAGCCCCGCGATGGTGTGCTCGATGGTGTGCAACCCGGCGGTCGGAATCTCGCCCTCATTGGGTTGCACGAGACGAATGTCATAGTTGGTGATCGCATCGCCGCGAGGCCCATGCTCGACAGCGATCTTGCGCACATAGGGTGCCCGCACCTTGGTGTGGTCAAGTTGAAAACTTTCAACGGTGGCAAGTTCTACGTCGCTCATCGGGCACCTTTCGTCTGGTGAGTGCGAGGATCAGCAGCCGCTCGCGCCCTCACCTCTCTACGCTATGCGATCCTCGTAGAAATTGTCGTAAACGTCGCTGACGAAGCCGCTTCTGCTCGAAGCGGACTACGCGGCGCTGCGCGAGAGCGCGATGCTGGCGCTGCTCGGTGCGGTGCTGCTGATCTGCACGTCCCACCCGCTGCGTGCCAACTGATCGAGATCGTTTTTGGCGTGCTCGAGCGAGTCGGTTTCGACCAAGTAGAGCGTGCGGCCCGCCGCGCGATAGACGCTGCGGTTGCGTGCCCAGGTGGGTACGACGGGTGTTCCGCTGGTGCTCAGTGCATGGTACGGGGTGCGTAATGGTGTGATGTTGTTGTTCATAATATGAATCCCTTCAGCGCGAAAGCGCAAAAATACACGACCCTGTGTTGGGTCGATTATCGATCGCGCAAGCAACCGGAGAGTGAATGCCGGGTGGCGATCTGGCTCATGTCTGAGTAATTTCAGGTGAGCTGTTGAGCGAAAGCGATGGAGTAGCGGGAACGCGTTCGACAGTGGACGCGTGACCCAAATCGCGGGCTCAGCTTTACAGTCTACATCAAGACGGGCGTAATTGCTAGACTTTGCCAGATGTCATCGCAACAAACCCTCTTGGTATTCGCCCACTCAGACGAGGCCGAAGCCTTTGCGGCAGCCTCGGTGCCGCACCTTGTGACGGGCGTTGGCAAGATCAACGCCGCTTTGGGTTTAACCGAAGCGCTGCTCGCTGCGCCCACCGAAAGCATTGGTCGAGTGGTCGTGCTGGGAACTGCCGGTGCCCTCAACGACGACGCCCGGCTAGACACCGTCTACCAGATCGAGGCGGTCGTGCAGCACGATTTCTCGTTGCCCTCACCAAAACTCGTACCGAGCGGAGCAATCGTCGCACCGCACACCGCACTGCTCGCCACCGGCGACGTGTTTGTGCAGAATGACGCGCAACGACAGTCGCTCGCCGATCTCGGCGCCTCGCTCGTCGACATGGAGAGCTATGCCTATGCGGCAGTCTGCGATCGGCTCGGGGTGCTGCTGCAGATCTTTAAGGTGCCGTCAGATTTTGCCGACAGCTCGACGACGCAAGAAGAGTGGGACGACATCGCGGTTTCGAAGAGTGAACAACTGTTTGCATTCGTTGAGAAGCATCTGCCCGAACTGTTAGCTTGAAGCATGACTGAAATTCATGCCACCGGGGTCAGCGAGATGCACTATCAAGCTGAACGAGCCATCATCACCGCGCGCGTCTCCGTGACCTCAACAGATCGATCGCGCAGCATCGCTGCCGCAACCGAACTGCACAATCAGGTGGCTGCGCGCGCGCAACAGCTTCGCAATAGTGGCGACGCAACTTGGCACGCCGCGCACCCGATCAGCACATACGCGAGAAAGACGTACGCTGAAGGTTCGAAGCAGCAGGTGATCATCGAGCATGTGACGTCGAGCCGCGTGCAGATGAAACTCTCGAACTTCTCGCTGGTGAGCGCGGTCGTCGCCGAGCTGGCTGAGGCGGGGGTAGAAACGGGCGTCGAATGGGCGCTCACCGATGCATCGCGGCGCACGCACGAGCGGGCGGGGCGCAAGCACGCAGTGGCGGCGGCGCGCGTGATTGCAGACGATTATGCCGAGGCGCTCGGCGAGCGGGTCGTCAGGGTGCTGCGTGTCTCTGATGAGCAACAGTACGGCGGGCCGCAGGTTCGCGCGATGGCAGCGAGCATGCCTGAGCAGACAGCCGAAGTGACGATTGCCGAGATCACCGTGCGCACCGCGATCGCAGGAGTCTTTGAGAGCGCCTAGCGTTTTGGCAGCGAGTGGTTTCGGCCGTCGATTCGCGCATCGGCGAGGATTCGCGTAAGCTTTTCCGCGGTGACGTGTCCGAGCGGCCGAAGGTGCGACTCTCGAAAAGTCGTGTGTAGTGACCCTGCACCGTGGGTTCAAATCCCACCGTCACCGCCAGAGAATACCCCCGAAAATCGTTGGAAAATCAACGAAGTTCGGGGGTTTCGTCGTTCTCAAAACCGGCTCGTGACAGCGGAAAGCTAACAGCAATCTCACGTCATCGCTGTGGAGGCGTCACGTTCAGCTATGGCGGAGGAACGTGGGTATGGAGGAGGAATTCCCCGAAAACCTCCTCCATACATCGAATCCTCCTCCATGCCGAACGAAACGCACCCACCCCGACCGAACTCAGTGCGCTCCGCGCACCGCAAGAGCCGCGGCGAGTCTCTCTAAGCAGACCAACACCCCAGGGTCTGCTGCTCTAAGAGGTTTGGGGTAGTCTGTGCTTAGTTATGCTGGTGCTGATGGATGAATTGGGTGTGAGTCAACGTTGACCAAGGAAGCTGATCCGTCTGAGTCGGTAGAACCGTCGACTGATGACGCTCCAGTTAGACGTCGGAAGCTTAAGCCTCAAGCAATCGCCGCGATTATCCTTGCAGCAGTGTTAGTAGCCGTCGGCGGCGCTTGGTTAGCAAACGATCTCTCACAACGCCGCGCTGTGCCGGATCTTGCAGGTACGACGTTGCAGGCGGCACTAGACGCAGTAGCTGCTGTTGACCTTGAACTCGATGTCACTGCGTCCGACATTATCGCTGGTCTCAGGGATGAGAACACAGTAGTTGCCCAGCAAACCCCAGCCCCCGGCGAAATACTGAAAGCAGGCGATGCCGTAAGTATTTTCGTAGAAGGACGAGAAGTTCTTGTCCCTGAACTCACTGGACTCTCCCTGAGCGACGCAAGAATTGCCGTTAGCAAAGCGGAATTTACACTCGTCCACGAGTTTGGTGACAACCAAACACCAGATAGCTGGCTCATTAGTAAACAGAGCATCCGGGCAGACAATCGACACCCAGCTGGCAGTGAGATTGACGTTTCCTTTGAGGTCCCCGAGATTCTTATGCCTGAAGTCCTGGGCTCCGAAGTTGAAATGGCCCGGAGCGATTTGCTCGGGCTCGGTCTGCTTGTCGTTGAGGTCGGTGAAGGTACTCACGTTGCTTCGGCCTCGACAACATCAGGTGAACTGATCGAGCCCTTCGCCAAGGTTGAGTTAGTCCTTGGTTTTGCGGTGGCAGATGTCGTCGGCATGACGTTCTCAGAAGCAAGAGAGGCTCTTTCGAGTTTTCCAAATGTCACGACGAATGGTCACCATTCACGTCCAATCACCTCACAGAGTGTGCCAGCAGGGTCATTCATCACGAAAGATACCGAGATTGTGCTGACTAGTCCTGGTCCGGAGACGGTCTATCGGATCATTGGTAATGGATCTTCAGCGATGATTACTTGGTCCGCTCCAGGGTCGTTCAATATTCAGCAGGATACTAACGCTTCTCTTCCTTGGGAGGTGAGATTCCCCACTGATTCCGGGTATACGAATTTCAACGCTCAAATTAATGACGGTGACTCGATTACCTGCCAGGTGGAGCGGAACGGTAAAATTGTTAGGGAGCTCACGTCCACTGGATACTTCGCCTTTATTTCCTGTTAGCACGTCGAGTGGGCAGGAACCGCCACAGTTAACTGTGAGGTTTTCGAAGGCCTCATAATTCAGTCTTGTCCCTCAGAAGGGCATCCGAGCAAACCTCCAAGAAAATGCTGAAAAATACTTGAATTTGGGGGTTTTGTTTGCATGGGCGATGCCCTCGACAACATGTTGTCAACGGGCGCCAGCGATCCTCGGATATTCACCTAGCAACACGCACCCGCAACGTTGATTCGTCGCTGCCGCACTAGATAAACTATTTTCGGGAACATGACCGCCGAAAACTGCCAATGGGGGCACAAGCGATGAAGCGAACGCGCATACAGAAAATCACACTGGGGCTCTCGGCCCTGGCACTCGCAGTGACGGGGGTTGTCGCTCCGATGGGTGCAAGCGCTCCGGCAGAAGCTGCGGGCAAATGTGTGAACTACAACTACTCGCAGGGCGGCTATGCCTCATGCATCGGCTACATTCAGCAGCTGCTGAATGACAAGTACAGCCCAAAACTCGTGGTCGACAATGACTTCGGGCCGAAAACCCGCGCAGCCGTCATCTCGGTGCAGAAGCGGTACGGGCTGAAGGTCGACGGTATCGTTGGCCCCCAGACCTGGAACGTCATTTGCCACCCGCAACGTGGCCCCGGCCCCGTGCCAGGCTGGCCATATGCTGCCGCTCGTGCGGCTGGTTGCCCAGGCTCGTAAACTCGTAAAGTTCTGCCGCAGCCTCGCAGGCTGGTTGCCGACCCCCTCCAGGGTCGGCCCAGCTGCGCGCTACTCGCAGGCCAAGCCGTCCCCGTCCCCGTCTCCGCGGTGGCCGGTACCGTACTGGAACCAGTTGTAGGCGTCGAGCTGGGCGGGGTCGTCGCGGTTGAATGGCCCGGTCGGGTGGCCGGCTGCGTTGCGCTTGAGGGCGGCGCAAGACGGGTATTCCATGTACCAGGGCGATTCGGCGGGGGCTGGTGCGGCGGCTTGCTGTTCGGCAGCTGCTTGCTCTGCTGCTGCCAGCGCGGCGGCCTGCTCCGCGGCGGCCTGCTCCGCTGCTTCTCGCTCCGCAGCTGCCTTCTCATCGGCAGCCTGAGCGCAGGCAGTCGTGACAACCTTCCCGTCAGCTGTCAGGGTCGCCTTCTGGACTGCATGGTAGTTGGTTTCGTTCGGGTGGGCAGGGTGCCCTTCAGTGGAGTCGTAGCGTGCGACCGCGTTGCCGGCCTGGAGCTGAGATCTTCCGAGGTCGACGCCCCGTTTGTCTAACACGTACCGCAGGAGTCGGTCGTGCCTGTCTTTGTCGTGTTGCCCCTTCGGGAGTTTGAGGGTGACGGTGTCTCCCACCGAGATCTTGCTGTCGATCAGAGCGGTCGCCTCGTCGTACCCACACTCACCAGACTCGGGGGTGTCGATACCGATCAGGCGGACGGTTCCCAGGCTCGTCTTGATTGTGTCTCCGTCCACCACCTCAAGCAACTTGGCTGTGGTGATCGTCATCGAGTCGTCAACAGGCGCAGGCGTGGGGGCAGCCGTCGGTGTTGAGAGTGGGGCCGGTGATTGCGTTGTCTCAGTTGGGATTGCACATTGAGTTAACCCGCCGACCAGCGCGACAGCAAGCACGAGGGCACCGGCCGTTCTGCCAGCTGAAATGGTGAACGGCTTCTCAGGCCTCTTGATACGAGCACGCATGGGCTCAGCATACAAGGGGCTCGGAAGAGAAAGACCCGTCGCACTGCTGGCACCGGCATCTCGAATCGTTCATAGGTGTCGAGAATGGAAGAGCGATCTGGCAGAGTGGAGATATGAGCCACCACACCTCGCTATTCACCGGTTACCTTGCCCGCGCTGCCCGCGCACTTGTTGAGATTTCGGCCGAACACCTCGCGCCTGAGGCCGGGCTCACGCACGATGAGCTGCGTGATTTTGAACGAGGTAACACCACGCTTGCAGTTGAGCGAGCCGCTGCCCTGCAGGCGGCGCTCGAAGCTCACGGCGCAGTGTTCTTGGCCGATGGTGAGGGCGGCTTCGGCTACGGTGTGCGTTTGAAATTCTCACGCACCGGTTCAAAGCGCATCGACACTTGGGAGGGCGAGGGCGGCCCCGCTGCCGAAGACGACGTGTAGGTCGCCTGCCAGAGAGTCCACCTGCGTGAGAGGTCACCTTAAAAACCGAGCGCCCGCTCGACGACGAAAGCCCGCTTGACGGCGAGAATGAACCGCCGTCGAGCGGGCTTTCGAATCGATGGTGAAGAGCGAACTCGCACCAGAGCGCTATTAGCGGAACGCTGACTCGCCGGTAAGCACCTGACCGAGCACGAGCGTGTGCATCTCGACGGTGCCCTCATAAGTGAGCACCGATTCGAGGTTGTTTTGGTGACGGATCACCGGGTATTCAAGCGAGATGCCGTTTGCGCCAAGGATCGTGCGTGCCGTGCGGCAGATCTCGATCGCCTCGCGCACGTTGTTGAGCTTGCCGATGCTCACCTGCTCTGGCCGCAAATTGTTTTGGTCTTTGCGGCGCCCCAGGTGCATGGCGAGCAGGTAGCCCTTCGTGTATTCGAGCGACATGTCGGCCAGCTTCTGCTGGGTCAGTTGGAAACCGCCGATCGGTTTGCCGAACTGCACACGTTCCATCGAATACCGGCGCGCGACCTCGATGCTCGAGCGTGCCGCGCCAAGAGAACCCCAGACAATGCCATAGCGGGCCTCGTTGAGGCACGACAGCGGGCCCTTCAAGCCGCGCGCTTCGGGCAGCATGGCCGACTCGGGCAGACGAACATTATCGAGCACAAGCTCGCCAGTTGCTGACGCACGCAGCGACATTTTGTGTTTGATCTCAGGTGCCGAGAAGCCAGGGGTGTCCGTGGGCACGACGAAGCCGCGCACGCCCTCGTCGGTTTGCGCCCACACGACGGCGACGTCGGCGTAGGGAGCGTTCGAGATCCACATCTTGCGGCCGTCGAGCACCCAGTCTGAGCCGTCGCGGCGTGCGCGGGTCTGCATCGCGCCCGGGTCAGAACCCACATCGGGTTCGGTGAGGCCGAAACAGCCGATCGCTTCACCAGCAGCCATGCGGGGCAGCCATTCGTTCTTCTGATCCTCGGAGCCCCATCGCCAAATCGCGAACATCGCCAGCGACCCCTGCACTGACACGAGCGAACGCAGCCCTGAGTCGGTTGCTTCGATTTCGAGGCAGGCGATGCCGTATTCGGTGGCGGTCATGCCGGCACAGCCGTATCCTTCGAGGTGCATACCGAGCACGCCGAGCGAGCCGAGTTCTTTGGTGAGTTCGCGAATGTTGGGAATGCCGCCCTGCTCGAACCACTCGGCGATGTAGGGCTCGGCGATGGTGTCAAGGGTCTGACGCACGGCAGAACGAATGGCCTTTTCGTCTTCGCTCAGCAGGTCGTCGAGCCCGGCGGGGTCTGTCGGGTCGAGTGCCGGCAGCTTGGTGGGGTCGTGGTGGCTCATGATTTCTCCTGTTCTAGCCAAGCGCGCACGGCTTGGTCATGTTCACCAAGACGGGGCGGCGCTTGGTATCGGGTGACTGGGGTTGCTGAATACGAAATCGGGTGGCGCACTTGTGCAGGTTGGCCTCGGCCAACCTCAACGGCCGGTTCGAGACCCAGCTCGGTGGCAAGCGCGAATCCCTCGGCGATACTGCCCACATTACCTGCGGGCACGCCGACCGCGAGCAGCCGTTTGACCCATGTGCTCGCGTTCTCGCGTGCAAGCAGGGTGCTGAGCGCGGCAACGAGCTCGGGGCGGTGTTCGACTCGGGCGGCATTTGTTGCAAAACGAGCGTCCTCGGCCAGCGACTCGTCGCCAATCGTGAGGGCGAGCTTCTTGAACTGACCGTCATTGCCGCAAGCGATCGCGATTGGTCCGTCGGCGCAGGGTAGCAACTCGTAGGGCGCGATTGAGGGATGCGCGTTGCCGAGGCGGCCGGGTGGGCGACCCGTTGCCAGAAAACTCGACGCCTGATTGACGAGTGAAGCAAGCAAGCTTGAGAGAAGATTGACTTCGACATGCTGACCCTGGCCCAAGCCTCTACGGGCATATAGCGCTGCGAGTATGCCGAGTGCGGCATCTTTGCCAGTGAGCACGTCGACAAGTGCGACACCAGACTTCATCGGCGTGCCGCCAGCCGCGTCGGGTTCGCCAGTGATTGACATGAGACCGCCGACGGCCTGTACGAGAAAATCGTAGCCCGGCAGGTGGGCGCCCTCGCCGCTGCCGAAGCCGCTGATCGAGCAATAGACGACTTCTGGGTTGAGCGCGTTGACGCTGTCATAGTCGAGCCCAAACTTGCCGAGTGCGCCGGGCCGAAAGTTCTCAACGAAGATATCGGCTCTGCTCGCCAATTCACGGGCGAGAGTGAGGTCGTGAGGGTTGCTGAGGTCGAGCGTCACTGACTCTTTGTTTCGGTTCGCGCTCTCAAAATATGAGGCGCTGTTGTCAGTCCACGGCGGCCCCCAGGCGCGGGTGTCGTCACCGCTGCCTGTGCGTTCAACCTTGATCACCCTGGCGCCCAGGTCGGCAAGCATGGTGGTTGCGTAGGGCCCGGCCAACACGCGACTGAAGTCGGCAACCAGGATGCCGTCGAGTGGAAGAGTCATGATGTTTAGTCTGACTGAGACTAGCGATGATTGGAAGTACCGATTTTGTGCTCGAATAATACCTTTTAGGTATCGTTATTGAGAGTGGACGACACTTGGATCAGTGCCTGCAGTGCCGGGTTTGCGTCGTCTCGGCGCCAGGCAAGACTCACCTCGACTTCGCCAAGATTTGGCTCGAGCGGGCGAAACTGCACGGTGTGCACAGGCACGTTATCGCGCACCCCCGAAAACGTCAGCGCGATACCGACGCCTGCGTCGACCATCAATAGTTGGGTCGCCGAGTCGGGCGCGGTTTCTACGATTCGCGGGAGGTATGCGCCTTGCCGAGCGAGTTCGCCAAGCCGTGATGAGAGTGTCGCACCAATGCCACCGGGCAGCACTACCCACGGCTCTTCGGCAAGATCGGCAGGGGTGAGAGATTGTTTGGCAGTGAGTCGGTGCCGTTCTGGGAGTGCGACGACCAACTGTTCGCGGGCGATGACCAGTGCATCGACAGAGGCGGGCAGTGCATCCCAGCGGCCGACGATCGCATCGAGCGAGCCCGAAAGCAGCCGTTCGAGCCCTGGCTGCGACAGCTGGGCGCCCTGCAATGCAAGGGTGAGGCCTGGCCGTTCTTCACGCACCTTTTGTGCGAGAGCGCTCACGATTGTGCTGACTGAGGCACCCGAGAATCCCAGACGCAGCCTGCCGGTTTCGCCGCGCTGGACGCGTCGAACGAGTGGTTTGATGCGCTCTGACTGCATGACCAGCTCGCGCGTAGGCTCGACGAGCGCCTCACCCACCGCAGTGAGTGTGACTTTGCGGGGGCCGCGCACGAAGAGTTCTGCACCGAGTTCGTCTTCGAGCGCCCGAATCATTCGGCTCAGTGGGGGTTGCGCAATGTGCAGGCGCGCGGCAGCACGACCAAAATGTAGCTCTTCGGCTACTGCGAGAAACGCGCGGGCTTTGTTGACCTCCACGTACCTGAGGGTACTCGCTTTCGACGGCGGCGCGCGGGGCGGCACACACAGGCGATGCCCAGAACGATTTGTGAGGGTGAAGGCATGAGTGAGACAGGCAATCAATCAGGTTCGGCTTCGAGCTTCTGGCGCAAACCAGCCGTTATTATCGCGTGCACACTCGCCGCGGTGTTGGTCGTTGGCGGGGGCGGTGCAGCTATTGCGCTTGGAATCGCCGGCACCGGCGCAGACAACTCATCGACAAACGCGCCCTCGAACACATCACCCGCGCCGCCAGCGACGCCGACGCCAACAACCGAACCCGCCCCAGCCCCTTCAGGCCCCGAGCTGATCGCCGAGGCAGAGCACCCGCACG
>LSQX01390967.1_pt1 | contig 22969 bp, 22 predicted proteins | sample 654561 | NCBI WGS metagenome assembly LSQX01 (sample SAMN04489861, study PRJNA283612) | anaerobic digester metagenome | isolation source: 4 biogas reactors fed with cattle manure at either 37C or 55C with and... | place: Denmark: Kongens Lyngby | collected 2014
AGGTACAGTTGTCCAAGTTGGTGAACAACTTTAAAAGCGTTTCGTCGCGGTACATCCTATAAGAGTTTGCCCATCACCTAAGCCGGTACTACTGGAAACCCTTCTTTTGGGGCAGAAGTTACATGTTATTTACAACCGGCGGAGCGCCACTTGAAGTAATTAAGAAATACATCGAACAACAAGGACAACAAAACGGCTAACCCCACCCATACTCCGTATTGGGTGGGGAATGCGCCGTTTTAAATTCGTTCAAACTTTCAAATAACATACCTGATAATTAAACAAGCACCACTTGCATGGTGCTTGTTATTCTTCACTATTTTTGTGCCAGGCGCTGTTTGCCCAGCTCTTGTAGTCTTTCCACCAAGCGGAACTTTATCTCCACCTTGGACGTCTGCACTTCTGCAGGTTCCACGCTTTTCCCGAGGTCTGAAAAGCACATCGGGGGGAAGAGAACACACCACCAGTTGCGTCCTGCACCGCTACCGATGACGAGGCGCAGTGCCCTGTAGCTGCCCTGGGGAACCAGCTGGTCTCCGTAGCGGCGGTCGGGGAAATCCTTCCAGCCGTATTCAGCCCGGACTGGGTAGTTGTATCCTTCCCGCAACAGAGCAGCCCTAGCCACAGCTTCTATGTAGTTTAAGTTGTTCTTGATGGCTCTGTCAGCTGTTTCAGCTGAGGTGTTGTTGGAAAGCATGGGCAGGGTTGCCTGAAGCACCTGATCCCGGACTTTGAGCTTTAACTGTTGATCAAAATTACTATTGCTGTTTGCAATCACATGAAGCCGGATGAGATTATTTGGGTTGTAAGCGGTAACTTCCTGCTTTGGCCAGCCTAAGACAGATAAGACCGTATAACAGATAAGACCTGCCACCAGAAGCAGCCCACCGCTGCAGACAAGCCTTGTGCGCAACTGCTTCACTCCTTCCTTATACGTAGCGCCGCATGTGGCGCAGAGCTGCTTTTTCGAGCCTTGAAACCTGGGCTTGGGAGATGCCGATCTCTTCTGCCACTTCCATTTGGGTTTTCCCCTGGAAAAAGCGGAGTGTAAGGATCATCCGCTCCCTGCTCGAGAGGCGGTCCAAAGCCTCGCGAATGGCGATCCCCTCCAGCCAGTTTCCTTCCTCGCTGCGGGAATCGCTGATTTGATCCATGACGAAAATTGGATCTCCCCCATCGTGGTAGATGGGTTCGAACAGGGAGATTGGCTCTTGAATGGCATCTAAGGCAAAGACCACCTCTTCCCGCTTGAGATTCAATGCAGCAGCGATCTCTGCCACTGTTGGTTCTTTTCCGTTTTTAGAAACCAGCTTGTCCCGGATCTGCAGAGATTTATAGGCAATGTCCCGCAGGGAACGGCTGACCCGAATGGGGTTGTTGTCCCGAAGATAGCGGCGGATCTCGCCGATGATCATGGGCACAGCATAGGTTGAAAACTTGACGTTTTGGGAAAGATCGAAGTTGTCGATGGCCTTCATCAGGCCAATGCAGCCAACCTGAAAGAGGTCGTCAACGTACTCTCCCCGGTTGTTAAACCTCTGGATTACAGATAATACCAGCCGCAGATTGCCGCGAATGAGTTCGTCCCGCACTCCTTCCTCTCCTGCGCGGAGCCGCTGGAGCATGCTGCGGATCTCCTTGCTGGTGAGGATAGGGAGCTGGGCAGTGTTTACACCGCAAATTTCAACTTTGTTAGGTAGCAAATCCTCTCCCCCCACTGATTGTCTTCGATCTCATTATTGCCTTGAAGTACCGCTTTTATACAGGGGGACAGAAAAAGGCAGGATTTTTCTGCAGATACAAAAAAACCACCGGCAGAGCCGGTGGCCTTCGAAAGAATGGCTTATTCCATTTTCGCCATTTGTAGGCGCAGTTTTTTGATGATCCGCTTTTCCAAGCGGGAGATGTATGACTGGGAGATGCCCAACTCATCAGCAACTTCCTTCTGGGTTCGCTCGCGGCCTGTAGAAAGGCCAAAGCGCAAATCCATAATGTACCTTTCCCTGCCGTTTAAGTTCTCAAGGGCTACTGCCAGAAGCTTCCGGTCCTCTTCCTGTTCGATTTTGCGGTAGGTCAGGTCTGCATCTGTGCCCAATACATCGGAAAGCAGCAGTTCGTTGCCGTCCCAGTCTATATTCAATGGTTCATCAAAGGAAACCTCTGCTTTGTTCCTGCTGTTGCGGCGCAGATACATGAGGATTTCGTTTTCAATGCAGCGAGAGGCGTAGGTGGCAAGTTTGATCTTTTTGCTTGGATCGAAGGTGTTCACAGCCTTAATCAGGCCGATGGTCCCGATGGACACCAGATCCTCGATCCCCACGCCGGTGTTTTCGAATTTCCGCGCAATATAGACAACAAGGCGCAGATTGTGTTCGATGAGGACGCTCTTGACGCTCTCGTCCCCTGCAGCCAAAGCCGCCAGAAAGTGTTCCTCTTCCTCAGGTTTCAAGGGCGGAGGCAGGACTTCACTGCTGCCTATGAAGTAGATTCCCCGGTAAGGAAGAAGTTTGAGGCGGATGAGAAGCTGCACGCCCAACAGACGAAGCTGCAACTGCAGCCTTTCTAGAAATATTCTTGGCAAGGCAAACCTCTCCCTAATTTATTTAGCATCAAACGCAGCAAGTTGCAGGATCTCAGGGTGCATCAGCGCTCTGTACTCTCCTTCTGGGGGAAAGCTGCGCTGGTAAATGCCGATGAGCACATCCTCCACCTTGTGCTTTGTTTTACCCTGTACGAAGCTGACCTCATCTGGCCGAAAGCCGATGAGCATCCCGTGCTCCATGCCGATGGAGGTGTAGGGAAGCAGGCGAAACCTGTTCGCCCACGGCGTGTTGGCCACAGCCAGTGTGAGATCCGAAAAATCAAATTCCTTGGCTGAAACAACAGAGAGAAAGTCTTCCGGCAGAAGGGGGCTTAAAGCTTCAGCTTCCACAATAATCACGTTCTCCCCTGTGAGGGGATCCCGAAGGTGGTTTGCAGTGTCCAGGAGGGCTTCGATTTCCACCTCTTTTGAGCCGAGCTTCACAGTAATGGGGACATGGAGAAGTTCCTGCCAGACAACCTTGTGGACTACGCCCCAGCCCAGTTCAGCCACCACCAAAATGGCAGCAAAGGCGGTTATGTACTTCACCAGGGAGCTTTCCGCAAACATGTAGCTGGCAACCAGCCCTGCGCCGCTGGTAATGAGGCCGATGAGGATGAAGTAGCCGCCAACTGTGAGGAGGCGCCTGAACTTCAGCGGCCCGAAAGCAATAAAAAGCATGGCGGCAAACACTGCAAACATGACGAGAGGGCTCGCAAAAAAAGCAAACCCTTTCCAAAGCCGCCAGCTGGCACCGAGGTAGGCGAGTTCGTAGATGGTGCCAAAAGCAGCGCCAGATACAAGCCGCCATCTGGGGCGCCTCAATTTCGTGATTTGAGCGGTGGCCCACAGGAGGAGAAGATTCACCAGAAAATCTCCGCACAGTCTCACTAAAACCTCATCGAGGTATATCACGTTTGACATCCCTTATCACCTCGAATGCTTCTCCCCTGATCTTTCAAAAACTCTCGCCCGATTCCTCCTTTATCTGCCCGTGCGCAGAAATTTCGGCAGGTCGAGTCCATTGTCCTTGAACGTCGGGAATGGAAGGGCATCATCTTTGTCTTGGGAAGGTGCCTCCGGCCTCTGATCGAAACCTGTGGCGATGACTGTAATCACGATCTCTTCTTTCAGGGATTCGTCAAGCACTGTTCCAAAGATGATGTTGGCGTCTTTGTCTGCAACCTCCTGGATCATTTCTGCAGCTTCGTATACTTCCTGCAGCCCCAGATTGGAGTCGCCTGCTACGCTGAGGATGATCCCCCTTGCCCCTTCAATGGACGCTTCAAGGAGCGGGCTGCTGATGGACATTTTCGCAGCTTCTACAGCTCTGTTTTCGCCTGAAGCTCTGCTCACACCCATGAGAGCCGAGCCTGCATTGCTCATGATAGCCTTCAGGTCAGCGAAATCGAGGTTTATGTAGCCGGGTCGGGTGATGAGGTCGCTGATGCCCTGCACTCCCTGCCTAAGTACGTCGTCTGCCATCCGGAAAGCTTCCAGCAGAGAGGTGCGCTTCTCTGACACCTGCAGCAGCCTGTCGTTGGGGATCACGATCAGGGCATCCACGTGCTCCTTAAGTTTGAGGATCCCTTGTTCTGCCTGATTTTGTCTTCTTCTGCCCTCAAACATAAAGGGTCTTGTGACCACGCCCACAGTCAAGATATCCATTTCCCGGGCAAGCTCTGCCACAACCGGTGCGCCGCCTGTGCCAGTGCCGCCGCCCATGCCTGCGGTAATGAAGACCATATCTGCACCTGCGATGGCTGAGCGCAGGTCTTCCCTGCTCTCTTCAGCTGCCCGCTGTCCGATCTCAGGGTTGGAGCCTGCTCCAAGGCCTTTGGTCAGTTTTGAGCCTGCCTGGATCTTCTCTGGGGCAAGGCAGTGTTCCAAGGCCTGCACATCGGTGTTCACAGCCACAAATTCTACGCCGCTTAGGCCTGCCTCGATCATTCTGTTGATGGCGTTGTTGCCGCCGCCACCCACGCCTACAACCTTGATTTTTGCACTAGGCGTGTTCTCTAAGGTGTCTTCAAACTCGAAACTGCTTTCAGCAGGCATTACCATGGTGATCTCTCCTTGCAATTCTGTTTTGAGTCAAACTAAAACTTATACATATGTTCCACATCTAGTTGATAATTTCCTTTTTTTGGCGTGCTTTTTTTTCGCCCCAGCGCCGGGCGATCCCCAAAATCATGTGTCTGCGGATCATGCCCAGATTGTTAAAGATTCTAATGGAAAAAGCCACAGTTGCTCCCAGCACCAGATCCACGCCCAGCTTCACTCCAAGGTACGTGAGGCCAATGGCCAGGAGGATGTTGGTAAAAAAGCCGCTGAGGAAGACAACATTGTCGTAATTGTTGTCCAGGGCAGCACGGACGCCGCCGAAGACGGAATCGATGGCTGCTAAAATCCCCACAGCCATGTAGCTGCTGTAGGCAATGGGCAGGGAGATCTGCCAGCCAACACCGATGAGGATTCCGATCAGCAGGCCTAAGACGGGCAGCCACATTCTACTCACCCCTGTTCTCTACTGCATACTTGAAGTTTATGGTCCCTTTATATGGAGGAACGGTGATCTGGTCTTTCTGGGTGATGGAAATTTGAATACCCCACGGCCGCATGGGCTCGAGGACCCCACCCCGCATTTCCAGAGAAGACTGCAGGGTCTGGGCATCGCCGATGGCCAGAATCTCAAAAGGAGGTGTTACCCGGGTGGAATTGACCAATATGGTAGGGCCGGCGCAGCGGATCTCAGAGGTGGTGATGATCCGCTGTCCGTTGATGGAAACAGCTTCTGCACCTGCGGCAAACAGCTCGTTGACAACTAAAAGCAGGTCTTCGTAGTGGATCAAATACATATCAGCAGGAGCGTCTTCGTTCCCCTTCAGCTTGCTGTCGTCCAGTGTGAGGACTATGCCGGGGCCAGAAAGGGAAGTGAGGCCGCTGAGGATCCTCAGTTTCTGCAGCTCTTCAGCCACTGCACTTTCTGATGCCTTCTCCTGTTCCGTCAGCTGCTCACGGAGTTTGGCAACTTCCAATTCCAAGAGCTCCCGCTGCTCCTCGGAATGTTTATATAGTTCTGATAAGGCATCCAATCGACCCAGAGAAGCTGGTCCTTTGGCCTGCTGTGTGCGCAGTTGGGCAACCAAAAAAATTCCCAACAGGATGCAAACTAAGGCAATTGATACCTGCCAGTTGCGCACAAGCGCTCCTCCTTTCTCATCGCAATACGGGGCTTTTCGGCACGCGCAAATCCAGTAATTTGCCTGCTTTGTCCGTTAATTCCTTGGTCAGGGTGTGGAGGACTGCTGCTTTCTCCTCCAGCTGTGAGGCAGGGCCCCACAGCACCTGCACTCTTGAAACAGTGACTAACACGATATTGCCTGGATCTGTCACATTGATCTCTGCTATCTGATGGCTGAGGTCTTTAGTAAGGGTGCCGGCGATGGCTGCACCATCGCGAATTTGCGGCTGTTCCAGCCGCATCCCAGTGCGCACATAGCTGGGACTGGAGCCTGTGATGAGAGGCAGGGTCAGGGGCTGATTGTCCGCCAGCACTCCCAGCACATAGCCAGCTTTGTCGACCTCCAGATAAGATCCGCCGTAGGCGAGAATGGCCACAGGCACTCGCTCTTGAATTTGCACCTGGAGTTTGTTGGGGTACTGCTTGCGAACCGTGGCTTTGGCGATCCGCGGCTGGTCTGCAAGGGCATTTTGGCTGGCACTGGTATTCACTGCGAAAATGTTGCGGCCAGTTGTCAGATCACCGAAGCTGAGGATCTCCTCTCTGGTGAAATACTTGTTGCCAGCAACTTCAATTGTGGTGACTGTAAAATATGCTGAGTTGAGAAAAGAATAGATGGCGACGATCACTAGAAAAAACAGAAAATACCATGTGAAGCGCTTTTTGCGTTTTTTCTGTACATCCAGCCGCTCCCGCAAAGGTTTCCACCCTCTCCACAATCTTTCTATCTGACATTATAACATATTTTTCGCAGTTTCTCACCTGTTTTTTTAAGATCACAGCAGACGGATTTCCGCACCCAGGGAGCTGAACTTCTCAACCAGGTTTTCATAGCCCCGCTCCAGGTGCTCTGTACCTGAGATGACGCTCTCCCCTTGCGCCGCAAGGCTCGCCAAAAGCAGGGCCATCCCTCCCCGCAAATCAGGGGCCTCTACCTGAGCGCCAGTGAGCTTTTCCACGCCCCGGACAAGGGCTCCCCGGCCTTCCACCCTGATGTCTGCTCCCATCCTCCGCAGCTCGTCTACGTGGCGGAAGCGGTTGTTGAACACTGTTTCCACAACCAGGCTCGTGCCGTCTGCAATGGAAAGGAGAGCTGTCAGCTGCTGCTGCAGATCTGTGGGAAAACCAGGATAAGGAAGGGCATAGACAAAGGCCGGCTTTGGCCTTTTAGGACCCCGAACCTTGATCATTCCGTTTCCCCGGACAATCTGACAGCCTGTCTCAAGGAGCTTCCCCAAAACAGCAGCTACGTGGTGTTCGTTGGCACCATAGATTTCTATCTCTCCGCCGGTTATTCCTGCTGCCATCATAAAAGTGCCAACCTCGATCCGATCCGGACAGAGCTGCCAGCAGGTGCCGTGGAGTTTTCTCACGCCCTCGATCTGGATGGTATCTGTGCCTGCACCTGTTATTTTGGCGCCCATGCTGTTGAGGAAGTTTTGTTCTTCCACGATCTCAGGTTCTTTTGCTGCATTGTAGATCCTGGTAATTCCATCGGCCAAAGTTGCGGCCATCATAATATTCTCAGTTGCGCCTACAGAAGGATAATCCAAATGAATGTCTGCGCCCTGGAGTTTGGCGGCTGTCATTTCAATATAGCCGTGGGCCTCTGTGGATTTTGCCCCCAGAGCGCAGAGGCCTTTGATGTGGTAGTCTACAGGCCGCGGCCCTATATTGCAGCCGCCAGGCTCTGCAGCCCTCACATAGCCTTCTCTTGCGAGCAGGGGTCCCAAAACCTGGATAGATGCCCGCATGGTCCTGGCCAGATGCACAGGCACCTGGGGCTTCAGCTCGCCTTTTGCTTCGATCCACAGGTTCCCGTCCCGAAACTCCACCTGGGCGCCTAACAAGGTTAAAATTTCGATCATGTATTTTATATCCTGAATTTTAGGCACACCGCTAATCAAACAGGGTTCCTCTGTCAGAAGAGCTGCTACAGCCAGCTTCAAGGCTGCGTTTTTCGCCCCCTGGGGCTTCATCTTCCCCCGCAGCGGCACCCCGCCTACAACGGCAAGTTGCATTCCACACACCTCCACATATCTCTTAGGACAATGTCATGATATGCGAAAATGTGTGCATCTGCCACTAGGCAAGGCTCAGTATAAGGTCCACGATTTGGTCTGTAGCCCCCCGTTTGCCCAGTTGTCTGCTTTTTGCTGCCATCTGGCTGAGCACATCCGGGCTGTCCAAGAGCTTTGCAACCTCCTGGGCAAGCCTTTGGGGCGTCAGCTCTTCATCTTTAATTAAAATCCCTGCCCCCCTGTCTGCAAGCGCCCTGGCATTGTAGGTCTGGTGATCTCCTGCTGCATGAGGGTAGGGGACTAAAATGGCAGGCAGGCCCAAGGCTGTAATCTCTGCAAGGCTGATTGCCCCGCACCTTGTGATGACCAAGTCCGCCTCGCTATAGGCTTTGGGCATGTCGTAGAGGTAAGGGTACAGCTGCACTCCCCGCCAGGCAACGCCATCACCCTGCTCTTTCACCTCGCCGCCCATGGAGCGGGCAGCCTTTTCCAGCTGGCCGCGGGCTTCACCAAAGAGCTTGGGGCCGCTTTGGTGGAGGAGTTCTATTCTCCCCTGCCCTGCTAGCTCATACAGGCTCACAGCTGCCTGATTGAGCCGCCGGGCACCCTGGCTTGCGCCTAAAAGGAGGATCCTTGTTTTGCCTCGAGGTTTCGGCTCTGCTTCGATGATCTCGCGCCTGATGGGATTGCCTGTGTGGATTAGTTTCCCCTGGACCCTTTCGGGAAAATATTTCCGGGATTCTTCATAGCCCACAGCAACTATTTGCGCAAAGCGGCTGAGGATTTTGTTAGTCTTTCCAGGCAGGGCGTTTTGCTCCTGAAGGAGAACCGGTACTTTCGCGAAGTGGGCTGCCAGGACCACAGGCCCGCAGGCATAGCCGCCTGTGCCCACCACAACGTGGGGTTTAAATTCTGATAGCAAACGCTTTGCCTCAAAAACGCCCCGGGTGATTTGGAAGAGGCTTGCGCCTTTTTTCAAAAGCCCGCCTGTGAGGGGAGCGCTTTGGATGAAGCGGAGGGGATAGCCTTCACGCCTCACCAGCTCTCCTTCCAGGCCCCGCTTTGTGCCCACAAATAAAACTTCGTGTTCTCCCCGGGCCAAAAGCTCTTTGGCCAAAGTGAGGCCGGGGTAGATGTGGCCGCCTGTGCCGCCGCTAGCAAACAAGATCCGCATTTACCTTTTGCTCCTTTTTTGGTATTAGAAAGCCCACGTTTCCGTGGGCTCATTTGGCGAAGGTCCTTTGCCGGGAAATGTTGAGAAGCACCCCTACTGCAGACAGGGTGATGAGGAGGGACGAGCCTCCGTAGCTGATCAGGGGCAATGTGATGCCTGTGATGGGCAGAGTTCCGCTCACCACCCCAATGTTGACGACAGCCTGCAGGACAATTTGGGCGGTGATCCCTACGCTCAAGATGCTGCTGAACAGATCCGGTGCAGTCATGGCGATCCTCAGGCCCCGCCAGGCGAAGAGCAAAAAGAGCACCAAAACAAGAAAAGTGCCGATAAAGCCCAGCTCCTCGCCTAAAATGGCGAATATGAAGTCTGTGTGCTGCTCAGGAAGGTACCAAAACTTCTGCCTGCTCCGGCCCAGACCCAGGCCAAAGAGTCCACCGGAGCCCAAGGCGAGGAGAGATTGGATAATGTGAAAGCCCGCCCCCAGCGGGTCAGACCAGGGGTCCCTGAAGGCCATAAGCCTTCTGAGCCTGTATGGTTCTGCCAGCACCAGGGCGATAAAGGCAGGGACTGCCGGAATGGCAAGCAGGAAAAAATGGCCAATTTTCGCGCCAGAGGCAAAGAGCATGATCAGGGTGGTGGCAGCGAGGGTCGCAGCTGTGCCCAAGTCCGGCTCCATCATAATGAGAGCAAAGAAAACGCCCATCACCAAGAGGGGAACCAGAAGCACGAAAAAATTTTGGATTCTGCCCTTCACCTTCACCACCCAATTGGCCACAAAAAGGATCATGGCAAGCTTGCCGAGCTCTGAAGGCTGCAGGTTGAAAAGGCCCAGGTTCAGCCAGCGGCGGCTGCCGCTGATCTCCGCGCCTATGAAAGGCACCATAATCAGGAGCACCAGGCTTACCACAAGGAAAGGAACTGTCCAGCGGGCATAGGTTTTGTAGTCTATGTTCATCACCACGATCATGGCAACAATTCCCAGCATCGCAAAGAACAGCTGTCTTTTCAGGTAATAATAAGGATCCCCCAGCTCCTCCAGGGCTTTAATGGAGCTGGAGCTGAAGACCATGATCACGCCGATGCTCAACAGAGCCACTGTGACCAGAAACAGGATCAGGTCCGGACCGTGGCTTTCCCTTTTCACAAGGCAGACCTCCCCTAAAAGAACGTGTAGACGAAGGCAAGAAGCCCCAAAACACCGCACAGGACGCTTGCCAGAGTAAAGCGGGCTGCCACTTTCGGCTCTGCCCAGCCGGCAAGCTCAAAATGGTGGTGCAGGGGGCTCATGCGGAAGATCCGCTTGCCAGTGAGCTGAAATGATATGACCTGGAGAATCACAGACAGGGCCTCCACAAGATACAGGCCGCCCAGGATTGGCAGAAAGAGCTCTGTTTTGGTGAGCAGGGCCATTGTCCCCAATGCCCCTCCCAAAGCAAGAGAGCCTGTGTCTCCCATGAAAACCTGGGCTGGCGGGGCATTGAACCAGGAAAAGCCCAGACAGGCTCCTGCCAGGGCGCCTGCGAAAACTGCAAGCTCCCAGCTCCCTAAAAGGGCTGTGATGGCCACGTAGCTGATGGCTGTAGCTGTCATGCTGCCTGCAGCCAGGCCATCGAGCCCATCTGTTAGGTTGACAGCGTTGGATGTGGCAATCAGTACGAGCTCTGCAAATACAAAATAAAGCCATTTGGGAAGGGAAAGTCTGGTCCCTGCCAAGGGAACGAATACGCTTGAGCCCAGATCGGGGCGGGAGAGGACAAACAAAATAGCCACTGCCCCCACCAGGATCTGTCCAAGGAGCTTATCGCGTGCCCTCAGCCCCAAGGACCTGCCCCGGACCACTTTGAGAAAATCGTCCACAAGGCCCACCAGGCCAAAGCCTAAAGTTACAAACAGCATATAAGGAAGAATTTCTTTTGTGGGGCTGACGATAATCGCAGCCAAGGCAAGGGGTATAAGGATCATGATCCCGCCCATGGAAGGGGTGCCGGCCTTTTTCAGATGGGTCTGGGGTCCGTCGTCCCGCACATTTTGTCCTGTGCCCAGCCGCACGAGAAAGCGGATCACAACCGGCCCTGCAGCAAGCACCAGGACAAAGGCAACAAGAGCGCTATACACCGGCAGAAGCCACATCACTCCTCTCCTCCTCTCAAGGCCTCGGCCACCTTGTCCATGGCCATAGACCGGGAACCTTTCAGGAGGACCAGCTCGTCCGCAGCGAGGGTGGCGAGGAGGTATTCAGAAGCTTCAGCTGTAGTGCTAAAACTTGCGATTTTATCGGCAGGCATCCCTGCCCCAAGTGCCCCTTGGGCGATTTCCCTGCCCAGCTCTCCCACAGTGACCAATCTCCCTATAGCCAGCTCTGCTGCCTTCTCCCCCACCTGCCTGTGGAACTGGGGGGCCTTCTCCCCGAGCTCCAGCATGTCCGCAAGGGCTGCAACTGTCCTGCGGCCATGGGTTCTCCCCAGCTGCGCCAAAACCTCAAGGGCTGCCATCGTGGAGGCAGGGGCAGCGTTATATGTATCGTTGAGGATCTGCCATCCTCCTCTGCCCTCTTCAAGGCGGAGGCGGAGATCTGAGATCTGGGCATTGGCAATGCCCTCTGCTGCCTGCTGGAGGCTGCAGCCTAAAGCCATGGCTGCGGCAGCAGCAGCGAGGCTGTTGGCTATGTTGTGCCTGCCCCAAATGGGAAGGCGAACTTCTATACTTTCAGGGCCGTAGTGAAAGACTGCCTCGTTCAGGCCTTTGGGCTCTGCCCAAAGGTCCGCTTCAGGATGGAAGCCGAAGTAAACTGTCCTGCCGCGGTTTTTCTTCGCCAGCTGCCTGGCAAAGGGATCGTCCCAATTCAACACAGCCACCCCGTGGGCAGGAAGGCTCTCTACCAGCTCTCCTTTGGCTTGAGCGATTTTCTCCTGGCTACCCAAAAGCTCAAGGTGGGTAACGCCGATGTTGGTGACGATGCCCAGCTGGGGCTCGGCAATGGAGCACAGATAATCTATCTGGCCCAAACCCCGCATCCCCATCTCCAGCACTGCATATTTGTGCTGGCGCTCCAAAGAGAGGAGGGTCAAAGGCAGGCCCAGTTCGTTGTTGTAGTTGCCGAAAGTTGCCAAAACCTCTGCCCCTTGGCGCAGGATGGATGCTAGAAAGTCCTTAGTGGTGGTTTTGCCGCAACTGCCTGTGATCCCCACAACAACCGGATCCAGCCTCCTTCTGTGGATTCTGGCGAGATTCCCAAGGGTCTTTAGGCAGTCGTCTGTGAGGTAAACTGCGGCCTCCCCGAGATCTTCCTGGGGCAGGCGGGAGACCAAAACGCCCTTTGCGCCCTTTGCCACAGCGTCTTTAAGATATCTGTGGCCATCTGTCCGCTCCCCTGGCAGGGCAACAAAGAGGGCTCCCCCTTGAGCTTGTCGGGAGTCGATGACTATCTTGGAAAAAACCGCCGCTTCCGGCCCTGCGACGAGCTCCGCCCCTGCTGTTTGCAGATCGTAAGCTGAGATCAATTCCCTCTCTCCTTAAGGCACTGGAGGGCCACTTCCCCATCGTCAAAGTGAATGGTCCTGTCGCGAAAGATCTGATATGTTTCGTGGCCTTTGCCTGCAATTAAAACCAGATCGTCGTCCTCTGCCATGGCGATTGCCCTGCAGATTGCAGTTTTCCGATCCGGTTCCACAATGTATTCGCTGCCTGTAGGTTTGATACCTGCTTCCACCTCTGCGCAGATCTGCAGCGGGTCTTCGCTTCTGGGATTGTCTGAGGTGATTATGCTGAAGTCTGCAAGCTCCCCTGCGATTCTGCCCATTTGCGGCCGCTTCCCTCTGTCCCTGTCTCCGCCGCAGCCGAAGACAACGATGATCCTGGAGACTGGCATTTTCCTGGCTGTGGAGAGGACGTTGGCAAGGCCGTCTGGGGTGTGGGCGTAGTCTACGATCACAGTTGGCCTGCCTGAGCCTATCCTCTGAAAACGGCCCGGCACGCCCTGTAGATCCTCAAGGCCCCTTACAATGGCCTCTTTGTCTATGCCTAAAGCCAAAGCTGCACCGGCTGCAGCCAGAGCGTTTGCTGCATTAAAGCTGCCTGTAAGGCTCAGCCTTACCTCCTCCCGCCAGGCGGGGGTTTCCATCTGGAGGGTCATTCCCTCTGGGGCTAAAGAGAGGATTTTTCCTTTCAGCTGGCCCCTCTCTAAAGAGTAGCCAATGACTCTGCAGGATGCTGCCTCTGCCATCAGCTTGTGATACGGATCGTCCAAATTGATCACTGCAGCAGCCTCTTTGGGCAGCTGGCGGAAGAAGTCCGCTTTTACCTGGCTGTACTCTTCCATTGTTTCGTGGTAGTCCAGGTGATCCTGGCTGAGGTTTGTGAAAACTCCCACTGTAAAGTCCCTGCCGCTGATTCTCTTCTGGTGGATGGCGTGGGAAGAAACCTCCATCACGAGGTGGGTCAGGCCCTTTTCCACCATTTGGGCAAAGAGGGCCTGGCTGTCTGGTGCCTCAGGGGTGGTGCGCTCTGCAGGAATAAACTCATCTTCGATGAGATTGCCGATAGTGCCCAACAGCCCCACTTTGAAGCCAGCGGCGCTGAGAATGGAGCGGATCATGTACGTGGTGGTGGTTTTCCCATTGGTGCCGGTGACGCCTACTGTTTTCAGCTTCCGGGCCGGGAAGTCCCAAAAAGCTGCTGAAAAAATTTCCATGGCAGCCCTGGAGTCTGGAACCAGAATCTGGGCTGCGTCCTGGGGTAAATCAAGGAGCCTTTCCACCACAAATGCCCTGACACCCTTTTGGTAGGCGTCGGGGGCAAAGCTGTGCCCGTCCTGCTTGAGGCCCACAAGGCAGAAGAAGAGGTCCCCTGCCTTGGCCTCCCGGGAGTCGTAGGCAAGGCCGGAGAGATGTTTATCCTCTCCCTGCACTGTGGCTGGAAGCTCTGCTTTTGCAAGTAGTTCTGTTATGGTCACGATTCTCTTCCCTCCCTGACTGGTAGCTCAAAGAAGACCCGGACTGTTGTGCCCGGCTTCACCCTCTGGCCTGCAGCAGGCGCCTGGCGGACTGCAATACCGCTTCCCTCTATCTCCAGTTTCAAGCCCAACAGGCTCAGGGTGTTGGCAACGTCACGGACCGTCATTTTCTCCAAGGGCGGGACGGTCACCAGACCGTCGCCTTTATTATCTAATTCTGCCCTGCCGCAGTAAATAATAACCTTTGTTCCCTTTTTCACCCTGACCCCAGGTTTAGGATTCTGCTCCGTGACCATTTTTCCTGCACCTTCCAGCTGGAAAGTGAGCCCCTGGGACAACAGGAGCTGCTGCGCTTCTCCTGGCGGGTAGTTGCGGACGTTGGGCACAGTGACCAGGGAGTCCTCTTCTTCCTTCTTCTCAAGCTGCGGCGCGACCCCTAAGTGGGCAAAGCTGTCTGCCAGGATCCTTGCCAGGGGAGGCGCTGCCAGGGTGCCGCCGTAGGTGATGGCAGTTTGGGGCTCCCGCAGCACTACAAGGCCCAACAGCTTCGGCGTCTCCGAAGGACCGAAGCCGAGAAATGAGGCATTGACTTTCGTGCTGCTGTATCCACCGCCTTCTGCGATTTGGCCAGTACCTGTTTTCCCGCCGATGGAATACCCAGGCAGATCTGCCCTGGAGCCTGAACCGTTTTCCACAACAGAGCGAAGGATCTGCCGCAGCTGTTTTGCTGTGGACTCAGAAAGGACCTCTCGGACCACTTCCGGCTGGAATTTTTTGATCACCTCTTTGTCTTTTCGGATCTCCCGCACCAGGTACGGCTTTACCAGTTTGCCGCCGTTGGCAATGGCAGCTGCCGCTGTGAGGAGTTGGATGGGAGTGACGCTGACTCCCTGACCAAAGCCGATATTTGCCCAGCGCACAAGCCACCCTTGGGCTTCCCTTGAGGGGCTGGCCAAAGTGCCTTGGGCTTCGCCTGGAAAGTCGATGCCCGTTTTCTGGCCGAAGCCGAAAGCCTGCAGGTACTTGTGGAATCTCTCAGGACCCAGATCCATTCCTAGTTGCGCAAAAACAGGGTTGCAGGAGTTTTCCACAGCTTCTGTGAAGGTTTGGCTGCCGTGGCCCCCTGCTCGCCAGCAGCGAAGCCTGTGGCCGCTAACCACTATATGCCCGGGATCGTAAAACTGCGTCTGGGGCTTGACGATCCCCTCTTCCAGGGCTGCTGCTGAGGTAAAGATTTTGAAGGTGGATCCAGGTTCGTACAGATCCGTGACCAGGATATTTTTTCTGTTCTCCTGGGGGTATTGGGAGTAGTTGTTGGGATCAAAAGTGGGCCTGATGGCCATGGCCAGGATCTCGCCTGTGTTCGGATCCATGATCAGGGCCATCCCCTGCCTGGAGCCAGTTTCAGCCATAGCCCGATCCAGCTCCCGTTCTGCAATGTGCTGGATCACTGAATCTATAGTGAGGACGAGGTCTGCACCGTCTTCAGGTGGAACGTAGCTGCGGATGCCGCCGGGAATTTCCCTGCCTGTGGCGTCCCGTTCTGCTGTGATCTTGCCCTGGACTCCTTTCAGGTACCGATCGTACTGGAGCTCCAAGCCCTCAAGGCCCTGATTGTCCACGCCTGCGATCCCCAGGACATGGGCTGCCAGCTTCCCTTCAGGGTAAAACCTTTGAGGCCTGGGCACCAGGCTTAGGCCTTTGGCGTTGAGCTCTTTGATTTTCCTCGACTGCTCCACAGTGAGCTTTCGCTTCAGCCATTCGCCAGAGGACTTTCGGGTCAGTTTTTTGAAGATTTCCCCTTCTTCCAAATCTATAATTGGCGCCAACTGCTTGGCAAGTTCTTTGGGGTTTTCTATTTCCCGTGGCACAGCGTAGAGGGCATCTGTGTTGACGCTGATGGCCAGTTTCTTCCCGTTGCGGTCATAGATCGTGCCCCGTTTGGCGTCGATCATCACCGGCCGCATTCTCTGGTTCAAGGCCTTCTGCTGGTACTGGTCTGCTGAAATTACCTGTACAATGAAAATACGGCAGAATAGACAAAAAAAGACGCCTAGCGCGCCAAAAAAGATCCCTGCTATTCTTTTCCGCACCACAAGGGTATTTCTTTCAGCCAAAGCCTCTCAACTCCTATTTGTCTGTCAGGTTCCAAATCCCGCTTTCCCTTGGCCTTACCATGCCTAGGGATTCTGTAGCCACCCGCTCAATCCGCTCAAGGGAACCGAGCTGTTCTGCCCTCAGCTCCAGCTCGCTGTTTTCCCGCTGCAGCTCTCTGATCTGCTGGTCCAGCCTCGCGTTTTGGTAGGCAAGGCGGGCTGTCACTGCGCTTTGGGCGAGAAAAGCAAGGCCTAGGGCAACGCAGAGGACTGCAGTAAGGGCAATGGCAGCCATGGGGCGCCTTTTTACCGCCGGTCTCGCTTCTCTTCGTGTTTGCACCTGCTGTTGAGGCAGTGTTCTGGCTAAACTTCCCTCTATGTACCTAGATGTCCCTGATACCATACTTATTCACCTTTCCTCGGTTTTAGTACGCATCTTGCAGCCCGCATTTTGGCGCTGCGAGCTCTGGGGTTTTGCGCCACCTCTTCTTCTGAAGGCAGAAGGGGCTTTTTGGTCAAAAGTTCCAGCTTTTCAGCGACAGGCTCCGGTCCTTTTCCTGCCCAGCTGGCAAAGGTCTGTTTTACAATCCGGTCTTCCAGGGAATGATAGGAAAGGACAACTATCCTCCCCCCTGGCAAAAGAGAGGAAATAGCGCTTTCCAGGCCCTCTTTCAGGGCGCCCAACTCGTCGTTGACTGCGATCCGCAGGGCTTGAAAGGTGCGGCGGGCTGGATGCCCCCCTTTACGCCTGGCCCCTGCCGGGATGGCAGCGAGGATGAGCTCAACAAGCTGGCCTGTGGTTTCGATCCGTTTTCTCTGCCTTGCCTCCACGATGAATTTGGCAATTCTGGATGCCCATCTTTCCTCTCCGTAGGAGGCGATGATTTTGGTCAATTCCCTTTGGGAGTATGTATTGACAATCTCCTCAGCTGTCAGGGGCGAGTCCTGGTTCATCCGCATGTCCAGAGGGGCATCTATATTATAGGAAAAACCCCGCTCCCCCCAGTCCAGCTGGGGTGAGGAAACTCCGAGATCAAAGAAGACCCCGTCCACTCCCTCCGGAGCCAGCTCTGCCAGCACCTGCCCGAGGCTGCGGAAGTTCTCTTGGACGAGGACAGCTTCCCCTCCCAGGACCTCTCTTGCCTTGGCAAGGGCGTCTTTGTCCTGGTCGAAACCGATGAGCCTGCCAGTCTCCTGCATTCTCTCCCAGATGCGGCGGGCATGTCCACCGCCGCCCACTGTGCAGTCTACGATGGTTTCACCGGGCTTCGGATCTAGGTAAGAGAGGACCTCTGAAACCATCACAGGTTGGTGAATAAATTCTGTCAGCGCTTTTTCCTCCTGAATTTTTTGTTAAATGCCCAAGCCCTCGATCTGCTCTGCGATCTCGCTATATGAGGACTCTGCCTTGGCAATATACTCTTCCCAACGGGACTGGTTCCAGATCTCAACCCTGCTAGAGACGCCAACAACCATTACGTCTCGCTCTATTGCTGCGTAGCGGCGCAGGGGTGCCGGTACCATGATTCTGCCCTGTTTGTCAAATTCGCATTCAGCAGCACCTGAGAAGAAAAAGCGGGAAAAGGCCCGGGCATCGCTGCGGGTCATGGGCAGGGCCCTGAGTTTGCCGGCGATTTCTTCCCATTCGCTTTTGGAGAAGAGAAAGAGGCAGTTTTCCAGGCCGCGGGTTAAAACAGCCCCATCCCCCAGCTCCTCTCTGAACTTGGCGGGAATTGTGAGGCGCCCTTTGTCATCAATATTGTGCTGATATTCTCCAATGAACATGTCCGGGCCACCCCCTTTCCCCACTTTCCTCCACTTTTCACCACTAGTAATGATATTCTTCGCCACATTTTTATTTTTTCCTGCTTGCAGGGAAGATTTTTTTCCAGAAGCGGAACTGCCTGGGCACTTTTTCCTGAACCAGGAGGCTGGTGCGGCCCAGCTCCACTCCCTCGAGCTCTGCCAAAAGCCAGCCTGCATGCTGATGTTTGGCCAAGGGAGCCTCGAGGGCTTTGAGGTCATAGCTTTTCTGAAGCTTTCCCACTTCATCTGCCCGCACCACAACAGCCAGATCTCCTCCTGCCAAAAGGGGTACACGTCTGCCGTCTGCAAGCTCTGCTGTACCTGAGGGCTCGCCCTTTTTGGCCAGTTTCACCAGTTTGAAATCATTGAAGCCGTACTCTAAAAGGGCCACAGCATCCTGCCAGCGGCGGTGGCTGTTGAGGACAACGCAGATCAGCTGCCTGCCGCCGCGGGTGGCAGAGGCGACGAGACAGGGGCCTGCCCTGGAGGTAGTTCCTGTTTTGACGCCGTCTGCGCCCGGAAAAGCCCACAGGAGGCGGTTGGTGTTTTTCAGCTTCCGCACCCACTCCCCACCTAAAGCACCCATTTCCCCTTCGCGCTTTTTGACAAACTCCTGAAAGGTAGGGATCCCTAGGGCGTAGTTGGCAAAGAGGGCCAGATCAAAAGCTGTGGAATAGTGGTTGGGTGCTGTAAGGCCGTGGGGATTGACAAAGGAGCTGTTCTGAGCTCCCAGGTTTTGGGCTCTCTGGTTCATCAGCTCAGCAAACTCTTCTACTGATCCTGCTGCAGCTTCAGCCAGAGCTACTGTGGCGTCATTGCCAGATTTCAAAAGAGCACCTGCCAAAAGCTCCTCAACTGTGAAGACTTCGCCAGGTCTAAGGTACACAGACGAGCCGCCAACCCTTGAAGCTCTTGCGCTTACTTCCACTTTTTGCTCGAGGCTCAAGCGTTCCAGGGCAACGATGGCGGTAATGATCTTTGTGGTGCTGGCAGGAGCTCTCCTTTGGTGCTCTGCTTTGGCGTAGAGGATCGTACCTGTGGTTCTGTCCACTAAAATGGCGGCTTTGGCGCTCACCGCAGGCCCGGTTTGGTATTCGTTGATGTAGTTGAAGAGCCTGTACGGGCTTTCTTGGTAGTTTGTGGCAGCTGGCAGAGGCGGCATTCGCTCCCCGATCCTGGCAAGGAGCACTGCAAGGATGCCAAAGCAGGCAAAGAGCAATTTATAACTATAGGAAATTTTTCTTCGACTGATAAACACACAGACACCCCCTGTTTTTCCATTATATGAAGGGGGGCAGGGATTATAACCTGTTGACAGCTGTCTGCCATTCCTTTACAATTTAGCTATAAACTTTCTCAAATCCTGACAGGGGGCATTATTTATGCATCTTGACGTCGAATCAATTTTGATTACCACAGAACAATTGCAGGAGAAGGTCAAGGAGCTGGGAGCGCAGATCACCAAAGACTACAAGGGCAAAGATCTCCTTGCAGTCTGCATCCTGAAAGGATCTGTGATCTTCTTCGCTGACCTCTTACGGGCCATTGATCTGCCTTTGGAGACGGACTTTGTGGCAATTTCAAGCTACGGCCACAGCACAAGCTCAAGCGGTGTGGTAAGGCTCCTCAAAGATCTGGATCAGAACATTCAGGGCAGAAACGTTTTGGTGGTAGAGGACATCATCGACAGCGGGCTAACCCTGAAATACCTTTTGGACAACCTCTCCTCTCGCAAGCCGGCCAGTCTTGCGGTTTGCACTCTTTTGGACAAGCCGGAGCGCCGCATGGTGGATATAGACCTGGCCTACAACGGTTTTTCCATCCCAGACAAGTTTGTGGTCGGCTATGGGCTGGATTACGCTGAAAAGTACCGGAACCTCCCCTACATTGGTGTTTTAAAGCCAGAAATCTATAAAGATTAGAAAGGAAGACCTTTATGCGGCAGACTGTTTTTGTCCTGGATTTCGGTGCTGGCAGCAGCCAGCTTTTGGCCAGGAAAATTCGGGAGCTGGGGGTGTATTGCGAGATTCTCCCTCCCGATACCCCTTCCCAGCGCCTCAAAAATGCGCAGGGGATTATCCTGACGGGTAGCCCTGCTGAAACGCAAACTGCACTTAGTCCCGAACTTTTATCTTTGGGGGTTCCCCTTTTAGTGAATGGTTCTGCTGCCTCCATTTTCGGAGGGAAAGAAGTAACTCTCCGGGAAAGGGAGATCGAGATCGCAGAGGAAGACGAGCTTTTTGCTGATATTTCCTCTCCCCTTTCCGCCCAGATGTACGAAGGGGCTATTGAACTGCCGGAAGGCTGCAGGGTTTTGGCTGCTGCTGAAGGAAACCCCGCTGCCTTTGTCTGTTCTGAAAAGAAGTACTGTGTGCCGTTCGATCTTGTGAAGGCTCCTTTTGGGACGAAAATCATCGAAAACTTCCTGTTCAAGATTGCAGGCTGCAAGGCAACTTGGTCTCCCAAGTCTTTCGTGGCAGAATACATTCAGAAGGTCCGGCAAGAAGTTGGAGAAGAACAGGTGATCTGTGCTTTGTCTGGGGGAGTGGACTCTTCTGTTGCCGCCACTTTGGTCCATCAGGCAATTGGTCAGCAGCTGACCTGCATTTTCGTGGATACTGGTCTTATGCGAAAAAACGAGGCAGAAGAAGTGATCGAGACTTTCCAAAAGCGCGGGATTAAACTTATTGCCATCAATGCCCAGGACCGCTTCTTAGAGAAGCTCGCAGGTGTGTCGAATCCGGAGGAGAAGCGGAAGATCATCGGCAATGAGTTCATCCGCATCTTTGAGGAAGAAGCGAGAAAGCTCGGCAGAGTCCGCTATCTTGTGCAGGGAACTTTGTATGCAGATGTGGTTGAAAGCGGCACAGGCAGCACAGCTGCTGTGAAGTCTCATCATAATGTAGGTGGACTGCCTGAGGATATGGAGCTGCTCCTGTTGGAGCCTTTGCGGGAGCTGTTCAAGGATGAGGTGCGGAAGGTGGGGCTCGAGCTTGGTCTGCCCAAGGAGCTTGTCTACAGACAGCCTTTCCCTGGGCCAGGCCTTGCAGTGCGGATTATAGGTCCAGTTACCAGGGAGAAACTTGCCATCCTGAGGGAGGCAGATGCGATCGTTCGAGAGGAGCTTGCAAAATGCGATGCTGCAGACGAGATTTGGCAGTGTTTTGCAGTCCTCACCAACACCCGAGCAGTTGGGGTCCGGGATGGGAGAACTTATGATTATGTGGTGGCTGTGCGTGCTGTCAGCAGCAGCGATGGCATGACAGCTGATTGGGTCCGGGTTCCTCATGAAACTTTGGCTGTTATTTCCAACCGGCTGCTTGCTGAGGTTGAGCATGTAGGCAGGGTGGTTTACGATATCAGTCCCAAGCCGCCTGGGACAATTGAATGGGAATAGAGGGAAACCCCACGAAATCTTCTTCGTGGGGTTTTCTTTTGAAGAAAAGAGTTTATCTGATCATACTTATCACCGCTTCTGCAATCCTTGCTCCTGCCTCCCGGTAGTCTTCCATTGTGAGTACGTGTTCTTTGATGGAAAAATAGGGTGTTTCGAAGGAAAGAGCGCAAACGTCGAGCTCAGCTGCGCAAAATGTCGTAAAATTGGCTGTTTCCCATCTGCTGCTGTACCTTGCAATCCTGCCGAAAGAAGGGGCAGCGAATTTCGGTCCGAGCTTGGCTGCGATTTTGTCGCTCCAGCCCTTCCCTTCTTCGTATTTCTCAAGAGAAACCCCCGGTTTTTGTAAAAAGCAGTAAATGCCGTCGTTTTCGCTTGCTCCAGGGGCGTGGAAATCTATTGCCAAAACTGGCCTGCATCTTGCCTTCCACCTTGCAAGATCCCTTTTGAGGACTAAGGTCTCGTACCGCATAGGCGGTGCTCCCCAAGCCCGGTTCAAATCGTAGGGGAAGTTGTCTTTACCGTAATCTCCCTGTTCTACTCCGTCAATATTGGCAAACGGTACTGCCCAGACCAAAGGTGCTTCTTTGCCCAGGCTTGCTGTATAGCGCAGAAAGCCGTCTAAAACCCAAGAGCCTGGAGTCTCTCCTGAATGCTGCCTGGCAAGCAAATACAATCCAGGTCTGCTTCCCCCTTCCTGACCGTAGTCGTTGGAAAGGCGCAGGATGGGTCTGCCCTTTTGGCTGACGCCGATGATGTCTTGCTGCCAGAAGCCCCTGCCTGCTTCCATTAGCTTTTCCAATTCAGGCTTGCCGTAGGGATAGCATAGGGCAAAGTCCAGATAATCCTCAGGCGCTCTTACCAGCCAGCTTACCTCAAGCCTCCCATCTGGAAGCTCTTTTACTTCTCCCGGTGTCAGCCGCTGCCATTCCTCTTCCTCATACCGAATCACTGGCCGGAATGTTTCTGGTCTGCTGCCTCCTAAAAGGTTGGTTGGATTTTCCAGGATCAGTTTGGCTTCTCCACTTCCCCGGTCTGTACGCTTCAGCCTGAAGCAGAACCAAAGGGCTTCCGGTCCTCCGTGAGGATGAGGTGAAAAACTCACCACAGCCGTTCCATTTTTTTCTCTGATAGAAATGTTGCACCCATTGCTGTGCGGTATTTGTGTGTCTACTTGAAAACTCAAGAAAATCACCTCCAAAGACTGTTATTTTTCACTGTTTTTTATTATTTTCAAACTCAACTTTCGCAGTTACAAATCCAGCGCTAAACGATGATTTATCAACGTTTTCTTAGACAAAAAAAGACACAAGCATCCTTGTTTGTGGTATAATTTAGTTAGCACATAACTCAAAAGGAGGATGCTTGTGTCTGCACAAATTATACCACAAAATATAGAAGCTGAACAGGTCTCATCGAAAATTAGCAACTTCATCCGCGAATTTAACATCTCTCAATTATTAAGGCTATCTAACTTCAAAAAAATCAAAGGTGTTCCTTGTCAGCAAGTGTTGAAATTTATATTCTCGTTGGTTTTCTCCCAAAAAAACTTATTCCGATACCTGCAAACCGAAGAAAACAGTCCTCATAAGAAAGATGTAGTCTATCGGTTCCTGAATTCTGCCAGTTTTAACTGGCGGAAATTACTGCTTCTTTTGAGCTCTACAGTGATTATGCAGAAGTTAGTAAAACTTACCTC
>LSQX01108677.1_pt1 | contig 22955 bp, 18 predicted proteins | sample 654561 | NCBI WGS metagenome assembly LSQX01 (sample SAMN04489861, study PRJNA283612) | anaerobic digester metagenome | isolation source: 4 biogas reactors fed with cattle manure at either 37C or 55C with and... | place: Denmark: Kongens Lyngby | collected 2014
AGATGTGTATAAGAGACAGTTGCTGCGCTGGCAGCCCAGGCAGGTGATGCACCGCTTTACCTGGTGCATATGAACACGGCTGGCGAGGTGGATCAGCTGGATTATGCCCGGCAACGCGGCTTGAAAATAATGGGGGAAACTTGCCCGCAGTATCTCTTCTTCACCGAGAATGACTTGCGCCGCGATGATGGTGCAAAATGGATTTGCTCACCGCCCATGCGCAAGCGCGGGGATAACCTCCGCCTGTGGGAGGGCGTTTCAGGCTCAATCATCTCGGTAATATCCACGGATCACTGCCCCTTCTTCTTTGACGGCACCCGCCCGATTTTGTACGAAGGGCAACCCGTGGCTATTCCGGGTAAAGAACTCGGGCAGAATAATTTTACAAAGGTCCCGAATGGCCTGCCCGGTGTGGCTGACCGCATGCCGATTTTGTGGACGGAAGGGGTGGGCAGCGGGCGGTTAACCCCCAACCAATTCGTCGCGATGCATTGCACCAACCCCGCCAGAATTTTTGGACTTTATCCAAAGAAAGGTAGCTTGTTCCCTGGCGCAGATGCAGATGTCGCTCTGTGGGACCCCAATAAGGAGATTACCTATGGGGTTAAGGTTGCGCACCATCGCACGGACCACAACCTGTATGAAGGATGGCAGCTCAGGGGCTTTCCAGTGATGGTATTTCTGCGCGGACAGAAGATCGTCGATGGCGAAAACTGGTATGGCAAACCCGGTGGAGGGCGTTATTTACAGCGAAGCGAGGGTGAAATCCTAAAATGATTTATTTCAGTTGGCTATGTTAATCCTCGCCCCGATTGGATTTTTATTAATTGCCTGCCTGGCTGTTTTTATATTGGACCTGGTTCATCCGCGATACGGGACAAGCTGGTTGATTACGGTAACAGCAGGCATTCTTGCCTGGATGATAATTATCTTCTCCAGGCTGCGCTTACCCACAACCGTAGCCTTATTCTCCTGGGATCACCCCAGCCTGAACCAGGTCGGAAAGCTTTCTCTGTTACTGGACTATCAATCTTGGCCGTATGCATTGGCATTGATCACCGTGTTTTTGGCCATGGTTTTCACAGATGCCGCGCGCACTCATTTTGATAGCAGACCACGTGCTTGGGCTGCAAGCCTGGTCATAATCGCGCTGGGGTTGCTTGCCGTTCAATCAGGTACAAGCCTAACCATGATGACCGCCTGGGTGTTGGTAGACCTGCTGGAATTATTCCTTTTATTGTCTCTTCAAGAAACAACACAATTTAACCAACGGATCATCATTGCCTACGGGGTGCGTTTGGCATCGATTTTGCTGTTGTTCTTAGGGACCATGCTGGGATGGGCTGCTAATGGAAATTTCGATTTTGCACAAGCGCCGTACCCTGCAGGCTTTATTTTCTTAATGGCAGCGGGATTGCGCCTGGGGGTAATTCCCCTCAACCTGCCCTTTCTCAGAGAGCCTGTTTTACGCAGAGGCGCCGGGAATGTTTTGCGTTTGACACCGGTTGCAGCCAGCCTGACGCTCCTGGCTCGTTTACCAGGCGAGGCGCTCTTGCCGGAGGCTGGTTATTGGAAAACTTTGGTAACGGGCTTGTTAACGCTTGCAGCTATTTATGCAGCTTCTCGCTGGTTGGTAGCAGTGAATGAGATAGAGGGTCGGCAATATTGGATTATCGCCTGGTCGAGCTTTGCGACGGTGTCGGTGTTGAACGGGGTGCCACAGTCCAGTATTCCCTGGGGAATGGCTTTAATTTTGCCTGGCAGTCTATTATTTCTTTATTATCCGCGTATTCAACCCACTAATTTCTTACTGCTGATTGGTGCATTGTGTTTTTTGGGACTGCCTTTTACCCCGGTCGCTTCGGGCTGGTCTGGTTTGCTTGGGGGCGGTTTCACGCTGTGGACAATTTTATTAATCATTGTCCACGGGTTAATGGTTTTGGGCTATCTGGAGCATGCACTCAAACCCGGTGTCGAAGCGGGTGTGCTAGAGCCCTGGGAGCGCGTGGTTTTCCCGATTGGACTGATCCTGATTCTTCAAACGATGATCATATTGGGTTTCTTCGGCTGGCCAGGGGCGTTCACCTTGGGCGTTTGGTGGGTGGCGTTGCTTAGTAACATATTGATTCTAACCGCGCTCATCCTTGCTCGACGCTTTGGGATCTCCCCTCCCTATTTTCAGTTACCTGCCAACAGCACGATTAAAAAAGTGTCGGACTGGCTCTTGCCACGTATTGAACCGGTATTCCGTTTAGAGTGGGTTTACTGGGTGGCCTGGAAATTATATTATTTCTTCGGCCAGATTTTAAAGGTGTTCTCATCGATTTTTGAGGGTGAGGGGGGCATCCTATGGACGGTGTTAACCTTGGCGTTATTGATCAGCCTGTTAACGGGCGGGGGTGTCAACTAAGATGCAAGTGATATCCAAATTGGCATTGATTGCAATTGTGCTGTCCGTCATGATCGTTTTAATTTTCAGGGATTGGCGTATTATTGCCCTAGCTTTAGGCGCTCAATACTTAGGCGCTTTTGTGTTGGTCTTACTCTCCTGGCCGATTAATATGGCCATTGTAAAATTAATTTCAGGATGGATGGCAACGGCAGTGATGGTATTTACCAGTTTGCGTTGCAGCCGGGAAGAGCTGCAGCCGGAAAATGTTGCCAACCTGTTTTTTAAGGGGTTATCTGGATTGTTGATGATCGTGCTGATTTTTATTTTAGCGCCCCCTTTGCAGCGCCGAGTATTCCCTGATGTTGATTTGTTAATCATCCAGGGTGGATTGATTATGATGGGGATGGCACTGATGCAATTGGGGTTAAATTCAAAGCCTTTTCCAGTTATTATCGGATTGTTAACCTTTCTGACAGGTTTTGAAGTGATCTATGCTGCTTTGGAGCTTTCCACATTATTAACTGGCTTATTGGCTGTTGTAACCCTAGGCATGGCAGTTGTAGGTGTGTCTATGATGGTATCCGCCGAAGAAGCTGACAGCGTTATTCAGGAAGAAGAACAGCAATGACGCTGAGTACGCCGCTCATCTGGGTCATTGTTCCCATGGTGGTAGCCGTTGTCTGCACACTTACAGCTGAACGCCGCCAATTAAGCCTGATTATTGCCTGTGTATTTACTTTTGGACTGGCTTTGTTGGCAGCCTATTTACCACAGGAACTGATCCTTTCGCTTGGTCCGTTGACGATTTCCATAGAAGAAAGTTTAAACTTTTTTGGACGTAAAATCACCTTGGTGTCTGCCATGCTTCCGATGGTTGCTTTTTTATACGGGACAACGGGCTTGTGGTTGCTGAGTAGCAACCTCCAAAGTGTTCCAAAGTCATTTCGTCCGACAAGCTTGATTATCACTGCTGCTCTGACAGCGGCTTTGGGCGTTGAGCCCTTTCTTTACGCTGCCTTGCTGATTGAAACCGCAGTTCTTGTTTCTGTTCCGATGATAACGTTCCCTGTTAAAAGTGAACACTCTGGTGTTTTGCGCTATCTTGGGTTGATGACCATTGCCATGCCCTTTATCCTGATTGCTGGATGGTTGTTAACCGGGGTGGTTACCCTGCCGCCTGAAAGCCCGTTGATCGGTCAAAGTGCGGTTGTCTTAGGCCTTGGGTTTGCTATCTGGCTGGCTGTATTTCCTTTCCATAGCTGGGTGCCTATGGTCAGCGAACACAGTCATCCGACGGTATTTAGTTTTTTATTGTTTATTCTGCCTACCGGCATTCTGGTATTTGGATTAAATTTTCTCAATCGGTACGGATTTCTCAGAACATCTGAAGCCATTTTTAATATCATCAGGTTAACCGGTGTGATGATGATTGTTTTTGGCGGGGTGTCAACTGCGGTTCAGGAAGAGCTTAAACGGGCCTTTGGGTTTTCGATACTGGTTGAAACGGGTTACTCTTTATTAGCTATTGGTTTAGCCGCTTCGGGAGGCCTGCATTGGATGCTGATGATGTTCCCGGTAAGAGCTTTAGGGTATTGGTTATGGGGCTATACCCTGGCTCGACTCGAAACTCATTACGGCGCCTCAATCGGTCTGGGAACAATTCAAGGTGCAGCACGCAGGACGCCTTGGCTTTCATCCGGATTAATTTTAGCTCAACTGAGTATTGCCGGCTTGCCACTTTTGGCGTCTTTCCCAATTAAAATTGTTCTGCTCTCTCAGGCTGCATCTGAGAGCATCAGTTTGGGTGTGTGGAGCCTTTTTGGAAGCCTGGGTTTATTTTTATTTTCAATTCGGCTGCTGTTGAGCTTCTACCACCCAAGTGAAAATGAAAATGATCAAATTTGGCATGTTCAAGAAAAACTTCCTCACTATGCGCCGATCATCATAATGATGGTTGTATTAATGGCGTTTGGCTTGTTTCCGGGTAAGTTTTTTACAGGATTAATCGATATCTTGACTGCTTTCCCTCATTTACAATAAAATAATGAGGGATAGCGCCTGATTCAGGTTATTCAACCTTGAACGAAGAATCTGGTTTTCTTGTATAATGCTAGTGCAGGATCACTGCCTGTACCCCAATATGTGCAGGAGGAGATTGTAAACCCCATTGATGATAGGTGAAAATTATGGATGACATCGCGAATTTGTCACAACTTAAGCAGCGTGTTGAATGGCTTGACAATGAACGTCGAGACGACAAAACAATGCTGGCAACCCTACAAAACAATATTGAAAACCTCTCAACAGAGAACGCGTCTTTGAGGATGCGTTTGTCTGATTTGGAAAATGAAATTTCACGTATTAATGCTCTTGTGGCGCGCGTGAACCAGTTTGAAGTTGATATCAGCAATGTCCGCACCGATTTATCCCGGCAAGTCGATGACGTAAAAAATTCAACGATTGAAAAATCCTTACAAACTGAAAAGCATACTCAGCAGATTGAAGACATTAATTTAGATGTGATTGGGGTGCAAAAAAAAGTAGCAGGAATCGATCAAATTTCTGAACTTCTGGAAGAACGCAAAGAGGAAGACTTTCGCCTGGCCAGGTTGATTGAAGAATTAAAAGCTCAGATCAACGATATGACACGCTTTGATGAGGAATATAAACGCTCCTTAAAGATAACGGAGGAAAACTTGCGTCAGGAGACCAAACGGTTAACCGATTTGCAGGGTGAAACGGCGGCCTTGCGTAAACGTTTGAACGAGGCGCGAGAAAAACAAGACCTGGCAGGCGACAATGTGCGCAAACTTGAAATTCGCATCAAGGAATTGATGGATGCCGAATCGGAACGACAAGAAGCGCAAACCGCTTTTATTGAAAAAATTAATGTCGCTCAGGTTGATCGTGATCGCACTTTCAGGGCGTGGTCTGATCGCTTTGAGAAGATTGAAACCATTACCCATGATTTAGAAGGCGAAATCACCAAATTAGAAGCAACACATGCTGGGGTCAATAAATCGCTCGAAGCCCTAGATGAGGTTACGCAACGTTTTGATCGCCGGGTGAATGAGATCACCGAGGTGCAGCGGTTGAATGAAGACCGTTTTCGCCAGGAGTGGACGACTTTCAAATCCGATGATCAGAAACGCTGGTCTAACTACACCCTGGCCCAGGATGAACAACACCGTGAGATGAACCGAGACCTGGAAGGTTTTGGCGAGCGGATTGCCAGCCTGGAAGACTTGATTAAGACACTGAGTGAAGCCTTCGATCAGGTGGCCAAGGATGATGTTAAGCGCATGCAAAACCAGTTGATGGCATTGCGCGAATCCATTGAAAATTATAATAAGATCTTTAAAAGTTAACACTCTGGAGAAAAACTCACGTGCAGGTTATAGGCACCGCTGGCCATGTTGATCATGGAAAATCGAGCCTCATCAACCGGATAACCGGGATTAACCCGGATCGGTTAAAAGAAGAGCAAGACCGGGAATTGAGCATTGAGCTGGGTTTTGCCTGGATCACGCTGCCTGATGGTAATGAAATAGGAATTGTCGATGTTCCGGGCCATCGTGATTTTATCGAAAACATGCTGGCAGGCGTTGGGGGAATTGATGCGGTGTTGTTTGTGGTTGCTGCTGATGAAGGCGTGATGCCGCAGACCAGCGAACATTTGGCAATTGTTAACTTGCTTCAAATTCCTGCTGGTGTGGTAGCACTCACAAAAATCGATTTGATCCAGGATACGGATTGGCTTGACCTGGTGGAGGAAGATCTACGTGTGGTGCTGTCAGGGACTGTTCTCGAGCAGGCGCCAATCATCAGGGTCAGTGCGAAGACGGGCCAGGGGATCGAAACCCTGGTGAATTCTCTGCAAGAGGTCAACAAACGACATCCTCACCGTCTAGATTTGGGCCGCCCGCGCTTACCGGTAGACCGGGTCTTTACGCTGCCAGGGTTTGGCACAATTTTGACCGGGACATTGCTTGACGGGCAACTATCCGTTGGCGATGAAGTTGAAATTTTACCGCGCGGCATTAAAGGTCGAATCCGTGGATTGCAAACGCATAAACAGGCTGAACAAAAAGCCCTGCCAGGAGGGCGAACAGCGGTCAACATCAGCGGGGTCAGTGTGGATGAGGTCATCCGGGGCGATGTGGTCGTTCACCCAGGGGATTATCAGACCACCAAGATGATTGACGTGTATTGTAAAATACTGCCAGATGCCAGCGCGCCGTTGAAGCACAATATGGAGGTTAAGCTTTTCCTGGGTGCGGCTGAGGTCATGGCCAGGGTGCGTGTGCTGGGAATGCAGGAATGCCCCCCTGGTGGTGAAGCCTTTTTGCAACTGATGCTGCAGAAACCGCTCGTTGCACTGCGCGGTGATCGTTTCATCCTGCGACGTCCATCTCCCCCTGCAACCATTGGGGGGGGGCAGGTTGTGGATGCACATCCCACACGTCGACATCGTCGCTTTAATCAAGAACGTTTAGAAGCATTAGAACATTTATTGATGGGAACACCCGAAGATATTTTGCTGCAAACGGCGCTGAAGTTGGGGCCCAGTTCGCTTCAGAATCTTTTGGCAAACAGCGGGTTGGAACAAAACCAGGCACAATTGGCTGTTGATGGACTGATTGACCGGGGTGAGTTGATTCTGATCAGGGGTGGGCGCATGATCTTAACGAGGGCGAGTTTTGATCGGATCAGGGAAAACCTGGTCGCCAGATTAAATGAATATCACCAGCAATACCCCTTAAGGCAGGGTATGCCGAGAGAGCGCCTTAAATCACAGATGAGCTTAACGGCCAGAGATTTCGACAGCCTCCTGGCACACCTGTCAGGTGAGGGCATCCTGGTTGAATCCGGCGCTGATTTGTGGCTAAGCCAGCACAGCATCCGTTTTACGGTTGAACAAGAAGTAAAAATCGAGCACCTGTTAAAGGATTTTGAAGCCCACGCCTATGCGCCCCCTTCGTACAAACAGAGCCGAGATATTGTCGGAGATGAGCTATTGACTTCATTGATCTCGTTAGGAAAACTACTTTGGATTGGCGAAGATATTCTATTCCTGCCCCAAGCTATGGCTGAGATGCGCCAATTTGTGATCAGCCAAATTCAACAAAAAGAAAGCATCACCCTGGCGGAGTTGAGAGATCAATTTGATACCAGCCGCAAGTATGCGGTGGCTGTTTTGGAATATTTGGATCAGATGGGGGTTACCATGCGCCGCGGTGAGGCCAGGGTTTTGGGCAAAAACTTCACACCTTAGTATGTTAATCCACAACATTATTATTTCTCTATGAGTAAACAAGGTTTTTTTATTTTTGAGAAAACCTGCGTTTAAGTTAGGGTAAAATGGAAAGTTGTTCTTAAAATCAAACGCTAGGAGTATTTTTTATTATGTGTTGGAAAGTCCTGCTTACAGACGGCCTTTCAGAAATCAATGACCCGGACTTGCTTGCTGCAGTTGAGTTAATTGATAAAAAAGGAATTTCACAAGAAGAGCTGGTAGAGGTGATCTCTGAAATAGATGCGATTGTCATTCGTGGTCGCACAAAGATCACACAAGAAGTAATCTCTATCGCTAAAAACCTTAAAGTGATCGGTCGGTTGGGTGTGGGTGTGGATAATATTGATTTAATCGCAGCTGAGACACAGGGTGTCACGGTGGTTAACACCCCCGTTTCAACCACAATCTCGGTTGCAGAACTAACCATGGGGTTGATGTTAAGCCTGATTCGCGATATTCCCAGGGCTGATGCCGGGATGAAGGCAGAACAGTGGCTTAAAAAAGACTTGATTGGCACTGAACTTTATCGGAAAACTTTGGGGATCTTAGGTTTTGGTAATATTGCTAAAGCGGTCTGCAGACGATCTTTAGCCTTTGGGATGAAAGTGCTAACTTATGCTTACCCTTCCCCAGAAAAAGATATTCAGAGCCTTGGCGTTAATTCAGTTTCCTTTGACGAACTGCTAAAACAATCGGATATAATTACCATACACGTGCCGCATACGACATCGACGCATTATATGGTCAATGCTGAATCTATCAATAAAATGAAGGATGGCGTTCTGATCATTGACACATCCCGGGGAGGCGTGATTGAGGGAAACGCTTTGCTGGAAGCTCTCGAAAGTGGAAAGGTGGCTGGTGCTGCTTTGGATGTATTCGAAGTGGAACCGCCTATTGCGGGAGATCCCTTATCAACACACCCCAGGGTGGTGGCTACGCCCCATATCGGCGCACAAACCAAAGAAGCACAATTGCGGGCAGGTCATGATCTTGTTTCGGAAGTGCTGGCTGCTCTTGAAGAAAAACCTTTGCGCTGGCGGGTGGTTTAACTAAAAGCTTGGCGGCGGAATTGATTTAATAATTCGGAAATGAGGTGTCTTATGTCAGGGAAAACAGAGTATTCACCAAAAATGCAAGCATTATTCGAACGAGTGGCAGAATTTTCAGACCTCGAAGGCATTATGGCATTATTGGGATGGGATCAGCAAGTCTACATGCCGCCCGGGGGTGCTGAGGAACGTGGTTTGCAATCTGCTGCTTTGGGGCGCATTTTGCACGAAAAATTCGCCACCGAGGAGTTTGGTCAATTAATTGCTGATCTTGAGGATGAAATTGGGGACTTGAATGCGGAAACGGACGTGGCACGCTCGGTCAAAGTCATCAAAAGGAATTATGAAAAACAAGTTAAAGTGCCCTTGCCATTATTGATGGAATCTATCAAAGCACAAACCATGGCGCATGAGGCCTGGGTGCAGGCTAAAGCCCGGTCTGATTTTTCGATATTTAAGCCGCATCTGGAGACGATCGTCGACTTGCGTAAACAATACGTTGAACTGTTTCAGCCCTACGACCATATTTACGACCCACTGCTTGACGACTTTGAACCTGGCATGAAAACAGCCGACGTCAAAGAAATCTTTGACAAACTCAGACCACAACAGGTTGAGCTATTACAGGCAATTACCGAAAAGGAACTACCCGACAATTCTTTTATTAAGCAACCCTATAAAGAGGACTATCAGGATCTGTTTGGACGCCATGTGATCACCTGCTTTGGCTATGATTGGCAGCGCGGGCGCATGGATGTGGCGCCGCACCCCTTTACAACCGGATTTGGACTGGGCGATGTGCGCATCACCACTCGTTACCTAAAGGACGATGTTGGCTCAGCGTTGTTTAGTACAATGCACGAATCGGGGCACGCCATGTATGCTCAGGGTGTTTCTGAAAAGTATAAACGCCATCCTCTTGGCGGTGCGGCTTCGCTGGCTATTCACGAATCCCAATCCCGCTTGTGGGAAAATATCATCGGTCGTAGTAAAGAATTTTGGACGTACTTCTACCCATCCTTCCAGATGCTCTTCCCTGAATACCTGGCTGAGGTCAGCCTGGCAGATTTTTACCGCGGCATTAACCGGGTTGAGCCTTCCTTTATTCGAGTTGAAGCCGATGAAGCCACCTACAATATGCATATTATGCTGCGGCTGGAAATTGAAATTGGCTTAATGGAAGGGACTATCAATGTCGGCGACCTTCCGGAGATCTGGAATAACAAGATGCAGGATTATCTCGGTATTACGCCGCCGGATGATGCCAGAGGTGTGTTACAGGATATCCACTGGAGCGGTGGGATGATCGGTTATTTTCCCACTTATGCGTTGGGTAACTTGGCTTCAGTGCAATTGTGGGAAAAATTGTTGCAAGAGCATCCCAATGTCCCGGATGAAATCGCACAGGCAAAATTTGATACCATCCTGGCGTGGATGCGTGAGCACGTCCATCAATATGGCGCAAAATATGACCCTCAGGAAATCATGATTAAAGCGACGGGCAGCAAGATTACCCCGGAGCCTTACATGGCTTACCTGCGGAAGAAGTACGCAGAAATTTATGATCTTTAAAGAGTTGTGAGCATGGAAGATAGGGCAGTCGCGTTCAGCGGCTGCCCTGTTTTTATTATTTCCTAAGAGAAACAGGCAACGTTACGAATGAAATCAATAAAGTGGCTATCGATTGCATTGGTTGTATAATTCCTGTATGCAAGATTGCCGTCTTTTGCTTATTACACTGAGTTTGGCCTTATTGCTTGCACTTTCTGCAAGTGTGCTGCCTGTACAACTGATTACAGTGTACACCCCTGGGGAAAATTCATTGGTGACCTCACCGATTGAAATTAATGCATCGATTTACCCGGGCGAAGATGGCCTGGTCAGGCTGACGCTCGTTGACCGGAAGCAGAATGTGCTGGCGAGGCAGTTAATCAGCGTTGATGTTACCGGTGATACGGCAATTGAGTTTTCCACAAACCTGATGTTTGAAATCCCGTTAGAAACCAGTTCGGCTATCCTTACGATTGCAACTCAGGATGGCTTACATCGACCGCTGGCGTTGCGATCAATCGAGCTGAGCCTTGCGAGCAGCGGCGATGATCAGATCCGCGTTCAGTTTGCCAGTGAACCCTGGCTGACGGTCATCGAACCCAAACCTGGAGCTGTGGTCAACGAACCCGCGCTAGACATTGTGGGGACTGTTACTCCGGTGAACCACAACCCAATTGTCTTTGAGGTGCTCAACGAGCGCGGCGCGGCGCTTGTTAGTCGACAGCTGGCAGTGGATGTGCCCGGCACCCCCCAGGCTTTTGAGGTTCGCCTGGCGCTTCCATCTTTTCGTGAAGCCCAGGAGATGCGATTGATTATCCGACAACCGACGGGTTTCCCAGGGGTGGATGCTATCTTGGACAGCCTGCCGTTGACGATTAACCCCTGAGCAAGTAATTATTTTTCTAGCCAGCATCTTTTCTGTGAAAAATATCAATCTACTGCCTATGGTAATGTAGCTGGTCACATAAACCCGAGTATAATTTCTAAAATTAATTATGTTGGGCGAACTATTCATAAACGGAGGTTGCTATGCCCAAAAAATATGATGTGATCATCATCGGTGCCGGCATTGTCGGCAGCCTGGTAGCGCGTTTCTTATCCAAATATCAACTGGATATTTTGCTGATTGAAAAAGAGGCTAATATTGGTATGGGAGCCAGTTCGGCGAACTCTGCCATCCTCCATGCAGGTTATGATCCTATCCCTGGCTCGAACAAAGCCCTGACCAATGTGATGGCGGTTGAGATGTGGCCGGTTTTATCTCAGGAGTTGGGAATCGGTTACAGCCGCTGTGGTGATTATGTGGTCGCGGTCACTGCGGAAGAAGTACAGGTGCTGGAAGAGTTGCTAGCACGCGGTCAGCGTAATGGCGTGGCGGAGATTGAGATCATCAGCGGTACCGAGATGCGCCGGCGAGAGCCATTAATCTGCCCGGACATTGTTGCTGCTTTGTGGGTGCCCAGCGGCGCCATTGGAGACCCCTTTGCCGCCACGGTGGCAGCGGCAGAAAACGCGGTGATGAATGGTGTGGAACTGATGTGCGGTACCGCCTTTGAGGACTTTTTGATGGAAGGCAACCAGATCATCGGTGTGCGCACCAACCAGGGAGACTTCCATTGCCGCTGGGCGATCAATGCGGCCGGATTGTATGCTGATGAGGTTATGCACAAAGCCGGCGTGCGCCCCGAATTTATTATCCGCCCACGACGTGGTGAATACGTAATCCTGGATCAAGCCGAGTTCCAGCTGACCCAAACCACGGTGATATTCCTGACCCCAACGGATAAGGGGAAGGGCATCACGGTATCAGGAACACTGCACGGTAATGTCATTGTGGGGCCGAATGCCAATTTTGTGGATTCAAAAGAGAATAAAGATACAACCACAGAGGGCCTCCAGGAGATTTGGGAGGGTGGTAATACATTAATCCCGACAATTTCTCGTAAACATATCATTGCTCAATTTGCCGGTTTGCGTGCCACCGGGAACGCTCCCTCGCCAGACCCGGCGCTGAACTACAACCAGGATTTCATCATTGAAATTCCGAACAACGTTTCCGGGTTGGTGAACCTGGGCGGCATTGAATCTCCTGGATTTACGGCAGCACCCGCTATTGCGCTTAAAGTGATTGAATTACTGCAGAACGCCGGTGAAAATTTGCAGGAAAAACCGGACTGGAACCCGGTGCGCGCCCCCCGGCCGGTGTTTCGCAATCTGAGCCGCGAGGAACAAGCCGCGTTGATCGCCAAAAACCCGGCTTATGGACGTATTATTTGTCGCTGTGAAATGGTCACAGAAGGTGAAATTTTAGCTGAAATCCACGCGCCTATCCCGGCAACCACCTACGATGCCCTCAAACGACGCACCTGGTTGGGCACCGGACGCTGCCAGGGCGGATTTGACATACCCCGCGTTGTGGCAATCCTTGCAGAGGCGTTGGCGAAAACTCCGGAGGAGGTCACTAAAAAGGGTGGACAGTCGGAATTCCTTTACCGTTCGACCAAGGCTGTTGATCAGGATTATCTGAACATGGAGGCGTTGATATGAAACGGGACTATGATGTTGTCGTCATCGGCAGCGGCCCTGGCGGGCTGGCTGCGGCAATTGCCGCCAAAGAAAACGGTGCAGAACATGTCCTGGTGATCGAGCGGGATGTAGAGTTGGGCGGCATCCTGTTGCAATGCATCCACAATGGATTCGGGCTGGAATTGTTCAACGAAGACCTGCCCGGCCCCGCTTATGCTCAGCACTTCATCGATGACGTGCGGGGACATGGCGTTGAAACCCTGATGGACACAATGGTGTTGGATATCACCCCCGAACGGACGATTTACGCCATCAACAAAGGATTGGGCTACCTTGAACTCAGGACGCGTGCGATTGTCTTGGCGATGGGCTGCCGGGAACGTACCCGGGCCCAAATTTTATTACCCGGTTCTCGCCCGGCAGGTGTGTACACTGCCGGCACGGCTCAGCGCTTTGTCAATGTTGAGGGCTTTATGCCTGGTGAGAAATTTGTCATACTGGGCTCCGGTGATATCGGCATGATTATGGCGCGACGGCTAACGATTGAAGGTGCAAAGGTTGAACGCGTCCTCGAGATTATGCCTTATCTGACGGGCCTGACGCGCAACTATGTACAGTGCCTGCTGGATTACGGAATCATCCTGGAAAAACAACGCACCGTCAACCGGATTATTGGAAAAGACCGGGTGGAAGCGATTGAAGCCGTCAGTGTGGATGAAGCCTGGCAGCCAATCCCCGGCACACGAGAGGTGATCCCCTGTGATACACTCCTGCTTTCTGTGGGTTTGATTCCGGAAAATGAGCTTTCCAAACAGGCGGGTGTTCTATTGGACCCGGTGACCAATGGGCCTTTTGTGGATGATCGTTTTATGACCAATGTCCCTGGTATTTTTGCCGCTGGCAATGTTGTACATGTGTACGACCTGGTGGATTGGGTTACCGAGGCCGGTTATGTGGCCGGGAAGGGTGCGGCAGCCTTTGCCCGGGATAAACATGTTGAACCCGGTGAACACATCCCCTTGACGGCTGGTGAGAACATTCGCTACGTGGTACCTCACAAGCTGGACAAAGCTCGACTGGCCGAGGAGCAGGTACGATTACAGATGCGTGCCATCGCCCCGATTGAAGAACGTGTCCTGGTGACAGTTGAAGACCAGAATGGCGAGGTGGTGGCGAAGAAGGCAGGGGCCTATGCCCGCCCGGGAGAAATCCTGACCCTGGCAATCAGGCCCCAAGCCTATGAACTGGTTCAGAAGGCTACCGGACTTACCGTTAATGTCCGCAGGCGGTAAAGTAAACGTAAAGATTAATGAGAGGTAATCAACGTGGCAGAAATCAGTGAAATCATCTGTGTAACCTGTCCGCAAGGGTGTTTGTTAAGGGTCAAACACGCGGGAAGTGAGGTTATTGAAGTTCATAATAGCGGCTGCAAACGGGGCCAGGAATATGCGATTAGTGAGCTGGGGGACCCGCGCCGCATGGTTGCTTCAACCGTACGGGTTAACGGCGGTTTGCACCCGCTGGTGCCGGTCTACACGCGCAGCGCCTTTCCTAAGCCTCTGATTCCGCGTCTGGCACAGGCTTTGCGGCAGGTTGAAGTTTCGGCGCCGGTAAAAATCGACCAGGTTTTGCTGGCTGATGCGCTCGGAACTGGAATTGATGTGGTGGCGAGCCGGGATATGCCGGCGCGTTAATCTGAACGGGGGATAAGGGAACTGGAATCAGGGTGCAAGTTAGCACCCGTCTTCCGTTCTCAATCATTGCCCTTCTTTCAGGGGGGCAGGTCTATAAAATATTTATTTACAAGGGTGATTAAGGAGCGCCCGGCCCATATAAACTGGGATCGGTAGGCGTTCTGCCGCTGGGGTCGTGCACCCAGACATAGTCGCCCTCATCGGCCCACAGGAACATCCACAGGGCATCACCGGGGGAGAGGTTCACGCAGCCATGCGACCCTTCATGCCCAAAAAATGTGTGCCAATAAGCGGTATGGATGGCACGGGCTTCGTCATAGTACATTTGCCAGGGGACGTCCTGAAAATAGTAATAATCGGAGCGATCGGCCTCAAAAGAGCCGTACATATCGGCTAAAGCCTTCTTTTCATAAATGGTGAAGACGCCCGGCTTGGTGTAGAAGGGCTCAATGCCCGTGGTCGTCAGGGTTGCAAACAGCAGTTGACCATCTTCATAAGCCATGATAGTTTTCTGGAAAAGGTCCAGTTCAATCCAACGATTGGCAGCAACACCCTCCGGTGGATCCGGCCGTAAGTTGACCACCCTGGCTTTGTGGCTGCTGACCCACTCCCCGGGGGCAATTTGATACCATAAATAACCTTCAGCTTCGACTGTATCGTAAACCTGGATCTGGCTGTATTTAGTGTAGGTGATCCCCGTTGTTTTCGCGTTAAAAGAAGGCGCTATATAGGATTCAGATTCTTCAATCACCCAGCCGAAATCGTTTTTTGGGTTCTCGTAAAATTCTAACCCCTGAAATTTTGGGTAAGCTGCTGGCGACGCACGGGTCCAGCCACCTGATGTTAACTGAACATAGACGTTTCCCTTATTATCATCCCGACGTTCGTTGTAACTGATATAACGCATCCGCCCTGTAGCGATATAGCTAACCGGATTTGTGCCTGCTACAGCATTAAAATAACTTTCGTAAATGGGGGCTGGCTGGTCTTCAGGTAAATTGATTTGAGCAATAAACACGGGCATGATGCCCATCTCAGAAGGCGGCGTGGCTGCTGGCAACCCCCTGGGTGGATAGCTAAAACCCGAGGCCTTCAGCACTACGACAACCTGGGCAGGCCCGAGCATCAGGCATGTCCCGTCATCGGGCATGCCGGGCAGGCACAGGGGCAGCTCAAAATAAGCATTGCCTGTAAGCCCTGCTGTGTTTTGTGCGTAAACCCCGCCAGTTGATATGCTGATGAGAATCGCCAGGGTGCTAACCAGTAAAATCTTTTTCATTGCTCCTCAATATGGCTTATAAGACCATTATTATACTTATTTCAACCCAATTTGGGCGATTGGCATAATGAAAAACAATTGTTTATCAAGCACGTGTGAATTAAAAAATCGAATCAATTGGGAACCCTTCGCAAAGCACATTTTGTGTCGTGGAGACCATTTCGGGCAGTTATTGCTCAGGTCTGCAGCCATTCTTATAGGGTACAACATCTCTACTGGTTAGACCTGTAGATCATCCTGGAAGACGATCACAGCGGTTCCGCTGATTCTTACCCCGCTCTTCTTCCAAGTGCACCTGGGAAGTGCTACCATGCGAAGGGACTTGCTATGCAACAACCCTTCCTTTCCCAAGGGATGAGATTCGCCCCTGCCAGCACGGCTCCCGAGCATCGTTGATTAGCGGGGTTCGTGTTCAATACCGTAAAATCGCGACGATCTGTCCGGCCTGCGTCAAGGCGGGATCATCGCCAATCACCTTCACTTCAGCGTTATTTCTCAGGGTTTCGCGAACAGCCATCTCAACCGCGTCATCAATGCGCTTGAAGTTCCCGTTACAGAAGGGACAGGTTTTCACGTCCTGCACGGCCAGGTAACCGCAGCCTTCACAGCGAAAGCCAGCTTGTTCAAAATCTGGTGATACCAACAGGATTTTTACGCGACCTTCGTGGATGGCGTTCAGCGTATCAATCAGACCGGTTACGCCATTGACCCCTTTGGCTGTCAGGGTAACGGCCTGGTTAATCAATCTCCGGTTGATTTTCCTTTGTGATTCCAGGACCGCCTGACTGGTTTGCCCTTGTATTTCCGGGTGTCCGGCGGTCATGCTAATCGGGAAATTGCCCACGATCAGTGATTGCCATGCCTTGGGCAGCGCTTCTTTGAACCGAACGATATTCTCTTCTGAGCCGCCAATTAAAATGCGGCGGATGTGGTGCTGTTTGAAAAAACTGGCGGCGTATTCAACGATGGTTTTGGTATTGCGCTCAATGATGCTTTCTACCTTGCCGCTCGCGTCTAAGCTGCTTCCCCTTCCGAACATCGTATCCCCGCCACCCCTCTTGGTCTGCTTGACCTCATCGCCAAGAATGCTCTCACTTTCAACCAGTGCCCCCAGGTTAAATGAAAACAGTCGGGCGCTCTGTTTATCGACTAAAACCACGCCCCAGCCTGTGTAAGTTTCCATTAACTGGACCAATGGACGGATGACGGGTTGTTGACCCAAAAAAGCCCGATCAGGTACAGATATATCCAGTTGATAAGCCTTGAAAAAGCCCCCGCGCTGATCTGAAAACACAATCACCCCTTTGGATGACCAATCGTATTCCAGGTCGACGTACCGCTCAACAGCCTGGACGTCTTCTACAAGATCGATCGTCTTTAACAGGTTGCGAAGCTGGATTTTTGCCGTATCAGCTTGGACCTCTACGGGATTTGTGTTCAGATAAACACTCAGAACGCCACTCTGAGATGAATAATCCAAAAGCTCACTCAGGTCTTTTTCGGAAAACATGCTTGCCTCCATCGGTATTGTAGAATTTTGAAGTAGATGTTGTTAACAAGAGTTATATGTCAATTGACCGCCAGGAATAACCGGTTAATTAATTTTAGCGTATCTACGGCTTAATGTCGAAAATACAGCGTCTCCTCAAAAAGGAAACCTGGACTGAAAAGCCCCTGAGCCCGTCGTTATTTAATGGATTATGGCCTGGGTGAAGGACGTTCACCCAGGGTAATGGTCAGGGTTTGTTCCTCGCCATTGCGTAAAACCACGACATCGATTGTGTCGCCCGGCTTTTTATTGAGCATCAAATAACTGAGCAGTTCGCTGAATTCCAGGATATCCAGATCATCCGCCCGGATGATCATATCGCCGCCAGCATATAACCCGGCGACAGACGTGGCCTGAGTGCCAGCCCGCAAGCCCGCCTTATCCGCTGGGCCGCCTGAGACAATTTCAACAACATAGGCGCCGGTGGCCCTGGGTAATTCCAGGAGCTCAGCCTGTGCCAGGCTTAACGATTGCAGACTGGAGAGCCCTAAATAGGGGTAATTATAGGTCTCGCCTTTTTTAAGGGTTGGCACAACCAACTTGAGGATATTGGATGAAACTGCAAAGCCGATGCCCGTGTTAGATGATGACCCGACGATATTCAACCCCCCGGTTTGCAGGGCTCGGTTGATGCCGATGACTTCGCCATTGAGGTTCAACAGGGGCCCGCCCGAATTACCAGGATTGATTGTGGCGTCGGTTTGGATTAGGTCGCCGGCGGAAAAGAAGGCGCCGGTTTCGGTCTGACGAATGGATTCTAATGTCCGACCTCGCGCAGAAACGATTCCTACCGTCATTGTCCCGCTCAAGCCGAAGGGATTGCCAATTGCGACCACGGTTTGACCAACGCGCAGTTGGTCCGAGTCGCCCAGGGAGAGCGGGTGCAGCTCACCCGGATCTGCATCCACTTTGATTACAGCCAGATCAGAATCCAGATCTACGCCGACCACGTTTCCGTAAACTTTGAGCCCGCTTTGAAAATGGACTTCAACCTCTTGAGCGACTTCGACGACGTGATAGTTGGTCACAATATGACCTTCGGTGTCGATCACAAAACCAGAGCCGAGCCCTGACCCTAAATTGGAATAGACTTGAATGGATACCACGCCCGGGCTGACCGTTTCATATAGCTGAACCAGACTATCTTGCAGCAGAACTTCGTTGGGGATAATCAATGTTGTGGGTGGGGCTTCTTCTTTTGGCACGAGTGGCGCAACAAGGGTTTCAGGAGCCTGTTCTTCCTTCTCCGCTGTGAAGGGAAGGGCCATCCCGGGGATGCCGCAGGCCAGGGTTGACAGTATCAGTGTGATTATTACAAGCCAGAATTTAAGGTTTTTCGTTTTCATCGTCTAATCTTTTTTCTATGATCATATCCTGAAAAAGTAAAATATTTCTTAACAGAACGTATTATTTTTAGTTTATCCAGATTTTCCCCTTGTTTTTAGCCAGTAACATCCGGTAAATTATTAATCACAAGCGCTGCTTAACGCGATATGCTTGACGCTTAAAAAAGTTTATGCTACCATCGTATTATCAGGTTATTCAGATAATTATTATCCTTTCATTTAACATTTACCTGAAAAGGAGATGTTCTCATGCAGAAGAAGATGATTGCAATTTTCATAAGTATGACCCTGTTGACTTTGGTGCTGATGGGTTGCAAACTGCCCGCCTCAAAAGCCCCCGAAATCCCTGAAGATGGCGTGAGGACCACACCGATCGTCATCGTCACCAGTCCATCAGAGGGCATAGCCGGAGGGCTTTTGGGAACGGAGGGACCCGGCAGTCAGCTGGAAGAGGAATTGATTGAGGACTTCTTTGAACCTACGGAGGCACCAACGCCGACGATTATGGTGCCAACATTAACCCGCCCTGCGGAATATACGCTTCAGGAAGGTGAGTTTCCGTTCTGCATTGCCCGCCGTTTTGACGTTGACCCGGCAGATTTGTTAAGCTTGAATAACCTGAGTCCCAACACACTTTTAGAACCGGGTACCACCCTGAAGATCCCACAGACCGGCACCTGGGGCGAAGGTACTCGTTCGCTGCAGCCCCACCCAACCACACATACCGTCAGGGCAGGTGAGACCATCTACTCCATCGCTTGTTTTTATGGTTCGGTCTCGCCTGAGGCGATTATCGCTATCAACCAGTTGGAAGAACCTTATTCGCTGTCCACAGGGCAGACCCTTGAGATTCCATGATCTCGCGGTGCCGTTATAAAAGATAATCACGAGATTTAATCGCTGCGATTCAGATTTGTTAAAACGCAGCGATCTTTCTGTCGGCTTATCATAATTCGGCCTGACGATTAACGTTCTGAGGAGGATGATGAACCATCACTCACTTTATAGAGAAAAAGTGTATTCTGGGCCAATTTTTGATATTTCAAAAGTCCATGTGCGTTTGCCCGACGGACGTGAACGCAACTACGAATTGGTAGAGCATGGCGATTCGGTGACAGTTGTTCCCGTTGATGCAAAAGGCCAGGTTTACTTTGTGACGCAACACCGGGTCGGTGCGGATGCCCTGTTGCTTGAACTGCCGGCAGGCGTGCTGGAAGAAGGTGAAGCCCCCCTGGAAACTGCCCGCCGAGAAATCCGCGAAGAAATCGGCATGGATGCGCAAAGCATCATCCCCTTGGGTGGCTTTTATTTGGCGCCCGGATATACCGATGAATATATGTATATTTTTCTGGCCAGAGACCTCTTTCTTTCGCCTCTGGAACCGGATGAAGATGAATTTTTGAATCTGATCACTATGTCCGTAGAAATGACCTTTGAAAAAGCGCTTGCGGGAGAAATCCAGGATGGAAAAACGCTGGCCGCACTTTTAATGGCCATGCCGTTTATCAACCCCGGGCAACTAAACACAACTGATTTTTAAAGACCCAGCGCTAAAATAGTTTGACAATCGTTTTCCGGATGATGAATGTGACAGGTTACAACGCGAAATGTGAAGGATATTACATCATCAAGTTTTGCAAACCGGTTATACTTAACACTTGGATTAAACCAAACGTTGCTTGTGTGTAACTAAGCATTCCGGGAGGATCCCGGGGTTTTGAAAACAGACAAAGAATTAAAAACATTCTAAAGGAGAATTGTTTATGACACGTCAAATGATAATGACAGATGCCAATGAAGCTGCGGCTTGGGTTGCGTATCGACTGAACGAAATCATTGCGATCTACCCTATCACACCTTCATCTGGCATGGGCGAATTTGCCGATGAATGGGCTGCTGAAGGCATTAAGAACATTTGGGGAACTGTCCCGAATGTGACAGAAATGCAGTCTGAAGGCGGTGCTGCAGGTGCGGTGCACGGTGCACTGCAAGCAGGTGGTTTAACCACCACCTTCACGGCCTCTCAGGGTTTGCTTTTGATGATTCCCAATATGTATAAAATCGCCGGCGAGCTGACATCAACGGTGTTTAATGTTTCGGCACGTTCAATAGCTGCACAGGCGCTGTCGATCTTTGGTGACCATTCTGATATCACCGCGGTACGCGCAACAGGGTTTGCGCTGCTGTCCAGCGATTCTGTACAGCAGGCACAGGATATGACGTTGATCGCCCAGGCAGCTACCCTGCGTAGCCGGGTACCCTTCCTGCACTTTTTTGATGGTTTCCGAAGCTCCCACGAGATCAACAAAATTGAACGTCTGGATGAAGATGATCTGCGGGCATTGATTGATGATGAGCTGGTTGCTCAGCATCGTGCACGTGCCCTGACACCTGACCGCCCGGTGCTTCGCGGCACGGCCCAGAACCCCGACGTGTTCTTCCAGGGGCGTGAAACGGTCAATCCATTTTACGAAAAAACCCCCGACATTGTTCAGGAGGTGATGGACCAATTTGCCGAGCGAGTTGGACGTTCTTACCACCTGTTTGACTATGTGGGCGCCCCTGATGCTGAAAGCGTGATCGTGGTGATGGCCTCCGGTGTTGAAACTGTGGAAGAGACCGCCAATATGCTGATTGAAGCGGGTGAGAAGGTTGGCGTCGTTGCTGTTAGGCTTTATCGTCCCTTCTCAACAAAGCACCTGATGGAAGCGCTCCCCAGCACAGTGAAAGTGATCGCCGTGCTCGATCGGACCAAGGAACCCGGGGCAGGCGGCGAACCGCTTTACCTGGACGTGGTGAATGCTGTTAAAGAGGGCTTCGAAACGGGAATTGCGCCTTTTGAAACCCTGCCCAAGGTCATCGGTGGTCGGTATGGTCTTTCTTCCAAAGAATTCACTCCGGCGATGGTCAAAGGTATTTACAACGAGATGGGTAAAGAGGCACCAAAGAATCACTTCACCGTTGGCATTATTGACGATGTTACCCACACCAGCCTGGATTGGGACCCCACTTACGAAATTTTAGGAAAAGATGTAATCCAGGCAATGTTCTTCGGGCTTGGCGCAGATGGCACCGTCAGTGCTAACAAAAACTCCATCAAAATTATTGGTGAAGAGACCGAAAACTTTGCTCAGGGGTACTTCCAGTACGATTCTAAGAAATCGGGCGCAGTCACTGTTTCGCATCTCCGCTTTGGACCAAGGCCGATTCGAGCACCTTACCTGATTGCTGAAAATGAAGCCAGTTTTCTGGCATGTCATCAATTTAGTTTCCTTGAGAAATTTGACATGCTTAAATACTTGCGACCCAAAGGGATCTTCCTGCTCAACAGCCTGTATGGCCCGGACGAGATCTGGGATCACCTGCCGACCAAGGTTCAGGAAGCCTTGATTGAAAAGGATCTACAATTCTACATCATCGACGCTTACGAAGTTGCTAACAAGACCAATATGGGTCAGCGTATCAATACCATCATGCAGACCTGTTTCTTTGCAATCAGCGGTATCCTCCCCAGGGAGCAGGCCATTGATCAGATCAAGAAGTCCATCGAAGAGACCTATGGAAAACGCGGCGAAGCGGTTATTAAGCAAAACTTTGCGGCTGTAGATAGTGCCCTGGAGCATATGTTCAAGGTTGACATTCCCAACAAGGTCACCAGCACCATTCCCATGAAACCCCCTGTACCGGCAGAAGCGCCAGAGTATGTGCGCGAGGTGCTCGGTAAGATCATCGATCGTGATGGCGACAATGTGCGCGTCAGCGAAATGCCTGTCGACGGCACCTTCCCCACTGCCACCACTCAATGGGAAAAACGCAATGTGGCGCTCGAAATCCCGGTGTGGGAACCTGATCTTTGTATCCAGTGCGGCAAATGTGCCTTTGTCTGCCCGCATGCTGCCATTCGTACGAAGGTCTACGAAGATTCTTACCTGGGCGAGGCACCAGAAACTTTCAAACATACCAATGCCAAATTCAGAGAATTCAGGGATGGATGGGCTTTCACCGTCCAGGTGGCCCCGGAAGACTGCACTGGCTGTGGATTGTGCGTGGAAAACTGCCCCGCTAAAGATAAAGAAAACCCCAGCCGTAAGGCGATCAATATGACACCCCAGCCGCCATTGCGAGAGCAGGAAGCTGAGAATTGGGACTTCTTTAGTTCGATTCCCTATCCCGATCGTAAGAGTTTTTCAGCACACACTGTTAAGAACTCGCAGCTTTTGCAACCCCTGTTCGAGTTCTCGGGCGCTTGTGCAGGATGTGGTGAAACACC
>LSQX01119680.1_pt2 | contig 22952 bp, 20 predicted proteins | sample 654561 | NCBI WGS metagenome assembly LSQX01 (sample SAMN04489861, study PRJNA283612) | anaerobic digester metagenome | isolation source: 4 biogas reactors fed with cattle manure at either 37C or 55C with and... | place: Denmark: Kongens Lyngby | collected 2014
AAAAAAGGCTGCTCTTTTTGAGACAGCCTTTGTTGCCGGTTGACCCGCCAGGGCTCGAACCTGGACTTTTCTGAACCAAAATCAGACGTGTTGCCAGTTACACCACGGGTCAATCATTCAATGCCTTTTTGTTAAAGGCGTTGCAAAAATATAAATTTTTTTCTTTATTAACCAATTTGTTTCCTGTTTTGGCCTTCTCTTTTTATTCTGTTAATCCTTTCTGCTTTATCTTGAACCTTATTCAAATCTTTTATATTTGTCTTCATTAATATTTTTAATAATGAATAACTATAGGGTGATCAATAATATTTTCAGCTGGTTGGTTTTTTTCATAGCCCTGGCTACATATTGTATTACCCTTGAGCCTACCGCCAGCTGGTGGGATTGCAGCGAATTTATTATTAGTGCTTATAAGCTTGAAATAGGACACCCGCCCGGTGCACCGCTGCATATGATCCTCGGCAGGTTTTTTTCACTTTTTGCAGGCGATCCTTCACGTGTGGCTTTTATGGTTAATTTATTGTCGGCCGTGGCCAGTGCTGCAACGGTGATGCTGTTATACCGGAGTATTGTCTGTTTGGTATCAAAGCTATTTGTAACCGATAAGCTTACTGCTGACAAGACAGTAACAACTATAGGCAGCGGGTTGGTTGGTTCTTTGGCATTTGCATTTACAGACTCGTTCTGGTTTTCAGCAGTTGAAGGAGAGGTATATGCACTCTCTTCATTTTTTACAGCTGCTGTTTTTTGGGCTATTTTAAAGTGGGAAAATGAGTCAGAAAAGAAGTATGGCAACAGATGGTTAGTTTTTATTGCTTACCTGATGGGGTTATCGACAGGTGTGCATTTATTAAGCTTGTTGGCTATACCTGCAATAGGGTTAGTTTACTATTTCAGGAGATATAACTTTTCTGTTAAAGGGTTGATTTATTGTTTTTTGATCTCCGGTATAATTTTGGGCTCAATTCAGTATATCATTATTCAGGGTATTCCTGTATCAGCCTTTTTCTTTGATAAACTGCTTGTAAATACCTTCGGGTTGCCCTTTAATTCCGGAATTTTATTTTTAACGGGTATAACTGTTGTTTTATTATATATCGGTCTTCGTTATACCGGACAAAATAAACTGGCACTTTGGAATACTGTTTTGACATCTGTGATGATGATTCTTATCGGATACTCTTCTTTTGCAATTATTTTGATTAGGGCAGATGCAAGTCCGCCGATGAACCAGAACCACCCTGATAATGCTTTTAGCCTGAAGGGCTATCTGAATCGTGAACAGTATGGCAACAGGCCTTTAATATACGGGCAGTATTATAATGCAGAGGCTATTGCTGCTGCCGGTGAAAAAAAATTATATGCCAAAGAGGATGGCAAATATATTGTTACGGGCACTATTGCTAAAAAGACTCTTTATGAACCTAAGCTGCAAACATTTTTTCCGCGTATGTACAGTGATCAGCCAATCCATATTGAAGTGTACGAAGAGTGGGGCAGGGTAAAGGGCAAACCTGTAAAAATCAGAGATGGAGAGGGATTAAAGAGTATCACTAAACCTGCTTTTGCCGAGAATCTGAGGTTTTTCTTTTCTTATCAGCTGGGATATATGTATTTCAGGTATTTTTTATGGAATTTTGCAGGACGGCAAAATGATATTCAGGGGCATGGAGGTTTCCTCCGGGGAAACTGGATAAGCGGTATAGATATTCTGGATGATTACAGGGTAGGACCAAGAGAGAATATGCCTGAATGGATGAAAAATGATCCTTCGCGAAATATCTACTATTTTTTGCCTTTGATCTTTGGATTGACAGGTTTGTTTTATCAATATAAACAGGGCAAAAAAGGGAGAGAGCAGTTTGCCGTAATTATGACACTGTTTATTTTTACCGGTATTGCAATTATTGTTTATCTAAATCAGACACCTGTTCAACCCAGAGAGAGAGATTATGCATATACAGGCTCGTTTTATGCATTTGCCATATGGATTGGACTGGCGGTTCCGGCAATTAGGTTGCAGTTTAAAAGGGTAGTCAGGGGTGTTCCCGGTGCAATATTAGTAACCATTGCATCACTGGTCCTGGTACCCGGAGTGTTGATTTATCAGAATTTTGATGATCATAACCGGTCAGGACGATATATGACCAGGGATTATGCAATTAACTATCTTGAATCTTGTGCTCCTGATGCAATTCTATTCACTTACGGTGACAATGATACATTTCCTTTATGGTATGTACAGGAGGTGGAAGGGATAAGAACCGATATAAAGATTATAAATATTAGCTACTTTGCAATGGATTGGTATATAAATCAACAGAGGAGAACTTCTTATGAGGCAAAACCTATTCCTTTCTCTTTTAACAAAGAGCAATATTATACCGGTATTCGTGATATTGCTCCAATTCAGGAAGTGATTGAAAGTTCCGTTGAGCTTAAAGATGCTGTCAGTTTTTTTGGAAGTGATGATGAGCGAAGCAAATTAAAATTATCAAACGGAATATTATTGGATTACCTGCCGGCAAGAGATTTTCATATAACGGTTGATAGAAAAAAGGTTATTGAATCCGGAACGGTTCAGCCCGGCGACTCATCACTAATTGCAGATCGCGTGGAATTTCATGTCAGTAAAAATTATTTAGCTAAAAATGAGTGGGCTATATTAAATATGATTGCTGCTAATAATTGGGAACGCCCGATATATATAGACCACAGCCTTTTATATACAGGGAATATATTTTTTACCGAATGGCTGCAGTTTGAGGGATTGGCATACAGATTTGTTCCCATCAGGACAGAAATAAAGGGATTAAATCCCGGACATATTAATACAGATATACTTTACGACAGGGTTATGAATAAATATGTCTGGGGTAATATAAATGACCGGAAAATATTTCTCGATGATTATAATAAAAAAGAGTTGAAAATAATAGAGGCCAGAAATCTTTTTTCACGATTGGCTGAGGCATTGATAAATGAGGGAAAAAAAGATAAAGCTGTTGAGGTAATTGACAGGATGTTTGATCTTTTTCCTGATGAAATAATACCTCTTGATTATAATTCATTTCATGCAACAGAGCAGTACTTAAGGGCGGGCGAGATTGAAAAAGGAGGTGAAAAGCTTCGTCAAATGGCAAAAAACAGCTTGGAAATTATAAATTATTATACAACTTTACCCGATTATTTTGCATCCTTAGTGCATGAAGAGCAGGAGAGAGAGATGGGGCAGCTGCATAATCTTTTGGTTTTAACCAGACGCTATGGTCTTGAAGAACTGAATAAGGACATTGATGGTAAGCTTCAAAAATTAATAGAACATTTGTCCGGAAAAAAAAAGATTAATTAACAGTTTATCTGTTTTCTTAATAAACGGGCAATTTTTTCTCCCCTGGCTTTTATCCCGGCTATAGGATTCTGTTCTGTTTCATGTTCTATGAGATAAAGCAGTTCATTTTTAAGTTCTGTCTCTATTTCAGAAATATTGAATAAAATTTGAAGAGCATTTACTTTTACTGCAACAGGTTCAAAAGCCGAGGTAAAACAATTTAAGCAGTAGTCAATCAAAAAAGTAAAATATTTTTCAGGTACTTTATTTTTGCTTATCAATTTTAGGAATTGTCTCTTTTTGCCGGTATTTGTTTCTCTTTTTAATTGCCTGATCATCTTATTTAAGAAAGGGGTGATCAACTCCGGTTTAATATCATTGATTTTATCTGCTATCCATGCTGCGCGCCAGCTTCTACGGTGATCGCTGTATAATGCCATGTTCATCAGAGTATTGATCTCTTCAGGTTTGTCAATGATCTGATGGATTATTAAAGGAAGGTTTTCCCACGATTCGATTAGCCGGGTAAGCTTTTGCTCGTTCATTCAGATTAGAGTTTTAGTCAAAGAATAATTTTGGGAAAATATTCATCAGTCCCGAGATAATAGCAGCCCAACCTGTAATTGAAATTATCATATACAGAATTAAATTTGGCCTGGCCGAATAATATTTTCCGGCAAGGAAAGCTCCTAAAGGGATTGTTAAAAACAGGGGAGTGAATATTATTATTCCCCAAAATCCATAGCTTCTTTTAAATCGTGCCAGGAAACGATTCTTTTTAGTAAAAATTTTGATTTTTTTGTTACTCTTTTCCTGTTCACAATTGTATTTTTTTCTTTTATTCAACTTTGCAAATTTTATGCATATATAATGTCTGACTGCTTTTAAATATTTGAATACCGGTTTGCTCAAGTAGAAAAAAAATAAAAACCCGCCGATCCCTCCTGTTAATACAGAAAAGACAGCCTGACCGTAGCTTAACCCTATTAACATTGCATAGGGCAGAGAGACAATATACTTTATGGAGGCTAATAATATAATATGGAAAATTTTTATTGCCATTTATTGATTTGTCTTTCAACAAACGTAAAAATGACAATAAATATTTTAAAACCTGATTACATTTTTTGGTGCTCCTTCTATAAATGCTTTGAGATTTTCACCGGCAATCTGAATAAGTCTTTTTCGTGCTTCTATTGTAGTCCATGCTATATGTGGCGTTATAAAACAATTTTTTGCGGTTAACAACGGATTTTCAGGTTCAGGAGGTTCTTCGGATAAAACATCTAATCCTGCACCTGCAATTCTTCCTTCGTTTAAGGCTTCCGCAAGGTCGTATTCATCAATCAAAGCTCCCCGTCCGGTATTGACAATAAATACACTTTGTTTCATTTTTTGTATAGCCTCTTTATTGATGAATTTTTCATTATCCTCATTAAGCGGACAGTTAACACTGATAAAATCACTTGTGCGTAACAGGGTGTTCAGATCTGCCGGCATAATACCGGGAGAAGCCTCTTTCTTACTTCTGTTATGATAGATAACATTCATGCCAAATGCACGCCCTGCTTTGGCTACAGCACGCCCGATACGTCCGTAGCCTATTATCCCGAGAGTTTTACCTGTCAGTTCAATCTGGGGAGTCAGGTGATAACAGAAATCTTCACTTGCAGACCACTTTCCTGACCTTACTGAGTCAGCATGGAGGGAAACATTACGGGCAAAGTGAAGGATATGAGCAAAAACTAACTGAGCCACGGAGTCGGTACTGTATGCGGGGATATTGGCGACAACAATACCTGCTTCCTTTGCTGCATCAATGTCTATTACATTATAACCTGTTGCCAGTATACCAATAAATTTCAGTTCAGGAAGTTGTGAGATAATTTTTTTGTCTATTGTAACTTTATTGATAAATATTGCCTGAGCATCTTTTGCCCTTTCTACTATTTTTTCCGGAGGAGTCCGATCGTAAACAGTGCAATTGCCAAGTTCCTCTATATTGCTCCATCCGAGATCACCCGGGTTTAATGCAAACCCGTCTAATATTACTATATGCATTTATTTAGAATTAATGATAATAAGATTACGAAAATAGTAAAATTCCGGTTAAGTATTTGCCTGATCATTTAGATTTGACTTAATGGCGCAGATGCTATCATTACCATTTGCAAAACATATTTGGTTTATCTCATTTTAATTATAAAAATAAATTACGATATTTAACTTGCAGTATTTTATATTTTGAAACTGTTTTGAAATGTTTAATATTTGTCTTTGCAAGAGGAGAAAACAAAAAACTTTTTGAAAAAACTGTCATTATGAAGCAAATTAATGATTTTCGTAAATTTTTATTGGTGCTAACCGTTTCGCTGTTAATTCCATCATGTGCAGTAAATCCGGTTACCGGCAAGAAACAATTAATGCTTATGTCAGAAGCTCAGGAGATAGCTCTTGGTACTCAGTATGATCCTGAGGTGATAGCTACATTTGGAGAGTATCATGATAAAGAGTTGCAACTTTTTGTAGAGAGAGTGACTGCAGAGATGGGAACTATTTCACACAGACCTAATCTGAAATATAATATAAAAATATTAGACTCTCCTGTTGTAAATGCTTTTGCTGTTCCCGGAGGCTTTATCTATCTGACGCGTGGCATCCTGGCTCAGTTGAATAATGAGGCGGAATTAATCGGTGTGATAGGTCACGAGATGGGTCATATTACAGCCCGGCACTCTGCCAGCCAGCAGACAAAGCAGCAATTGGGAACTCTTTTACTGATAGGAGGCATGATTGCTTCTGAAAGATTTGCACAGATGGCTGATTATGCCTTTCAGGGTATGCAGTTGTTATTTTTGAAATTCAGCAGAGATAATGAGCGGGAGGCAGATCAGCTGGGTGCTGAATACTCTTCGCGGATAGGGTATGATGCTCATAAGATGGCTGATTTTTTTCAGGTTTTGAATAAAATGAACCTTTCAGCTTCAGAAGGTGGTGTGCCTACCTTTTTGTCGACTCACCCTGATCCGGGAGATCGTTATAATTCCGTCAATAAATATGCAACAAAGTGGCAGAATGAGTTGGAATTTGCAAACTGGAAAGTAAATCCGGATAGTTACCTTAAGTTAATTGACGGTATAGTATATGGTGAAGATCCGCGCCAGGGATATGTTGAGGGTAATGTATTTTATCACCCGGATCTTAAATTTAAGTTTTCATTTCCTTCAGGCTGGGAGCTGCAAAATTCGCCGATTCAGGTAAGTATGGCACCAAAAGGAGGAAATGCCCTGGCAGTATTTGGTCTGGCAAGTGCAAACAGTTTGCAGGAAGCTGCACAACAGACTCTTCAAAAGCTGGGACTTGAAGTTCGGCAAAGCGGAAATACAACAGTTAACGGATTGCCGGCCATTGCTGCAATATCGGGGCAGGCGGTAAAGGACCAGTCTACCGGGGCTAATTATTCCAATATTGTATTGTCATATTTTATTGAATACGATAGCAGGTACTATGTTTTTCACGGTGTCTCCACTGAAGCTGAATTTGCAGGATATCGCAACAGCCTGGAAGGGGCGATGAAATCTTTTGCCAGACTGACAGATAATTCAAAAATAGATATAAAACCGCAGAGAATTTTGGTAAGGGCAGCTCCTAAAAATGCCACCCTGGCCAATATTTTCAGCAGCTTTGGAGTGCCACAGCCGATGATGGCGGAGTTAGCCTTTCTGAATAATATGGAGTTGACAGACCAGGTCAGGGCAGGGGAACTGATTAAAATAGTGGGGAAATAGCAATGGCTGCAACCTGATATAAATCAAATTGATGTTAAAATTTATTCTCTATCCGATTTCAGCTATATACGGATTAATAATTTTTTTTCGTAATCGTTTTTATGATTTAGGTATTTTTAAATCAAAAGATTGTAATGTGCCGGTTATATCGGTTGGGAATATAACTGTCGGGGGAACAGGGAAAACAACCCATATAGAGTATTTAGCCGAACTTTTAAAAGGTAAATTTGAAGTGGCAGTGCTTAGCCGTGGATATAAAAGGAAAAGCAGGGGATTCAGATGGGTGGAGGTTGAATCGGGTGTAGACGAAGCAGGAGATGAGCCTGTTCAAATAAAAAGAAAATTTCCGGGGATTATTGTTGCAGTATGTGAAAACAGACTTGAAGGGCTTAAAAGAATATTTTCCGATGAGAACAGTAAAACGCCTGATGTGGTTTTGCTTGATGATGCTTTTCAGCATAGAAGGATTACACCCGGGATTAATATTTTACTGATTGATTATAACAGGCCTGTCTGGAAGGATATGCTTCTTCCTGCAGGACGCCTTCGTGAAGGATTTGTTCAGGTTCGCCGCGCCGGTATCATTATCTTTACAAAATGTCTTGAAAATGAAGTTACGCCGATTCAAAGAAGGCTAATCAGTAAAGAGATTAGCTTAAAGCCTTATCAGCAATTATTTTTTTCAACCTATGAATATGGCAAAATTAAACCGGTGTTTGCCGGAAATAAATTGCCTGAAGGTTTTTATAAACCCGGGACTTGTTCTGTTTTAGTGGTTACTGGGATAGCTTACCCTAAGCCCCTGTATGATTATATCAGGAATTATGCAAATGAGGTTAAATATTTACAATTTTCTGATCATTATTACTTTAATTTTAATGATATAGAGCTGATATTAAATAAGTTTAATGAAATCAGGCAGTTATGTAAAATAATCCTGACTACCGAAAAGGATGCAGTACGTTTAATGGATTTACCCGATCTGCCTGAAAACTTTAAGGAGGTACTTTTTTATTTGCCGGTAAAAGTGAAATTTTTAAATGATAAAGAGAGATTGTTTGATAAAAAAATTTTGAATTATGTTGGAGAAAATAAAAGCAACCGCAAGCTTTATAAAAAACAGGTTTAATACAAAAGCCGATATAGGAATAATTTTGGGAACCGGACTTGGCGGTTTGGTTAAAGAGATTGAAATTATCGATTTTATTCCATATGAAGAGATTCCTGATTTTCCCGTATCAACAGTTGACGGGCATCTTGGAAGGCTCATTTATGCAAAAATGGGAGAGAGGGAAATAATTGTCATGCAGGGCAGGTTTCACTATTATGAGGGATATTCAATGGAAGAGGTGGAGTTTCCGGTGAGGGTCATGAAGTATCTGGGAATAAAAAATCTGATTGTTTCAAATGCATCGGGCGGACTGAATCCTGCCTGGTATGTAGGTGATATTGTTTTAATCACCGATCAAATAAATTTATTTCCGGAACATCCGCTTCGGGGAAAGAATGAAGATGTGATGGGACCACGTTTTCCGGATATGAGTAAGGTATATGATGAACGGTTGAGAAATAAAGCCAAATTGATTGCTCTTGAATATAATATTCAGGTAAGGGAGGGAGTGTATGTGGGAGTCCAGGGACCTACATACGAAACTCCTGCCGAGTATAAAATGTTTCGTATTCTGGGAGGAGATATAGTTGGAATGTCTACTGTACCTGAGGTTATTACAGCACGGCATTTGGGATTAAAGGTTTTTGGTGTTTCTATCATCACAGATAGTGGTGTTCCCGGTGAAATTGTAGAGATTTCGCACGAAGAGGTAAAAAAGGTTGCCATGAAGGCTGAGCCTAAAATGACTTTAATAATGGGGAAACTAATTCAAAGTTTATGATAATAAAAGTATGAGAATGAAAAATATTGTTTATATTTTTTTATAGAAATAGCTCTTTTTTTCTTCTCTTACATCATAGGTGAATAGTTCAGAGCCGGGATAGCGGTAAAAAATTGAAAGCATGATTATATCTCCTGCACAAAACAGGCTGTGTATGCTCATCACTGTTAACGGGAAATAAAAGGCCGGCATATTTAAATAGAAAAAAATGCCTCCTATGCAACCAAGTTTTATAATTATAAAGGGTATCAGTGCAACAAAGGAAAATTGTTTTCTGTTCAAAATATGCTTGTCGGCTTCAGCATAAAAGATAAATTTTTTTGCAATAGCTCCAATTTTTATATGTCCGGCACCGGTAATCTTAAGTCCTATGGCATGGAGTAGTTCATGAATGATTATCAGAAATGAAAAACAGAAAATAACAGCTGCAATTACATATATCAAAGGCTTTAAATATCCGTGGATAGCTAAAAATACCGAACGGGTAAAGAAGAATAAGCCTAAAAAGACCATAAATACCTGATAGATCATGAAATACTTTATAAGCTTGCTTTCACCTGTAATTTGCTCCTTTACAAAATCTTTTACCTGCGGATGCGACAACTCTGCTACAAGTTCATACTCCATCTGATTATGGAGTGCTTTAATATCAGGGTTATTAACTTTGTTTAGAGAGAACAATTTCAACTAAGTTTTTAATATTAATGAGCTTTAAAATAAAAGCAGCTAAAAGAGATACAATTACAAATATAGCCAATCCGTTGATCCAATAACCGCTATTTTTTGACAAAATACCGGTTAAAACTACCAACAGTATGAAAATAGTGATTTTAACAATATATTTTAACCCGGGCTTTAGTTTCAAAATGTGCATGGCAATAAAAAATTGAGATATGCCTGTAAACAGTTGGGTAGTCACACTTGCAAAGGCTGATCCGTAAGCCTGATATTCGGGAATCAAAATTAAGTTTAAAGTTAAGTTGAGTATAACACCGCATAAGGCCATTATATTTAACGCTTTCATACTTCCATTGGCTGTAAGCAGAGTGCCGAAAATATATGATGAAGCAATACCAATAAAGCCAATCATTAATACTCCCAGCAGTTCAGACGATTGCCGGGTATTTGATTTATATAGAAGAGTCATAATTTCAGAGTTGTATAGTGCACAGGCAACGCTGATTATTATAGCAGGCACTATCAGCAGGGAAAATGATAACTTGACCATTTGGCCTACAGGATCCTTTTGTTTTATCATCCTGGCAAATATGGGTAATAAAAGACCCCCTACAAGGGCTCCAAACATTGCAACTGCATCCAGCAACCTAAAGGCCTGGGCATAAATACCTGCCTGTTCCTTTCCGATTGGTTCGGGAAGCATTCTTTCAAGCATTACCGAATCAATACGGTTATATAACGACATTAGCAAAATAAGCAATGCATATGGATATGATTTCCGGAGAAAGACCAGTATGAATTTTTTATGAAATTGCAATTTGATCCTGCCGGATTTATGGAGAACAATAATAAATGTAATTATTACAGTCAGGAGATATGCAATTGTCTGGGAGTAGACAAACCATCGAATATCGAATTTGCCTTTTAAAATATTGGTAAACAGAAATATTGAACATATAATGATCATTAGAAAACGATCTAATACCGATAGCAGACTGTCGGTGCGGAACAGATGCAGTGCACTTATATTTGACCTCAGATAAAGAGTTAAAGATATCATGAACTGATTTAATATCAGGAAGAAAAGGATGTGAAACTGAATTTTGCTATAACCGATTATAAAAGCGATAGTCAGGCTGAAAACAGTATATACAACAGCCAGAATAAGCTTTAATCCCACTATGTTGGCCAGATGTTTAGATAATAAAAAATTATGTTTGGCAATATTGCAGTTGTTGTAATTGGTAATTCCTATATCAAGGAGTATATTCAGGATCATTGAAAAATTAAACAGGGCAAAGTATAAACCATAGCTTTCATCTCCTACCATATTTTGCACAGTCCGGTCTATTCCAAAAATCCAAAATGGTTTGATCAGGAGGTTTAAAAATACCAGCAATATGAGGTTGGTAATAAATTTACGCTTCAATTTCGGTTTTTAACAATATTGCATTAATGAACAGTCAAAAGTAATAAATATTTGAACAGACTTTGTACTTTTATATCAAATTGAAATTTGTGTTATGGTAATCGCAGTTAATACAAGGCTATTACTTAAAGATAAGCTGGAAGGCATAGGCTGGTTTACATTTGAAACCTTAAAAAGGCTGACTGTCTCTTATCCCGAGCACCATTTTATATTTATTTTTGACAGGCCCTATTGTCGGGATTTTATTTTTTCTGATAATATTACGCCGGTGGTTACCGGGCCACCTACCCGGCATCCGGTGCTTTGGTATCTGTGGTTTGAATTTCGTATTCCTGTAATATTAAAAAAGTATAAAGCCGATATTTTTCTTTCACCTGACGGCTATTTGTCTCTTAACACAAATGTACCTCAGTTAGCAGTAATACATGATCTCAATTTTGTTCATCGCTCCCGGGATCTTCCATGGCTTAAAAGCAAGTATTATAATTGGTTTTTCCCCAGGTTTGCCGGGAAAGCCGGCCGTATTGCCACAGTTTCTGAATATTCAAAAAAAGATATAGTTGAGTCATTTAATATTAACGAGGATAAGATTGACGTAGTTTATGACGGTGTTAATGAAATTTTTACTCCTTTGTCTGAAGAGGAAAAAATGGCTGTTTGCAGTCAAATAGCCGGGGGGAAGAGATATTTTTTATTTGTAGGAGCACTGAATCCGCGGAAAAATATTTATGGTTTATTAAAGGCATTCAATGAATTTAAAAAAATCAGCAGCAGCAACCTTAAGCTTGTTATCGTAGGAGGGGAAATGCATAAAACTGATAAAATTTTCAGATTTAACGATCAGATGGATTATAAAAATGATGTGATTTTTACCGGCCGGGTAACAACTGAAAAGTTGCAGAAAATTATGGGAGCTGCACTTTCGCTGGTCTTTGTTCCTTTTTTTGAAGGTTTTGGTATTCCTGTTGTTGAAGCAATGAGTGCAGGGGTACCGGTGATCTGCTCAAATACCACCTCCTTACCTGAAGTCGGGGGTGATGCCGTTTTATATGTTGACCCTTTTAATATCGACCAGATAACATATGCAATGGCCAGGATAGCCGATGAACCGGAGTTGCGGAAGATGATGATAAGTAAAGGATTTAAACAAAAGAAAAAATTCAGCTGGGATCAGACTTCCCGGCTTTTATGGAACAGTATTGAAAGAACAATACAATAATGCCGGGATCAATATTATTACCATATTATAAAAAAGATGTTACTGAGGCAGGTTGTGATGAAGCAGGCAGGGGCTCTCTTGCAGGGCCGGTATTTGCGGCTGCAGTTATTCTTCCTGCAAATTTTGAAAATGAGCTGTTGAATGACTCTAAAAAATTGACCCTCAGGCAAAGGTTAGCACTTCGCCCTGTTATTGAAAAAGAGGCAATTGCCTGGGCACTCGGATTTGCCTCTAATGAGGAGATTGACAGGATTAATATATTGAATGCCTCTTTTCTTGCCATGGACAGGGCAGTAAATAATCTGAAAATTACTCCCGGGCACCTGCTTATTGATGGCAACCGGTTTCGCTCCCTGACAAAGATCCCTTTTTCCTGTATAGTAAAAGGAGACAGCCGGCTTGCATCAATTGCCGCTGCATCTGTGCTTGCTAAAACTTATCGTGATGAATTTATGGAGAAGGCACATGATGAATTTCCGGTTTATGAGTGGGACAGAAATAAAGGATATCCGACAAAAAGACATAAAAAAGCCATAGCTGAAAATGGAATTTCAAAGTATCACCGGTTATCATTCAGATTAACAGATGAACAGCTTACCTTTAATTTCTGAGTTAAAAGAGAGTTTATTGATCCTGATCTTCAATTATGTATCCTTCGTCTACTTTCAGGTTTGAATCCATCGAGGCCAATACTGCCAACCGGTCGCAACGTTCATTACAGGGATGGTTGTCGTGTCCTTTGATCCAGACAATCTTTATATTATGTTTTTTATATAGTTCCAAAAACTGAAGCCAAAGGTCTTTGTTCTTTTTTCCTTTGAAATTTTTTGTCACCCAGTTGAACAGCCAGCCTTTTTCAACAGCATCTGCAACATATTTTGAGTCTGTATAAATAGTAACATAACTTCCTTTAATTTTCAATGCTTCCAACGCTTTGATAACAGCCAGCAACTCCATGCGGTTATTGGTTGTCATTTTATAACCTTGTGATAACTCCTTTCTGTATTTACCTGAAATCAGTACAATGCCATAACCTCCGGGTCCGGGATTTCCCCGCGATGCGCCGTCAGTGTATATTGTTATTTTTGGGGTTTGCATTACTCTGCCGGCAGTTATTCGATAATATACATCTCATCTATAAGGTTGTTTGCTCCTGCATATTTGTCAATTACCCAAAGTACAAAACGTATATCGACACTTATACAACGCTGCAGCTCAGGTTCAAATGCAATGTCACCACTCATTGCTTCCCAGTTGCCATCGAATGCTATGCCAATTAGCTCACCGTTGGCGTTAAGCACAGGACTACCCGAGTTGCCTCCTGTAATATCATTATTGGTAATGAAACATGCAGGTAAATTTCCGTCCTCTCCTGCATATCTGCCAAAATCTCCGGCAGATAAAAGGTCTTTCATTCTTTGAGGAACATTGAACTCATCGTCGCCCGGTATCTCTTTTTCTAAATAACCATGGTGGGTTGTATAATATTTATATTCAACTCCGTCTTTAGGTTTATAGTTCAGTATCTGTCCATATGTGAGCCTCATGGTTGAGTTGGCATCAGGATAAAAAATTTTATCTTTCTGCATCTCCATTAATCCTGCCAGGAACAAACGATGCCCCTCATCCAACCGTTTTTTGCTTTTGTCTGCCATCTCTCCTATTTCTCTGAATTTTCTGAAAATGTCTTGCGCGGCATTAAATACCATATCTTTTTTAAGAACCTTTAAATCCGGATTTTGAAAAAAGGTGTTTAACTCTTTTTCATTGTCGAAAATCGACTTTTTGAACATCTTCTCTGTGTATTTTATGAAATCTCCTTTATATTTTTTTTGTACGGCAGAAAAAAAGTCGGGATAAAAAACAGGATTGTTATTTTCAGCATAAAGAGATAAAAGGGTACCTGCTACTTTTTTATCGGTTTCAGCATTGTAGTCTTTAAAATGGCTTTCTGTTCCATTTGACACCCTGCTTTTTACTATATCTATAAATTCATTTTTTATTTCATTCTCACTAAGCAGTCTGTACAAAGGCAAAGTTCTGTATGCAAATGAAAATATTTCAGGCCCCCTTATCATTGCTTCGATCATATATTCCTGTGCTTTATTTATATCAACCTGTGAATAGGATTCAGCTATATAATTTAAGGCATTACCATATTTTGCTTTTCTGCTTTCGTCACTATTCACCCAGGTCATAAACTCATTTTCGAGGGCTTTTTTTCTTTCGATTACTTTCAGGTTGTCAAGGCCGTTATTTTGTCCGATACTATATTTATAGTAATTTGAGCTTTGTGCATATTTTGAAGCATATTGTATTTTTGCTTTAGGACCCGTAGACATATATTCATTGAGAATTTTCAGTTTGGCATTACGAACTTCAACGCGTACGGGATTGGTAACTTCCATTATATAATTAACATCATACGATGTAATATATCTGTTGGTATGCCCCGGATAGCCCATTATCATTGCAAAATCTCCTTCTTTAAATCCTTTTAGCGATATTGGCAGATAGTGTCTGGGTTTATACGGGATATTGTCTTCGGAAAAGCTTGCAGGTTTACCGTCGGCTCCTGTATATACACGGAAAAGGGAAAAATCGCTTGTATGCCGGGGCCACATCCAATTATCGGTATCTCCTCCAAACTTACCAAGTGCCTGTGGGGGAGCTCCTACTAATCTAATGTCTGAAAAGGTTTCTGTGACAAAAAGATGATATTGATTTGAATTGAAGAAACTTCTTACGAAAGTTTCATAATGGGTGTTTTTTCTGGCTTCTCTTTCTAATTCGTTTGATACGGCATAGATCTTTTTGTTTCTTTCATCTTCGTCCATATCGTCTGTCACTTCAGCCAGCACCTTATCGGTTACGTCCTCTATACTGATCAGGAATGACACTGTTTTGCCGGGATTTGGAAGCTCTTCATCATATGACATTGCCCAGAATCCCTCCTCAAGGTAGTTGTTATCAACTGACGAATGGTTTTGAATTTCATCATAACCACAGTGATGATTTGTAAGGATCAGTCCATTTTCTGAAATTACTTCAGCAGTACATGAGCCTCTGTCTAATGCTACCACGGCATCTTTAAGACTTGCATTATTAATGTTGTAAATTTCGTTTGGGCTAAGTTTCAATCCCTTATCCTGCATATTACTGATATTGAATTTGTCAATAAGAGAGGGCAACCACATACCCTCGTCGGCTATTCCGTTGCCGCAAAATATCAACACATTCAGCAGGACCAAAATCAATTGTCTCATAATGATTCTTTTTAATAAGGTACAAATATAGTACTTCAAATATTAAAGACATCGATAATATTTTTTGTTTTATATTACAGCTGGTTAAAAAATCCTAAACCGGACGATAGTTTATCAATTCTTACTAAATTTGCATTTCCCGTATATTTGAATTTAAAGAGTGCAAAAAAAAATATTTAAAAAGCTTAAAGACCGGTACAGGCTCATTATTTATAATGATTCAACCTTTCAGTCGGTTTGGAGTATGAAGCTATCCCGGCTGAAAGTTTTCACCATTACCAGTTTGTTATCTGCAATAATTGTGATACTTGTTATTTTGTTGATAGCCACAACAGGCTTGAGAGAATATATTCCCGGATTTCCCGGAGCTGAATACAGGCAGATACTTGTGAGAAATGCATTGATAGTTGATTCGCTTGAAGTTGAGCTGCAGAGGCGTGATGAATATCTTGGTACAATTAAAACATTAATTTCAGGAGGTGTTCAGGAAGACTATCTGATAGAGGATACAATACATAAAATTGAAAATATTGAATTTTATGAATTTAATCATGATTCGGTGTTTCAGGACAGGTTAATGGCTGAACAGACCAGTTTGATGATCGATAATTCTCAAAAAGATGATCTCAGCCTCAGCCAAATTCACTTTTTCGCTCCTGTTAAGGGAATGATAACAGATCATTTTGATTTGGCTAAAGATCATTTTGGTGTAGATCTTGTTAGCGGACCAAACTCCCGGGTTTCTGCCGTTCTTGACGGTACTGTGATCTTTTCGGGCTTTACTTTGGAAACCGGTTATGTGATCTACGTTCAGCATCACTCAGATCTGATATCGGTTTATATGCATAATTCCGAACTGTTGAAGTCGCAGGGAGATAAGGTTAAAGCAGGCGAGGCTATTGCTTTTATCGGTAATACCGGAGAGTTATCGACCGGCCCACATCTTCATTTTGAAATTTGGTACAGAGGTAATCCTCTTGATCCTGAGCAATATATTGGTTTTTAATTTGTTAATAATTTTGCTGAAGAGAATAATTCATACAGAATTTAGAAAAGTATATGAGTAAAAAAAAAAGGATAGCTATTCTTGGATCAACCGGTTCAATCGGGACTAAATCGTTAGAAGTAATAGATAATAATTCCGATATATTTGAAGTAGAGGTGCTGACTGCTAACAATAATGTTGATCTGCTCATTATGCAGGCAATAAAATATCAGCCAAATGTCGTTGTTATAGCCAATAAGGATAATTACGGAAAAGTTGCTGATGCCCTCGAGTCATTTCCAATTAAAGTATTTGCAGGTAATGAATCCATTAACCGGGTTGTAGAGATGGAAACGGTTGATCTTGTTTTGACCGCCATGGTTGGCTATTCCGGGTTGATACCCACATATCATGCTGTAAAGAGCAGTAAAACTATTGCCCTGGCAAATAAGGAGACACTTGTGGTGGCCGGCGAACTGATTACAAATCTGGCAAAAGAGAATAATTCAGCTATTATACCTGTTGATTCAGAGCATTCGGCAATATTTCAATGCTTGGTCGGGGAGTTGCCAAACAGGATTGAAAAAATAATTTTAACATGTTCGGGAGGCCCGTTCAGGGGAAAAACAGAAGATGAACTTAAGAGCGTGACCGTCGGCATGGCTCTTGAACATCCAAATTGGGATATGGGTGCGAAAATAACAATAGACTCGGCTACACTTATTAACAAAGGATTTGAGGTTATTGAAGCACATTGGTTGTTTGGTTTGCCCTCTTCAAAAATTGAAGTGATTGTTCATCCCCAGTCGATAATCCATTCGGTAGTCCAGTTTGAAGACGGATCACTGAAGGCTCAAATGGGATTGCCTGATATGAGGCTGCCAATTCAATATGCATTGGGTTTTCCTTACCGTATAAAAAACAGCTTTCCCAGATTTAGTTTCAATGATTTCCCGATATTAAGTTTTGAGCAACCGGATATGTTAAAATTTCGTAATCTTGCACTTGCTTATAAAGCATTAGATACCGGAGGTAATGCTCCATGTGTGCTTAATGCCGCAAATGAGGTGGTGGTGCAGGCCTTTCTTGACGGAAGAACCGGATTTCCGGATATGCCTGCTATTATTGAAAAGACAATGGGTGCGGTTGGTTTTATAAAAAGTCCTGATCTGGATGACCTGATTCAGACTAATATAGAGGCGAGAAATATAACAAAATCATTAATAGGTATTTAAATAAAGAAAATAGATGGGAACAATTTTAATAAAAGCATTACAGTTAATTTTCAGTCTTTCAATATTAGTAATAATACATGAATTTGGCCATTTCTTTTTTGCCCGGATATTTAAAACCAGGGTAGAAAAATTTTATCTTTTTTTTAATCCGTGGTTTTCTCTTTTTAAGTTTAGAAAGGGTGAAACAGAATATGGATTAGGCTGGCTTCCCCTTGGCGGGTATGTTAAAATTTCCGGCATGATCGATGAATCAATGGATAAAGAAGCAATGAAGCTGCCGCCTGAGCCATGGGAGTTTCGTTCCAAACCTTCGTGGCAGAGGCTGCTTATTATGGTTGGAGGGGTTTTAATGAATTTTTTGTTTGCTATAATAGTATATATAGGAGTTTTGTATGCATGGGGAGAGGAGTATCTTCCCACTGCTAATGTAAAGTATGGAATTGTAGTAAATGAAATCGGGGAGCAGATAGGGTTCAGAACAGGTGATAAAATTTTGACCGTCGATAACCGGTATGTTGAAAATTTTATGAAAATAATTCCATCTATTGTTCTTGATAATGCAAAGAGTGTTCAGGTTGAACGTAACGGGGAGAAAGTGAATGTGGAAATTAGTGATGAAGCTCTTGCATTGATGTTGAAAAACAAATCGGTAATGTGGCCCAGGATCCCATTCCGGTTAGGAGTTGATGATTTTACGGATGATTCGCCTGCAAAAACGGCAGGAATGCAGGTGGGAGACGAGATAAAGGGAATGAATGGAGAGTATTTTGTATATTATGATGACTGGATAAAAGCTGCAAAGGATAATGCCGGTAATTCCGTAGTCCTGAATATAAGCAGAAATGGAGAAATATTCAATATTCCGCTTACTATTGGAGAAGATGGAATGATCGGTATAAAAAACAGTCATTTTGCAGATCACTATTTTGAATTGAATACCATAAGTTATGGTTTTATAGAGTCAATTCCTGCAGGTATAAAAAGAGGATGGCAGACAATCAGAGACTACCTGAAACAGTTTAAGCTTTTTTTCAGGCCGGATACAAAAGCTTATGAATCGCTGGGAGGGTTTGCTGCAATCGGTAATATATTTCCGGACAGATGGGATTGGTTTTCATTTTGGAATATGACCGCTTTTATCTCTATTATTCTGGCAATAATGAATCTTCTTCCTATTCCTGCTTTGGATGGAGGACATGTGATGTTTCTTTTTTATGAAATGATAACAGGGAGAAAGCCCGGAGATAAGTTTCTTGAATATGCTCAAATTACCGGGATGATCATTTTATTGGCATTGGTGCTTTTTGCAAATGCCAATGATATAATAAAAATGATTAATGGCACATTTTAAGTAAAAAAATTCTATTTTTGCAACAAACCATTTTAACTTTGAATCATGAATTTATTTGTAATTACCGGATTTATCGGGCCACAGGAGATAATTATAATCCTTATAATCGTGCTTCTCCTTTTTGGAGGAAAAAAAATTCCCGAATTGATGAAAGGTCTTGGAAAAGGTATGAGAGAATTTAAGAAAGCCACAAAAGAGGATGATGATGATGATGCGGTCGGCACAAAATCGGAACCAGGGAAAATTGAAAAATAGATAGTCCCGGTAGATGATATTGATCCCGTTACTGCAGATATCAGCAACGGGATTTTTTATCTTTGACAAATAAAAAAGGCAAGCTTTTTGTGACTCGTGATATATATAAAAATGTAGTTGTTATGGGCTTAAAAATGAACTTCAGCTTTATTTTCATACTATGTATGATACTTCTTGCCGGCTGCAAAGAGGGAGGTTCGGGTATTGGTAAAAATATTACGGGTAAAGCCGGGGAAATAGTTGTTGTTATCTCTAACAATTATTGGGAAGGAGAAACAGGGAAGCTGTTACGCGATAATTTGGAGCAGGAACATGTAGCCCTTCCACAGGATGAACCGTTGTTTGACCTTATTAATGTGCCTCCTGAAGCATTTACTTCAATTTTTAAAACTACCCGCAATATACTTCAGGTAAAAATATCTTCCACAGTTGATTCAACAGGAGTATTTTTAAATAAGGATGTTTGGGCCAGTCCGCAAACTGTAGTTATCATTCAGGTTAGAAATGCCGGAGAATTAAAAGAGCTTTTTGAAGAAGAAAAGGAGAAGATAATGGCGGTTTTTTTACAGGCTGAAAAAGAAAGGTTGACTTATAACTACGATAAATACTATGAGAAGAGTGTTTTTAATGTTCTTAACAGAGATTTTAATTTTATTATGAAATTACCTCCGGGTTTCCGGACAGCTAAGCAGGAAAAAGACTTTATCTGGTTCAGATATGAGACTCCTGACATATCGCAGGGAATAGTTATCTATACATTTCCTTATATTTCGGACAGCACCTTTACTGTTAACTATCTGGTTAATGTGAGAGACAGTGTTTTAAAAGAAAATGTATCCGGCCCGACTGAAGATTCTTATATGTCAACTGAAAAAAGAGTTGAACAAATATTTAACATAAGAGAACATAATGGCAATTATGCGTCAGAGATGAGGGGATTATGGCGATTAATAAATGATTATATGGGAGGCCCTTATATATCTCTTGAAGTATTAGATATATCAAACCGGAGAGTAATTGCAGTGTTTGGCTATGTTTATGCTCCAAGTAAAGATAAAAGAAATTACCTCAGACAGGTAGAAGCAATGGTCTATTCCCTGAAATTAAATAATCAGGCTGAAAATGATAAAATAAACAGTCAGATAAAAATGGGCAATTAATCATTTAGAAAACTGCTTTTATTATTTCCCTCACATTGTCAGAAATGCCGTAGGTATATATGTGAAGTGATGGGACATTATGTGCTACAAGGTCCTTTGATTGATATATTGCCCATTCGGTACCTATTTTTCTTGCTTCATCATTGTTTTTACATTTTGAAAGCTCAGCAGCCAGCTCCTGCGGTAGTTTTATGTTGAAGATCTTTGGCAGTACCGTTAACTGATTCTTCATATGTATTGGTTTGATACCCGGAATGATAGGTACTGTTATACCAACAGCACGACACTTTTCGACAAATTCGTAATAGACCTTATTGTCGAAAAACATTTGTGTTACTATATATTCAGCACCTGCATCCACTTTTTGTTTTAAATATTTCAGGTCATACTCCATGCTTGGTGCTTCAAAATGTTTTTCAGGATATCCCCCGACTCCGATGCAAAAATCAAGAGGTGTGTTATTTTTTAAGTCTTTTTCAAGATATGAACCTTTCCTTAGGTTTACTATCTGTTCAACCAGTTCGTTGGCATATGAGTGCCCCTCTTTTTCAGGGATAAAAAGATTCTGGCTTTTTATTCCATCGCCACGTAAAGCCAGCACATTTTCTATTTCAAGAAAATAGAGGTCAATAAGAACATATTCTGTTTCACTTTTGGTAAATCCTCCACAAAGTATATGAGGCACTACGGGAATGCCATAACGGTACTGAATTGATGCGGCTATTGCAACTGTACCCGGGCGTTTTCTTCTTATATTTTTTTTAACGGTTCCATCAGACATTTTTTGAAATTGAACCTCATCACGATGGGTGGTAATATTTATATATTTCGGGTCAAAGTCTATAAGATTTTCTATTGTTCGATAAATACTTTCCGGATCATTACCCTTCAGCGGAGGTAGTAATTCAAAGGAAAAAATTGTTTTATTTGAGTTTTTTATTATATCAATTACTTTCATGCTTTAACTTTTGAGAGCTACAAAATTAACAAATCGTTCCGGTAATTTATAATTTGACCGATATTAAGTGATGATATAAAAAAGTTAAGCGTTTTTAATAAGTTTAATATTGTCTTTTATGCCGGGAGCAAGCCCGATTAAACAGTCTGCCGGATATAAACTTAAATCAGACGGCAGAACTATGGTAAAAGGCAAATAATAAAATTTTTATTTGCTCCATATTCCCGGTTAAAATTTACCGGACTTTTATTTTACTTGGAATTAAGAGGCCGGCAGGCTTGAAAATTTTTTATATTTGCATATTTTTTAAAGAAGTAGCAGAATCAGAGATGACAAGAAAATTTCAGGAATATAAAAACCTTGATCTTTCCCAAATTAATAAAGAGATATTAAAGCGCTGGATCAGGGAAGATACATTTCATAAAAGTATTTTGATCCGTGAGGGATCTCCCTCATTTATGTTTTATGAAGGTCCTCCTTCTGCTAACGGTATGCCGGGTATACATCATGTAATGGCCAGGGCAATAAAAGATATTTTTTGCCGGTATAAAACGATGAAAGGTTTTCTGGTTCACCGCAAAGCCGGTTGGGATACACACGGACTTCCTGTTGAGTTGAGTGTCGAGAAATCTTTGAATATAAATAAAGAAGATATAGGGGTAAAAATTTCGGTTGAAGAGTATAATGATGCCTGCCGTAAAGAGGTAATGAAATATACCAGCGAATGGGAAGAGCTTACCCGCCGGATGGGGTACTGGATAAATATGGATGATCCCTATGTCACATATGATAATCGTTATATTGAGTCGGTATGGTGGTTGTTGAAGAGGATTTATCAAAAGGGATTACTTTATAAAGGGTATACTGTTCAGCCATACTCTCCTGCAGCAGGGACAGGGCTTAGTTCCCATGAACTTAACCAGCCGGGATGTTATCGTGATGTCACTGATACTACAGTTGTGGCTCAGTTTAAAGTGAAACGAAATGAAAGATCCGATTTTCTTTTTGACAAAGGTGAGAGTGATCTTTGTTTTTTGGCCTGGACAACAACTCCATGGACATTGCCTTCAAATACTGCATTATGTGTAGGCCCCGGGATCAGATATGTGAAGGTGCAGTCATTTAATCCTTACACCGGATTACCATGTAGCTTTATTTTGGCAAAAGAGCTGCTTTTTGCATATTTTGATAAAAAGAATGAAGAAGTACCTTTTGACGGGTATAAGCCGGGAGACAAACAAATTCCTTTTAAAATAACAGGTGAATATACCGGTAAAACATTAGCCGGAGTTCAATATGAGCAATTAATTGATTGGGTTAAACCGGAAGGGAAAGCTTTTGAAGTTATAACAGGTGATTTTGTCACTATTGAGGATGGAACAGGTATAGTGCACATGGCTCCTAC